>Ga0065711_1008934_pt1 | contig 14296 bp, 12 predicted proteins | sample Hoacrofraction12_FD_59098 | JGI IMG/M metagenome (GOLD analysis project Ga0065711, IMG submission 59098) | Hoatzin crop microbial communities from Cojedes, Venezuela - Epithelial fraction 12 v2 (version 2) | ecosystem: Host-associated > Birds > Digestive system > Esophagus > Crop | place...
GGACATCTCCCACCAGCCCAGGGTGCTCAGAGCTCCATCCAACCTGGCCTTGAGCCCTGCCAGGGAGGGGGCAGCCACAGCTTCTCTGGGCAGCCTGGGCCAGGGCCTCACCACCCGCAGAGTGAAGAATTTCTTTCTTATATCTGATCTAAATCTCCCCTCTTTCTGCTTGAAGCCATCACCCCTTGTCCTGTCACCCCATGCCGTTGTCCCAGCCCCTCTCCAGCTCTCTCGCAGCCCCTCCAGGCACTGGCAGCTGCTCTGAGGTCTCCCCGCAGCCTTCTCCTCCCCAGGCTGAGCAGCCCCAGTTCTCCCAGCCTTTCCTCCCAGCAGAGGGGTTCCAGCCCTCGGGTCATTGCTGGGGCCTCCTCTGGCCCCGCTCCCACAGCTCCGGCTCTGTCCTGGGCTGAGGGCTCCAGAGCTGGAGCCTCTCGCCCTACACGGTTCTGCCCTTTGAGCTTTTCCCAGCTCTTGGGCTGGTACACTGGAATATTCCCAGGTTTAAAATGGCTGTGCCCTCCACTCCCCGTGCCTAGGAAAAAACACCAGCACGTCCCTCTCCAATAGGCAGCCTGCCACGCTGGCCTTCCACATTACTCTCACTCTTCTCGGTAAAAAAGACAAAATTAATTCACTGCTAATTTGGTAACAGACATTTTCGTGCGCTATTGCTTCTCTTCTACCCCAGCTCACTGAGATTCTGCATTTGCTCTCCCTGCTCCCACTTGGATGGTATCTCCCTTCACGTTTCCAACCTTTCCCTTCGTCAAGCATCCTGAACTTGACGTGGATAATTGCAGGGAACATGGCAGTAATCAAATGGTGGCTGGGTGGGAAGGATAATAAGTCATTCTCCTGTTTTTTTCTATCGCTTCTCAGACAGTTGAATAATTAGCCTCCACTAAAGACCCAACTGCAAGAGTAGCAATTGCAGTATCAACACGACATAAATGAATATAACTTTCAGGGCTATGATCAGAACCCACTTCTGCCTCACTTCTGGGTCTAAGCACCGCTGAGTACCCTGCCTCCTACTCCTACACACTTCAAAAAATCATTAGCTTGTTCGTTTTGATCTCGATCCGCCGGGTGCCACATCTACCCACTTCATATGTTTATTAATTTGAGGATAAAATGGCCTTGTGAGCCCTACTAATGATGAGTCCTAGCCCCATTGGTCCATCCCGGCAGCCCCAGGACCGATGCTCCACCAGGCAGAGGTCCATCGTTTGGTGAAGAATCGCAGAGACCCGGGACAAGCATTCGCCAGGAAACCAGCCCATAACATTTTTCCACATCTTTCAGCAAAGCTACCTAAGGCAGCCAGCGCGCAGCTGGCCCGTTACCCCGCCGGCTTGACACGCTCCAGGCCCTGCACCACTTCGTTACCTCCATCCCCTCAATCAACAGCGGGTTGCTGCGCAGCCTCAGGAATGTTCTCTGTCCTCGAAAGGCACAGACACAGCAGCCTGAAAAAAAATGAGCTGATATTTTGGGTATCTTGAGACAAGCCAGAAGCGCGGCGTGTTTGTAAAAATATTCATTTTTAATTTCCAGATTAAAGACCCTTACTAATGCAAAAGCATCCTGGAGTTTTCACCCCAGATAAATAAATAAAATACTAAACATGTTCAGAGGAATATTTTGTCTTCCTCCTAGTCGTTAATAGTGGAACAATCATGCAAACATCCTAGCTTATAGCTGAAAGGCATGAAAACAGCTCAGAAACGAGCTTCCCCAGCGCTGCTCCGCAGTATTTTATTAGCTGGTCTGCAGAGCGGCATCGACCCTTTCGCAAATGTTGACATTGCTGGGGCTTCTTCGTCACGCGCCGCTGCCGCCGGCTGCACAAAGCTGGCTATCGATCTGGAAAGGATGCGATTGCCTGCGCACCAAACCCACCGCTCAGCCCCGCAGCAGCTTTTCAGTCACTCTTTCTTCCTGGCCACCCTGATTCACAATGACGAAATGCTGATTTGCAATTCGGATTTCCTTTTCTTCTCTAAAATAGTCCTCTTGCCCAGGGACTGACCCGAGAGCTGCAGCAACGTCACCTTATCAACCCTCGCCTTAAACACCAGCACGCTCCCTGTAACAGTGAAACATGCACTTATTGAAGAAATGCAATCATAAAACATATACCCAGTCAAGATAATTAGCTCATCAAACATAATTTCAAGATAATCTGCTTTTCTTGAATTTTGGAATTCTATTCACCAAATAATAAGCTATACCTGCTGTAAGCTGACTCGAAACCTGCAGGTAATTTGGTGAGCCGGGAAATTACCGGCTCCAAAACCCGACCTGGATCTCCCGCAGGCTCTTCTACAAAACGCGTAAGGCAAAGACCTCGCAGGAGCACGAGGCCAAGGTAAGCTGAGCCTTGCACTGCAGACAGCAGCAAGCACAATTACAGGCACGTATTCGTTAGGGAAATCTCCTGCCAGTGCAGACGACTCCGTCTCGTTGTCAACCCAGCTCCTCAGGGCTGGTTTCCCCCTGCTCCGCGGCCGGTGCAGCCCCTACACCCGTGCGCCGGGTGCTTACGAGGGGCTGAAGGTGAAGGACGGGCTCCCTCTCATCGTCTGACACCCACGTTGGGCTCGGTCCGCAGAGCTCTGGATAAAGAAATACAGGTGGGAGACGGCACGAGCGCTTCGTGTTTTCCAAAAGCGCTATTGCGAAAAGCCCTTCGGCAGCAGGGAGCTGCAGCTTCTGGAGCAATGCTGTCCATGTGCCCTGCATCTCTCCTCCACACACTGAAGTCCCTCCCAGGACGATTCATCATTTCCACACAGACACAGCATCTCCATCTTTCTCACCAACACCCTTCTTCCCCTCTTCCCGTAAATAAAACTGTATTTTCAACCGTATATTCCAGCCAAGCAACTCAACGTGGAAGAGGAGGCGTTTCAAAGCAAACCGCTCACACAAAGCGGGGTAAATTTGAGAGCTGGCGTTTGCCCTCAGACCGGAGCGCTGCCTTTTCCCCAGGAGAAGCCCCCAAACCTCCCTGCCCGCTGCTGCGCCGGGCGACGCGCGGGGCATCACCTCCTGCGCCGCAGAGCGTCCATCAACACGCAAGACCCGGCTCTTACCCCGTCCCGCAGCCCAGGAAAGCGGCGTCTACGTAAAAAACGCCCGAGCTGCCTTTGAGCGGAGTGACTCGTGCGGCGTTCCAGCAAGCAGCTCGTTACGTGGGATGGGCAGGGAAAGGAGCAAGTGACGGCTCCTATCCAAGCAACACCAAGACTCAGAAACACTCAGTTGCTGCCACGCTACTGCACACGTTTGGGATAACTTCAGGTCGAAGCCAGCGCTCCTCAATCCATCCTGGAGAACGGTCCCTCACCCTGCCTCGTCTTCCTGGCAGGTTTGAGATGATACGGGCGGCAGAAAGCAAAGCGGAGCTGCTGGGGGAAGATGTCAGAGGAGCTGAGCCGCCGACAGCGCACCAGGCTGGGGCGGGTGCGTGGGGCAGAGCGAAAAAGAGCCTGTACAAGAAACAGAGGAAACTAGAAAAAAATGGAAATTCGGCTCGTCGGCGCTCGATCCACCCTGCGACTTCCCAGCAAATGGTTCTGAAAAGTTTCCAAGAGAAAATAACATCATGAATCAACAACGGCAGCTGGTTTGCGAACACCGAGTGCCGCGTTCTCCATCGCCATCTCCAAGGGGTCTCGGTACCGGCTTGGCTTGCAATTAATTAGTGGGAGAGTTTTTATCTATTTTCTGTCAACAGCATATATGACGACATCTTTCGAATGCACACTTTTGGTGAGAGCACACCAAAGCTGGGAACGGGCTGATACTGAGGCAGTACAGGCACTGAGCAGGCTTCCACCTGGATTACGCTCTGATCTACCATTTCACTGCGTCTTTCGGGAGCTTTCATTTTACGTTCCACTTTGGCTACTTCCAACCTCTAAAGCTTTCCTCAAACCGATTTGTGGAAGCGATGCTGCAGGGGACGCGAGTTCCCACCGCAGCACGCGAGGGGACTGAACCAAACCCAAGCATCGTTTATCTGACGGAAACAGGAACTGCCACAAATTTTTCAAAACGAGCTTTAGGCCTAAGCTGAAATTTGTTCGCTCTCGGCGCTCCGCTCCTCTGGAGCCGTAGTTGCTGTGCTAGCTCGGTTAGGGGAGAAGCACTGATGGCTGCTTTCTGGATGAAATTAAATGAAGTAATGGAGAAAAAGTGCTGTAATCTCTTGCATAGCAGAGCATCATCACCTGTAAGCAGACTAATGATTAGAGATGAGGCCCCTCAGCATCGTTAGGCGGTAACGCGTCAAGCGTCGTGAGGCTTCCCAAGCCGTGAGTCCTGGTCCCCCCTCCATCAGTGGAGCCATCTGGAAAAGCAGATGCCGAAGGAACGCCCGATGCCGGCGCGCTCTTCCATCTTCCCACTCCCTGGTGCAGGCCAGGAAGAAAATCTGAGCCCCACACAGGGCTGGATGTCTTCTGGATGAGGAATAAACCCCCAGAAACACAGCCCTGGGCTCTGACGTGGCCCCGGTGTTCTCAGACTCAAGCACCTAAAGCAGGACTCAAATTTAGGTACCCACGTAAGGGGCTGGATTTCTGGATGCGAGAAGGCACGAGGACCAGGGCGCTCGGCAGCGACGCGCTTTGCTGGCTTCCCTAGGCCTCAGCTACAGCACTGATTTATAAGTGAAAAAATAATTGCCTCTTTAACTTAGGTCATAATATTGTGACTTCTAACCCTCAACACTTTTTTTTTTCTGTGTCTTCAACCCTTTCAGCTGCAGTTTTTGAGAGCATTAGCTTTCCCATCTCCCTGACTGAAGCAGGGGTATTTTTATATGCTGGCATTTTGCGTTAAACCAGCAGCTGACAGTTCGGGAGTGCAGTACTTAAGGAGCTGTTTCCTGACAGGAGACGAGGCAGAGCAGCAGCTTCCTCAGGCACTCGGATTGCTCCTTTCTGCTCTCGCCCGTAATGTTTGCTCCCATCACGCTCTCAATTTCCTCAGAGTGCAAAATCCCTCTGCATGAAAACATTTTGAAATATTTTCTATTACATCTGCTTTTGTGACAGGGAGGAAGCCCCAGAACAGACAGGAAAATTTCATCACATTCTCCATATGCTTCCTCACTTGCAAGCTTCTTATGTCCACCACTGGCCATGGCGATCCCAAGCGAACTCCACGAGGAGAAGCTTCCAAATCTTGGCCCATTTACTGCTTGGCCTAGTGAAATGGCCACCAGAACGGCTCTGGAAAGCAGGCTGGTCCCAGCACCGCCTGCCCCAACGGCCCAACTCCAGGCACCCCATCCTGACCGTGGCCAAGCAGAACATCAGGACGCGGGAGCTGCCGCCTTCCAGCAGCTGTGGGCAACCCCTCGGGGCAGGACGGAGGGAGGGCTCTTACCTACGCGTCTAGGAACAAGGCTCTTCATCTATCTTTAACGAATATTGCAGCCCCTGAACCCTGCAAAGCAGGAAATCTTCAGTTTCTCAGACCCCTTCTGAAAACTAATAAAGTTAAGCCCATACTGCAAAACTTACCAAGGTCAGGGTTTTGGTTAATGCACCATTTCCTTGGCATGCTGAAGGTTCCCTCTCAATGATATATTATATTTCTGTGACAAAGAAGTAACTTATATTGACAATAGGGTTTTTTTCATATTGAAATCATTCTCATTTTAACTTCCAGCAGCAGAATAATACGCGTGTGTCTACGCATTCATCCACGCCAGCAGATTTTGGCGCGCCGAAACTGTGAAAAACCCAACAATCATAATTTTGAAATGATCTGAAAACAGCGACTGCGCCGTCCTTACCCCAGAACGTTTCCCGGAGCCAGCCGCACAAAGGCAGTCCCGCTTCGCCATGCAACGCCCGCGGCCGAGCGCGGCACGCTGTGAAATACGTACGGCACACGGCAGCAACGCGCTCTGAGCCAGGGCCAAGGCGACGAGCTCCAGGGTGGCTCAGACCTGCTGTGGGTCCTCCTGCCTCCCTCCAGCGCTCCCGACACTGCTGGGACCTGGTTTTAAATCCCCTTCGCGTGGGGGCATGAAAGAAGCGGTGGTTTGCCGAGCGCAGGGTGTTTTCTTCTTTTTTGCTGTCCCGGCTGAGCTGTGGTCTCTGTTCCTCCAAAAGTGCAAACCCCAAAGCACTGGGAGCATGGGGAACCCCACTCCAATCCTTCAGTGGCCAAGCAAGGCGAAAACAAGAGACTATTAACCGGAGTTTAACAAAAAGGTTAGCAAGCGTGAAGAAACACGCTTGGAAGCTGTATCAAGGAGATGACAGCTTCATGGCCACAACATTTACTGGTTTTATACAATCCTCATCTTTTACAATAGTTGTGCTACCCTGTGGCCGTTAAACTAACACATCTACGAGCTAGATGGATATTTCAACGTCCACCCAAACACATTCCACTGGGATCACCCCGCAAAGAGATCTCAAACGCAGGGCAGCAGCAACACAGATGGGCTGAAACGGGCCTGAATAAAAACCACGGGTTCTTTGCAAACCTGCTCTTCCCATTTATTAGCAACACGCCTTGTCACTCACATGGCTAACTAGTATATTTTGTTCTCACTAAACACACAGAACCATCCTTCTCAAGGTACATACATCAGGAACCCATCTCCCTCATCTTCCCTGGTGGGAGATCAGCTTTGCAAAACTGGAAGCAATGGACGTAAAGAAATGCAGAGGAAAAAGACTTCTTAAAGTCATTAACACTTTTTTATTTTCGGAGTTTATTGTCCTGGTTGAATCTAATTAGAGAACAGGTCTACCCAGACAGAATTTGAAGGAATACCTACTTTTGTTCCAAGCAGAGCACTTTCCAAGACAGCTTCATGAGGGTGGGCTTCACGTGAGCATGTGTACCCAGCTGCCATTTAGACGTGCGCTGAAGCAGTTTGTGCCATGTAGAAGTACCGAAAGCGTTGGCCCAGATAACGCTCCTTTTCCTGCCATTAATACCAGCAGTGGAAAAGCACCTAATAATTATAAAATAATAAGTGTGCGGCAGCCTTGGGCGATGCTGGGGTGTGTGACAGCACCGGCACACCTCTCCCACCGTCGCTGGACGCGCCGCTTCTCCCAGGGGATGAGACTCGGGATTTAACAAGCCCCAAAGCATTGCTCTCTCTGAACCAGCTGAAATTTCTGAGCTTTGCCAGCAAAGACTTTGCAGGAAACTGGGGATCTCGCTTCTCAAGAGTGCGAGCTCTGTCAAAGCCCCACAGAAAACATGCATCTATTTTACTGAAGTTTGGGGTTATAGGAACGTTTCGAACGAGAAATGACACCGCACATAATTTAATACACACACACTAACTTCAAATAGCTAAATCTGATTAATCTAGCTTGACTGTGCAGCTCAACACCCCACGCAGAAACACAATTTCCACACACTGGGGCTAGAAGGAGGCATTTCGGTCCTGTCTAGTCCAGGACCTGGTAAGAAGGACAAAGCAGGACATGTTCTTCACAAAGACTCTTGGCAGAGAGGTGCCCTTAGAAGAGCTTTTCCCATGGTCCCCCATGATGTTTTCTACACACTGCTCTTGTCTGGCTTTCTGGATGACCTGAGGTAGATGATGAAAAAATACTATTCCCAGAACAGATTTCACAAAGAGGTGTAAGTCCATCCAGAGACTTACTCACGCGTCTCAGAATAGTCCCCGTCGCAGCCCGGCGCCGTGAGTGTACATATTTCACTGTTACTCCTTATCACTTGCGTTCTCTACCCTGTTAGTCCTTATCACTTATGTTCTCTACCCTCTAGATATCACTATCTCGGGAACAGGGAGAAGGCACGCGCTTCCTAAATATTTCCAACTCTCGGGAATAAAAACCAACCACACACACACACACACAAAACTTTTGGAGTCTGGCATCTGGACTCTTTCTAATTTGTTTACCCTTTAATGCAATTTTCAAACTATTTTTTATTGCTCCCTTTTCCCTGACCAAACCAAATTTCAAAGGGCAAGTAATTGGGAAGCATCTCCCCTTTGCGCTGCTCAGCCCGAAGCACAGCCCATCTGCGAGAGGTTTTGTAGACCCGACAGCAGCCATACATAAAACACACAAAAATATGTCCACCCAAAACACGTTGACTTTCTTTATCTGATACGGAAAACAAAAGATACTCGTAAAAGTGGAGCTGCAGCACAAAATAGCGGGCGTATTATTTTCACCGCAAAGGGTGCTCCTACAGCACTGCACATCCTTTCAAGAGCACTTACGACACCTGAACAAAAGCAACCCCGCTGAGCCGGGGTGACGAAGCCTGAGACACCAGAATTAGGATGCTGACACTACACCGCTTTTTTCAGGCACCCAAACAGCGATTTGAGAAATACATTCCCAGTTTCAGGCAAGCACGAACCCAGATGTTTTTAGAAAACGGCTCCGCACAGGCCACCGTTACCTCCCGACACTCTTCTCTCCCGGGAGCCTGGTTGTGGCATTTTCTTACAGGAAACATTTGATGCAAGGCAAGTGCAGTGCATTTGTTTCCTTGGAAACAAACCCTTCCAACCTCCATCGCACACAATCTTAAGCAAAAGAAAACTCTGTAATTAGGCCCAAGGTCTAGCTATTTTGTGCCAGCAAGATGTGAAATCGCAACTATTTTATTAGCAATAGAACACAATGAAAACGTACTTATCTCAATTATTGGAGTAGCAAGTCTTCGAATCAACCAAAACAATAAACCCACTGAATAACGCTGAGAAATATAATTGCTTGCCCATTTAGAAGAATTTGGTAGATTTGGATTTAGCTCTACGCTGCACCAGGGCTAAAAGAAAACCTTTCAGTGACAAACAAAACTGAAGCCACCAAGAGGTAATGTTTATTCATTTAGGAGACTTTAAAACCTTGAATAACCATCAGTGTGCTGCTGTTAGCGCCTGTTGTAAACAACATTTGGCCGCAAAGGCTGAAGCGCGATCGAGTACCACCACCCGCACCGACGCTGTCAGTGCTTTCCTCCGGCTCTGGTACGAAGCACCATCGTCAGCACCAACTTCTAGCCAAATACTGTGTGCTCTACAATAAGCTATGGTATAAAAGTCAACATAATATCACTTGATTGGTCAGCTTAGCCATAGAGTTTTTGTTGGCAGGAGTAAAAGGCTTTCTCATGCCCCAGGAAGATGCTGGACCACCAGAGATCCACTTGTACAAGCACTGGCAAGAGCTGGCATGGTTGCTTCAGCCAGCGGGGTCAAGAAAAACACATATCCTGGTCTTTACAACAGCCGCTTTCCAAATCATATTCATAAAGAAACAGTCTCAAGTCGCACCAGGGGAGGTTTAACTGGATATTAGAAATAAAAATTTCTTCACTGAAAGGGTTGTCAAGCACTGGACCAGGCTGCCCAGGGAAGTGGTGGAGTCCCAATCCCTAGGGGTATTTAAAAGACCTGTAGATATAGTGTTTAGGGAGAGGGCTTAGTGGTGGACCTGGCAGCATTAGGTTTACGGTTGGACTTGATGATCTTAGAGGTCTTTCCCAGCCTAATGATTCCATGATTCTATGATATCACTGACCAGAGGTCCGACTACAGACTGGCCCGCGGAGCAAACTACTCTGGGTGCTCCCCAGCAGAGCCAAAGGTCAACGCTCGTCTTTGTTACTGCAGTCCCAGCGCTACGCTCTGAGCAAGCACATCCCCAACACGAAGACAGTTCAATAATCAAAATACTGTAGGCAGAGAAGGTAGATTCCTTCACTAGAAATATAAATATGGCCTGGGGAACTCAGTTAAAAGGAACTGGGTAGTTTAGTTTAAAATTTACTGGCCAATTCTACTCTGCCTATGATTCCTCAGCGGTTCTCCTGTAGAAAATACCTGTATCATTCAATTCTACTGTGAAATTGATATTTTTTCCTAACAAGAAGTTTTAAAGAATTGTACAATTATTTATGCCATAAATCTGTAGTTTTATATCGTTCTCTAACTCTATTGTTCATTTTTAGGCTTTTAGAAATTGTAGGGTATTTTTGCTATGGACTGAAGAGATTATAATCTATCAAAACATTATTTCTGTTAAATTTTACTAGTAGGCTACCTGGAGGAATGGATTAATAAAAAAAAAGATTTACAGAATTATAACCTCGTGTTTCATACAGCAAAACTGAATCTGGGAACGAAACTGTTTCACAGCCCTTAAATTGTATTCGCCGTTCTCTGGAGAGTCTCTCACTCGCTTTTTGATAGATTTTCTTTTTCCTTGTATAAATGTTTTAAAAAGAGAAAGATTTATTCTATGACCGTCACGTCTTTTTGATTAAACATTACACTGCAGGTTTTTTCCACAATAAATAGAGTGATTTTCAATAAAAGGAAGCGTCATGACACTTGCGAGTTGAATCAGCTGAACAAGTAGAGGTAAATCACAGGGAAGGGAATTGGAATGCTTTTGTGGACAAAGATTATTGTGCTTAATGTTGAATATGTGCTTAAGTTTCTTGCTGAAACAGAGTTTTGATCTCTTTGTGACCAAAGCATTGTCCCCAGAAGAATCACAGCTACTGAGAAGAGTCGATATAGAGCTGAATCTCGAATCACCACTTGAAAAGGTAAAGCTCTGTACTGAACTACTGTATTTTCTTACGTGTGTAGATTGTACTTTAACGGGAAATTAATGCACTGTAACTGAACATATGCCCTTAAACGGTTCACACAAAATCAGAAGCAGATAGTCTGTTGTTAGGCTGGAGGTGACGACCTATGCTAGGGTCAGTTACAGGGCAAGTACTGGGGGAAAAAGCAGAATTTTAAGTAATGCGAGGCAGGGAAGGCGAGAGCAGAAAGAGACTTCAGGCTAAATTTCACTTCATGTTGTCAAACAGAAACACACGTGTATGTAGACACGACCCCCTGCTGCTGGGTCAGCAAAACAAGACTCTTGGGTTTTGAATTTGGCAGGTATGTGTGTTTTCACAGATGACCCCCACGTATTACCACAAACAGCAGTAAATCTGGTATTTCTGTTAGCCAGGAATTAGTTCTGTCACATTTTTAGAAGAATATATAAACAGCCTTTGGGGCAGAAAACATCATTATGGGGAAAAGAAGATGACGAACAACCTATTGAAGATCCTACTGTAGTCTACGTGGAAAAGTTATGGAATCTACTGCTTCTGTAAGTCAGATACCGCTTCAGATGACTAAAACGACCATAATACACAGGGTAACAGCGACAGCCTCGAAAGAGACCTGCTCATCTGTCTGCTGGCCAGCTGGGAGGCCATCTCCTCCGACTCCTACAGACGCTCGCCCTGCTGAAGATCAGGACTCAGAGTTCCATTGACATTACAAATACAACAGGCAGGGCCAGGCTGAGCAAGGCTTCCTGCCTCCTGGGCTGAAGTGACTGCCGGCAAGAGCAGCGTTACTTGTCTTTCTGTTCAAGTTGATTTGGGAAGACGCCATCCCCTCCCTTCTTCAGGCAGGGGTGCTTTGTGCCTTCCTTCGAAAGCAAGGACCCGGGGACTCCGACGGAGACTACACGCAGCCTAACACCCCCCGCATCTGCGGTGCTTCTCTGTTCTCCACACCGGAACTGCAGAACGGGGGTGTCACCGCAGAACCGTCACCAGCGTTCGCCCGATGGAGAGCGATGTGCCACCCTGCACGGCAACCACGCTGCGCGGATTTAGCACGGTCCGCAATCATCACACGCGGGCGGCGGCGAAGCGTCCTGCTCCGTTCGCGTTACCACGCTCTCGTCTGCACAGCGTGTCGGGATCTCTCTGCTGGAAGCAAGCGGCGGTCGTTAAGTCCGAAGCGATGACCTTTTCAAATGTCAAGGTGCGGGCGGCTGGGTGTTACGCACACCCCCCCCCCAGCCCCACGCTCCCAACCACAGGAAGGCTGGCCAGCCGAAATGCAAATTATTGCTGCGGTATGCAACACATTGCTCCTGTCCCCCAAAGAGCAGGCTAGATATTAAATTATCTCTCTATTCCGAAAGCAACGGACACAACAGCAGGAAATGCAGAGATGGATCTAGTCCCCTAAATGAGGCAACTCGTGCCTGAGAAATGACATTTCTCTGTCTGCCTAAGAAATGCTTCATTAGAGGTGCAGCTCAACCCCTACTGCTCAGAGAGACAAGACCCACTTCCAGTTGCGTTGGAGCCTCATATCACGCCTCTGTCTCTTCAACTCCTCCGAAACAACGGCTGTATACAGCTCTGCACACCGCAAAGAGACAGTCTACCTGCCGAGAGAGAAAATTGCCCCAGTTGTCACAGAAAATACATATACCAGGAAGCAGCTGGTGTGAAAACTGGCTTTGTTTCCAGCGACGGGAAGCTGAGCTGCTTAATGTTTCTCATTTCTCCAATCTCTAGGGTATATCGGATTCTGTCCCGCAACAGATGACTTCACATTACGGGTGACACGGAAGGCAGGTCATCTTGTGTGTCAAATAAAGCCATCAACCGGCAAAAATGTAGTGGAGGGCAACACGGACCACAGAACCACCCCTCGTTTGGAGCACCAGCAGCAAGACCAGCCCGTGTCAAGAAGAATCAGCAACTACAGTTGCCTCTGTTCTTGCGTCATATAACAAAGTCACCGAGGATACCGGCCAATTTTTCTGTGGCAAATCAAAAACCCCACCAAATTCTCAGACGTGAACATCTGAAAACCTCTAAGGCTTCACAACTTGGAAGAGCATTTCCAGCGGTGAGCAGGCTTGGGTGTAAGATGTATTTGTTCCTGAACTTTGGAGAATGGAAACTTGGACTGAACCTGGTTTTTCTCCAAGTCCCCCCTGTGAGCAGCACATCTGGAAGACGTTAGCCTCCTATCTTGGTGCGTTTAGACATAAGAATTGGACAAAACAGTTTCTAGGCCAGTGAATATACATATTTTTTTTAATTTGAAGTGCAACTGAAAACTGTTCTGTCTGATATTAGCTGCAAATTGCATCTAGCTGATAGAATCAGAAACAAGTTGAATGTCATTTCTGCTAAAGAAAACAGTAACATACAGACTAATGTTCGTCTAATTGTACATGACAGTAATCCTACCGAGGGGGCTTCGAGCGACATTAACAAGGCGGAGTGGGTTATTAATCTCACAGTAGCCCCTCCGTGGGATTTCAGCTCCACATGAATAATTCAGTTGGTTTAAAAAAAAAACAGCTTAATATGTATTTCATTCCGATTTTTTCATTATGTATCTTCTCCTCCCTGTGCTCACCGCTTTCAAAAGTGAAAAGAGTAATTTATTGTGCTTTCAGATATATTCTTCTCACGGCGCACCACTTTTTAACTCTTTCTTTACCTGAGGGAAGCCAGCACGTCTAACAGCCTTTGACTTCAATGAGATCTTGTGAGAATATCTGGAAATCTGCCCCAGAAAGACTAAAAAACTAAAGACTGATCTATCAGCCATAGCTGGGAGATCTAGCTGAAGGTAACCTCTAGGATAAACTCATATTTTACTAACAAATCATTAAACATAACTAGTTACAGGTCTCCAGCACACCGATCAGCATGAGTAGGGCACACTGGAGCAAGGATAATACTCGTTCATAAAACACGGTTCCACCTTTGAAAATCCAACCGGGCAAGCCCAGCTTCACCACCACTCGCACCAAGCAGCTCCTCCCATGCACGACACACACTGATCGCTCCAAAGCCCCGTTCTTGCTAATTGTCCTGGTAGCTCATTATGATGTTCATTATGAATGTCACAAAGCAAATATTTAGCATACATAAAACGCTGCAGTGCTTTCATACTGAAACGTAACATGAATATTATAAATATGACTAAGAACAGATCCTAAAAAGGATGTCAATCCAGAAGAATGAACTCCAAGAAAAGGATCCACACAAATCTGCCTATTTGCAGTTTCTCTGTCACCAGTAAGGTTATTTATGTGCCTAATACTCTGGTTTTGCATTCACCCAACAGCCCACAGCCTTACTCACCGCCGTACCTCGTTCCCCCCCCAACCCTGCTGGGATCCACAAACAGGGCTGCTCCAATCTGGCAGCCCCTCGTAAGCAGCCGAGCGCACGAATCCCATAGGATATGGCAGCTGCCCACGCCTGGGACACAGACTCACTTTCTCAGCAGGGAATCATAGAATCACAGAGTGGTTTGGGTTGGAAGGGACCTTAAAGCTCATCTGGTTCCAACCCCCCTGCCATCAGCAGGGACATCTCCCACCAGCCCAGGGTGCTCAGAGCTCCATCCAACCTGGCCTTGAGCACTGCCAGGGAGGGGGCAGCCACAGCTTCTCTGGGCAGCCTGGGCCAGGGCCTC
>Ga0065711_1011589_pt1 | contig 14296 bp, 6 predicted proteins | sample Hoacrofraction12_FD_59098 | JGI IMG/M metagenome (GOLD analysis project Ga0065711, IMG submission 59098) | Hoatzin crop microbial communities from Cojedes, Venezuela - Epithelial fraction 12 v2 (version 2) | ecosystem: Host-associated > Birds > Digestive system > Esophagus > Crop | place...
AGGTCAGATACGAGTAAGAATTTACTGTAAAAGTGGTCAGATATTGGAACAGGCCTCCCAGGGAGGTGACCGAGTCACCATCCCTGGAGGCGTTTTAAAAATGTGTAGATGTGGCACTTCAGGACATGGTTTAGTGGGCATAGTTTTGTTGGGTTGGTGGTTGCACTTGATGATCTTAGAGGTATTTTCCAACCTATGATTCTGTGAATGGCAAAGCCTTTGCTAAAAGTTAAACAGTTGCACGTATAAAAAAAGGATCTTTGCTTCATTTTGCATATAGGCTTTATTGAAAACCATAAGGAACATGTAGTTCACTATCTTTCCAAAGAAGTACTGCTGTATTTAGAGCAATGGCATGTAGTTTACAGGCCAAGAAATGTCAAATTCTTTAAGCACTATATGAATACCGTAATCCACGCTCTTAATGAGAAAGGCCTCGGTTCTTAAACCAAGAGAACAGATGTTTTGTTAAATTCCACACTAGCACTAAGACTTTTCTATAAAATATTGCCGTTATAAATTATGATTAAATCATTTTCTGACAGGTAAATAGACTTGTCCCTATGATGTTCTCACCATATAATATGCTTTATGTTCCCTGTTTGCATATATTCTTATCAGAAACTGAAGCAGGCAGAGAAGAATTCGGGGAGAGTAAAGCATGAGCATAACCTTTGCTTTTGCATTACTGAAGTATATAAGCAACCTATTCTGATCCAGCACTACTCCAGTATAAAAAAGCACTCCAAAGAGTGTTTATTTAATCTCAAGTATTAAGGAAATAAAGCAATCTCCAATGCTAAGCTAAAGGAACTTTAATGAGTAAACAATGCTTTATGAACACGTCAGGCAAACTGTCTGAGGAGTATTTCACCTCCAGGAATCTTATTTTTGCTCCTCCGAAATATTGTTGTAGAAAGCTTACTCCTTCACAGCTCCACATCTGCAGTTATCAGCTATCCTCAGGAAGTGCTTGCATTCTGCTAAGAACACACATATACTAGAGTCTAGCAACAATTACTCTGCTTCCTCTGCATAAGAAGTTATTATTTACCATTTCTTACTACTATAGTTTAGAGGCACTTACTAACCATGTAACATCAACTAACACATTTTGATGACAAAAGAACAGCTGGCCTTTCTCTCCATGTATGAAGATTCACAATTAGAGACATAAGGCAATCCTAGCATACTATAGCAACATTTAAGTTAATAAAAATTACTTTTTAGAAAAGTCTAAATAAATTAAACCCAAGAAGCCTTTGCTGCACTGACTTCATGTTAAGCATATTAGTTTATATAGCCTTATCCTGTAAGAAGATCCAAACTCTCAAACACATATTCAGTTCCCAAGTTTAAAGGAAAGAAGCCAGATTTGATATAGAGTTTGAAGCCCGAGTAACTAGCTAACAACAGTAAATCAAGCAACATCATGACAAGGACAAAGTTATCAGCAACAGCAAAAAAATTAGGAGGCGAAAGTCACACTAGCCAGAGGGATAATAGATACGGTATATACTGACATACAAAAGAGCTTCTGTAATCCGTGACACTTAAATGAAGCAATAGCAGCGGAGCACAGACACTTCGATGGGAAGAGTGGAAATTGGAAAGCAAGCCAACTAGATGAAACTGAAAAGGTCACAACAAACAAGAAAGGAGTTTTATCTGGAAAAATCCAAAACAAGGTAGTTAAACACAAACTAGCACAAAAGTAGCAGATACCATCCTATCAAAAAGCTAATTTGAGACCAACATATGTCAGCAAAAATAAGGTCATCTCAGGGACAAGAAGCTGCAAAACATCCAGTGTGTTCAGTTTTGGGATCAGAAAAACAGGTACTTCATACCAACAAGGAATCCTGCTAGTTTTGTAATGAATAATACAATCAACTTTAATGAAACGATGGTTTTGCACCCTCATCAAGGTATTTCTTCCAAAGTGCAGAGGAAAAAAAATTTTTTAAAAAACCCATTTCACTGAAGAGTAAGAACAGTATTGATTAAAAAAAAAAATCAAAGCAGTGATGTGTATCCCAATCTGTAAAGCACTCACATACTGCCACGTTGACACAGAGGGTTACGCAAGTTAAGGCCAAAGGCAAGCATTTACAACATTGGGTATCACAAGCACAAAACACCAGTGCATCCTCATACTAAAGAGCCAGGATGAGCTCACCATAACTTGGAATAAACATCAGAATATACCTTACACATACTCAGGTCTGAAATACCACACAGCTGGTTCTAACTCCCAAAACCTCTAATGCCATTTTCTTCCTCAATTTGTTTTAAACAGTATAAAAATTCAACATTTCATTATTCATTAAAACAAGAGCATAAGAAGTTGTACATAAGATGCCAGAAAAACCCTTAAAATTATCCTCTTAATATGGAAGCTGTGCATGCATGTATTTTGCATAGACATTCACACAGACCATCCCTAGACAGGGCAATTTCAATTGGGTTATGCCATGAACCCATTACACAGTATCTCACTCAGGGGGCAGTTTCACAGGTCTCATCAAGAAACCCACATATAAGGGTGGAAAATCAAAATGTATACCTGAAGCTATACAGCATCTTTAAACTAGTCTAAATATTCTCTAAATGCAAATAATTCTGAGAAGAAGCATGACAGCTATTCTTTCAACACACTGTAAAAATCACTATGTACTAGTCATAAGAAATCAGAGGCCTGAGCCTGAATCAAATCATACTGAGCAATAATTATAAGATTTTTACCATTCATTTGTTCAAGAACAAAGGAATATCTTCTCCAGAGATGCTCAGTTTTGACATTTGTGAAGCTTCTATTTCAGTTACATTAAGAGTTTAAGTTCATGAAAGTGGATAGATTTTATTATTAAACACTTTAAGTAGAAGCTCTAGCTACAGGAGTTTTTATTTGAAGGTTATATACTGGGTAGTCAGCTCACATCCTACTCCTCCCCTTGACAGGTGAGTATCCTTGGACTTTCAAGATTCTCATAAACATACCAGTGCCATTGATACTGACTGCATGAATAGCTTAACTTTGTTGTGAGTATGTTTACTTATTTGTGAAGGTTTTGTTCTCAGAACTCAACAGAAAACAGAAGGATAAAGTCTGAGGGTTCAGACCATCTGAATTAGAGGGAAGTATTGCACAAAAATTTCCAGAAAAATAAATTTGATTTAGCAAAATTCAGATATGATGCTACCAAGTCTGACAGGACAAAGAATTCTGGTGTTAATGGCCTGGGCCACAGGGACAAAAAATTGTCCCTATCTTTCCTATAGGCCCCCTTTAAGTACTGAAAGGCTGCAATAAGGTCTCCCCGCAGCCTTCTCTTCTCCAGGCTGAACAACCCCAACTCACACAGCCTCTCCTTATAGAAGAGGCGTTCCACCATTCTGATCATTTTTGTGGCCCTCCTCTGGACCCGCTCCAACAGCTCCATGTCTTTCCTGTGCTGAGGGCTCCATAGCTGGACACAGGACTCCAGGTGAGGTCTCACCAGAGCAGAGGGGCAGAATCACCTCCCTCGACCTGCTGGCCATGCTTCTCTTGATGCAGCCCAGGATATGGTTGGCCTTCTGGGCTGCGAGCACACATGGGTGGCTCATGTCCAGCTTCAGCTTCACATCCACCAGCATCCCAAGTTCTTCTTGGCAGAGCTGCTCTCAATCACTTCATCCCCCAGCCTGTATTGATAGCAGGGGTTGCCCCAACCCAGATGCAGGACATCGCACTTGGCCTTGTTGAAGGTTCACACAGGCCCACTTCACAAGCTTGTCCAGGTCCCTCTGGATGGCATCCTATCCTTCCGGCATGTCAACTGCATCACTCACCCTGGTGTCATCTGCAAACTTGCTGAGGGTGCACTCGATCTTGCTATCTATGTCACTGATATAAATATTAAACAGCACTGGTCCCAGTAGGACCCCTGAGGGACAAGACTTGTCACTGATCTCCATTTGGACGTCAAGGCATTGACCACTACCCTCTGACTACAGCCTTCCAAACAATTCGTTAGCCACCGAACAGTCCACCCATCAAATCCACCTCTCCAATTTAGAGAGAAGGATGTTGTGAGGGACTGTGTTGAAGGCTTTACAGAAGTCCAGATAGATCACATCCATTTCTTTTCCCTTGTCCACTGATCTAGTCACGCCACCACAGAAAGCCACAAGGTTAGTCAGGCAGGACTTGCCCTTGGTGAAGCCATACTGGCTGTCTTGAATCACCTCCCTGTCCCTCAGCATAGCTTCTAGGAGGATCTGCTCCATGATATTCCCAGGCAGAGGTGAGGCTGAACGGTTGGTAGTTCCCATGGTCGTCCTTTCTACTCTTTTTAAAAATGAGCACAATGTTTCCGTTCTTCCAGTCACTAGGGACTTCAACTGACTGCCATAACCTTTCAAATATCATTGAGAGTGTCTTGGCAACTACATCAGTGAATTCCCTCAGGACTCTAGGATGCAGTCATCTAAACTTCATCTAAAGGAGCCACTAGCAGTTACAGACCAGACTGTATTTTGGTTACAGAGATGTACAAAGGGTCATAAATAGATGTCTTTTGTAAAAAAGATAATATATGAGAAAGAAAATGAGTTCAAAACAGATACAAAGTGGTATAGTAGGAACACACAGATTACAGAATGGCCAAAATCTTGCCTGCTGCCAAGTGTGAAATTATCACCTCTTCTTTCCACATAGATGTCTTCCCAAGAATCTCTGTGCATATGTACTAGAGAATACATGTTGTGACTAGATGCAGCCGTACACTGAGTTACAGGCATTTGCTATTTGCAAAGGTAAACACATGGATTAGGTATATACTTTAAATTTTCGGTTTTGGTAAGACTGGCTAGCGCAACAGTTCATGTAATAGCATATTAGACCTTTCTGTTAGCAAGGGGAAGTTGTAAGTAGAGCTGCATGCATTCCCTGCATCACATGTGAAATGCATATTATACATGCAAATTCTTCTAAATATGATACAGTTTTATGTAGTTAGTAACAAAACAGAAACGGTGTTAAGAACCGAATTAACATGTTTCTACTTCAAGCATATCCCTGAGATCAGCTAACAAATTTGAAGCACTAAAAAAGTGCCTGCCTTCTTTCCCACTTCCAGAATGTCCCTCCTCCTCCAGTGAAAAAATCCTCCCTGATTTTTGGCAGACACTAGCTCAGACCTAAATCCCATTATCTAGCCCTCTGAGTAGTTTAAATGCAGTATCAGAGGAGTACTAGAAAGTTTGGAATACTAATGTAACCATGAAGGCACAAAATAAGGAGGGAAAAGAGGATACAGGTGTGTTCTGAAATTCACAGCTTACAGGAATACAGCTTTGTTCAAAGTTTCAAGGAAAGGAAAAGAGAAAAGGAACACAACAAACTGCAGTAGGAGGTGCTTACCCCAAGGTCCTCGGTAGGAAGAACAGATTCTAACTACCAGAAAGTTCTGGTGGAAAAGTAAGCAGAAAGTCTTCTAAATGCAGCAGGTAGGGCTGTAAAAGTAAGAACAACTGTAACATATTGGAAGATAAGAACACAACACCACACACACTCCTCACTCACCCCACACATGAACTTCCACAACTGCATTTTAACGTTACCCTTGTTTCCAGCTTTGTAGTGGCCTAATGTCATATTTTGGTAGAACAAGCTCATTTTGTTTTTGTCCTGAAGTCTGTAAAGCTGGGCAGCCCCAGTAAAGCTGGAAAGTGCGAGTATTTCATCTCCGTGGGAAGTAACAACCCTGAGCAGTGCAGGCAGCACCTCACCTGACTTAGAGCCCTTAGAAGCAGCTTATGCACCTGAACGACTACAGCTTCAAATCCGTGATTTATATACTCTACAAGTGTAATTAATCTGATATCATCTCCTACTACGCACTGGTGTACTAAACAGTCCACAGTAATATTTCGTGACATGTAGCACACATGACAGAGAGGCTAGAAGTATGTTACACACACGGTTGTAACTGTGGTAAATCACTTCACTGTAGCACAAATTCTACTTCATTCCAGTCGGAAATAACCTACACAACACGACCACCACTTCAGAGGAAAATGAATCACAAGCAATGGAAATACTGCAGCATCCTACAACACTTTACCAGTTATCGGGGGTCTAATGAAAACCCGGCCCACAGGTGAGTTAATTGCAAAGAGCTCCCAAGGGTTCAGCTGACCTACTGGGCACTCGGCTCTCCCGAGCGCCTTCCAGCCACGCATTAGCGGATGAGCTGATTCGAAGGCAAAACCCGTTTAGCGTAAAAGCCCAGAAGAGCTGCGAATTGCAAGGATCAGGGAGGTAATGACCAGGCACAAAAGCCATTCTCCTCCAAGAGTAAGAAGAGGAGAAGCAGTTAACGGGTACAACCAGGCAGCTAGCCCCAGCCCGACCCTCTCCCCGCTGGGGCTCAGGGCGCGCCCCCAGCNCCCAGACGGAGCCNCTGGTATCNCGGGCAGCCCGCGGCACCAGGTGCGCCCAGCAGCGGCAGAGAGCTAACAGCTGAGCTGCGCCCACACTCATAAGCAGATCATTGAGAAAAGCAGGAGACTCCAGCACAGCGTGAGGAACTACTGGTGGGCTGAAGCGCAGTCCCTGTGAAGAGCAAGGCCGCCAGTGCTCCAAGCGCCAGCTTACCATCACACAGCCTTATCACAGCACACACGCACCTGAGGGGGCTCCCCGGCCTCACAGACAGACCCGTGAGGAGATCCGAAGGTAGGAAGTCGAAGTCGACAACCCAGGTGAGGAGATCTGTGCTCACAGCAGCTTCCCAATAGTTGCAGAGAATTGTCCTCCTCTAGGGCTAAAATTAAATAACTCTCAGAACAAAGACAACAACAAAAATACCTGCACACAGACACAAAATCCCACACAGCCTAAAGAACAACACCTACTCTCAACCAAACCCACCCCTTACCCAAAGCATCGCACTTTGTGGGGAAGGGGCAGGCACTACCCCACCCCTCCCCACCCCCAGCTGCAGGCAATTAAGCAGGTGGTTAATTGTGCCTGGGTGGGGCAGGGTTGTATGGCATTGCTGCCCTGGTCCCGGTCCCCGAGCAGGTCTGTGCTCCCATGGGTCATGCTCGGCCCTGCTGTGGCCGAGGGCAGTGCGCCCACATCCATCATGAGTGTCTGCACCTGCCACGCACCTGAGGTACAAAACTCAAACCAGTGACTGGCTTGCAGCTTAAGCTGTGCGCCAGCTACCCTGGAGTGAAGGCAAAATCCACACACCCGCACCTCCAGAAGGGGAGTCAGACATTTTGGGAAGAAAATAAATGAAAATAAACAACCAAAAAGCAAAACAGAAGGATTTTTTCTTCTAATAGTTTTTACTCAGAAACAGTGCGCTAAAACAGATTACTTAAAATATTTTGAGATACGATACTTCATTGTTTTGTCATGGTCAGAACCACAGAATACATTTCTTAGGTAAACAACTTGTGGGACTGCAGGCTGGCTGGTTTTCTGCACCACAGAGATTTACACCGGAAAGAAGACAAAATTACCATGCCTCATTCTAGATCTGTGAGGGTCTTGCAAATTGAGGATCTTCTAGAGAAATAAACGTCTAAAACATTTCATGGTAGGATTCTGAGAGTTATCAAGCAGAGACAAGTATTAATTTCCATCCTAGTGTACACACTGAGAATTGCCCCGCACGGAGGAATGCAGGTACCAGAGTGTGAGAATTGCCAAGAATGCCAGATATTCTGACACTTGTAATCTCACTGATGCTTTGTCTGCCACGATGCCCCAGTAAAATGTCCCTGGAATAAGAAAGGAGCAGCTAATTTTTAGCAAGTTTTTAATACTGCAGTGCATCCTACACTCATACAGTACTGCTGCTGGCCCAAGTGAAAAAAGAATTGATTTGAAGCCAAGCTGGAGAGGAGGCTGAAGTTTTTAAAGGCTTTTACTGTTTTATCCCTTGCTGCTACCTCTGCTTCAAAGGCTGGGAAAACTTAGGGAGAATGTAATAAATCAGAATCAGCCCTTGAGATGAATGTCTTATGTTTTCTTTTACCAATTGTCCTTTGAAATTCCTTGATGGATGGCATCAATATCATAACAGCTATGTGGCAGACAAGTGTGGAAGGCAAAAGAACTACTTTCTGTCCTACTCACATGTCATATATGGGTAAAAGTGACAATCAGATTAGTATCCCTGTAACTTGGCAGGCATAGCCATTGATTAGAGCACTGTTAAATGTCATTAAACATATTTTACACTTATACTTACATAGATAGCGCTTATATTACATGTTGATAAATGCTTGCTTAATACAAAAGAAGTAAATTAAATGTTAATAATGAAACATTTTCTAATTTCCCATTCATTTCAAATTTTGGAATACTCATATACATATAACTAATATATTTCCTCTGCACAAATATGACAGCACATTTAATAAAATACGATAAAAATAATGGGATCATTTAAAAACAAGTATTTAAATGATACAACTCACATTTAGTGGAGTAGACCTAAATCACTAGAGGTTTAAGGTCAGAATGCAGCTATTGGGTATCAGGGATAGCTCCATTGTAGAGCCTATTTGACTCACAACCCCAGATCAAAGCCACAGTGATTATTTTGAGACCCTTTCCAAATCTCTTGAGTATTTCGTTCCCAAGTACGAGACATTTTCCTGAAAATTTCGTACAGTGTACATTTGCATTGTAAGAAAACTTTTGCATCTGGTTAAATAAGGAAAGCAGAGGTGAATTTATTGACTGCTTGTCAAAGATGTTTAAAAAATCATTTTTTTCATGTCAAATGGTCTTTCATTTTCCCACCTTGAGATTCCTGTCTCTATTCTTTCTCTATATTTCATATCTACTTGTTCTTTCAACCTCCTTGGAGTGCAGCCAGGCTCCACAGCCTACAGTATGAATATGCCTGCTGTATTCGTGTTTGATCTTCTTGCCTTGATGTGTCAGTTTCTTTGTGGCCTGCCTACTTGTCAAACCATTTTCACTCTTCAAAACTTTTTATGAATTTTTAAAAAGCAGTGCAGATCTCAGGACATTTGATGATTTTTTCAAGAGCTAATCATGCTCAAATATCACAAACATTGCTGTGTATGTGTTTAATATACTAAGGATTATTTACAAATTTCTGCACCTAAACGAGCCAGGTAGCAACAAAACACATTGCATACACTGAGGGGTAGGTAAAAGAGAGAGATTGGTAAAAATGTGGAAAAAGTAGGGAGAATCGCAATTAGAAGTTTCAGCATATACAAGTAACATACTGAAGTATAAAATCTTAGGAATGTAAAAGACATGCAGAAGAAGATATAACAAGCCATCTTTATTAAAATATGTATTTCATAAAACACATATAGCAGTGCAATTCCTTAAATTAAGAGATGGCTTTATTGTTGTATATATAACTAAAGGTTTCTTAGCAGCCTTACTGACGTGACTCACTTCACAGCGGTAATGCTGCTAGTCTATTCATATAAACCCATAAAGCATAGATCAATAGATTAAAAAATTCTCTTTACTAATAGCCATAAGACATTACTGACAACACATTTTTTGAGGTTATTACACTTTTCAGATGGTTAAAATTACTTGTGTGAGGAGTGAGTTCCTCATACAAGAGAGGTATACACTGATTATCAAAGTACAGTGTTCCCCGTGTCAGATGGGTAAGGAAATCCCTAGACTGCTATAATAAAGGATGTCTAATCTCTAGACAGGAAACTATTTAAAATATTATATTAGAGAGATTGTGAATAATGTTGTTTCACTTTCAAACTAGAGTCAGGACTGCCATCAGACAAAAGGTATCAAATGATCTAAAGAAAAATAACTCATTTTGCCCTTTCCCGGTGAAGGTCACAAAACCATGTTCTTAACTGAAATGTGCAATATGAAAAAGCATAGCTAATGTTTCCTGAACTGATTTTTTTTAGTACTTCAGTGATACAGGATAAGGAGGGATAAGTGGATACATAGGAAAAAACAGATACATGCTAAGTTGCACTAAAGCAGTTTTTAATATAGAGAATAGCGCAGCCTGGAAATGGTCTAACCTTCCAGGTCATTAAGGGGGTTTGTCATAAACTGTTACATGCTAACCTGATGTTAATGGTTGTTCTCAGACTACCTTTCACAATTTGTTATATTCTAGTTACAGCATGACATTTTCTAATTATATGTATTCTGTAAAACTAATATTGTATACAGGAGCCTTCAATATATTAGCAGAGTTTGCATGTAGAAGAATATCTTTTTTTGCAGTCATATCTCAGTGAGATTTCCTGTCCCAATTGCAGAAGACACAACACGAAAAGTATGTTGTTTTTCAAATAACTTTACCTTTCAATATTGCTTGCTTTATTTTATTCAATCTTTATTTTCCGTTTGGAAATGCAAATGCTGGTGCATCAATATAACATCCTTGTTCTCTCATAAGAGAGCTATAGTAACTATAGTAACGTGCTGAAAAGAGATTTTAGTTTTGAATCAAAGAATAGTTCCTAGAAATGGATTAATAGAATGGTCAGTGTGGACATATGCTGACAACAGGATGTTTGTACAAACTCAGTATCTGTCAAGACTGAAACGTATTAATTCGTCTAGTCCACTTTACAAACCAGTCTGATATCTGCACCTTGAGGGATCACATTCTCAAAGGCATTAAAGTTACTTGTTCACATGGAACGGATATGAAAACATATGCAAAGAAGTTTTTACAGGATAACCAGATCAATGAAAGCTTACTTTAATATCCCGTCAGAGACAATGGCCTCAGACAAATATTTCATAACAAGAAGAAAATTGATTAGTTCAAATAATTATTAGTTCCATTGTCACAAACCACAACTTGAGCAGATAGCATCAGGCATGCGATTCTTTCAAACTCAAAAAATCATCATAAGTAAACAAAAGAGCATTTAAAATTTATTGTAATTGTATATATGTTAATAATATATGTTTTATTATATATATTATATCAATGTAATAATGTATATTTGTTGTAATATGTATGTTTACTAAACAAGAAAGTGGACTGCACCATATTTGACACAGGTGAAATGCGTTAGGACCCAGAGAGCAGAAGTGGAAGAAGAACTAAGCAAACTGTTAGTGCATTCAGCATTACTGAATCATCCCTTAATGACTCCAAAGATTTGACTTTCTTGCTTATGAGGTTAAAAAGAGTTACTTTTAACAGGATTTGTATGAACAACTTACAATAAACTCAATTCAAATTGTCCTGTTACAAAATACAAAATATTTAGGAGGAAGGCAGTGTAGATTTACATCTGTATTAGCTTAAAGCACTCTCAGAAACAGCTGAAGAAGCACTAGCATGCTGGCCATCAGTATGATAAAGGAGTGAGAAAAGTACATATAAAATTTAAATCTAATGTCAAATTTAATGTAAATCATCAATGAAGAGTTACAATAAATGGTGAAAATCACAGGAATTATGGGAGAACCACTGAGAAGCAATAAATACGTGATTACTCCTTCTTAAAATTGTGAACTAACCTCCTGTTTTACCAAATTAAAACATTTACAATTTTTTGTGAAGCAGCAAAAGAAAAGGCTTCTGGAAAAGTGTCGAATCAAATCAAGTACTGTGTTGTGTTGGAAAGGGTTGACACTTGAACCAAAGACAATTATGAAATTTCTTCATCTAAACTCCCTTAGCTTAGAGTTCATTAACTGAATTTTACCTCATATTAAAAAATTTTGATGATAAAACCAAGTTTGGAATGACTTTGAGAACAAGTTTTTTAGAAAGCTATTTTCTCTTAGAAGGTTGTGAATAAACCAAATTCTGGGAAATACCTGACACAATGTTAATTTTAGCTTAGCTACATGGATTCTGCGGCATTCATTAGCCTTGCTTAGCATCAAATAATTTTACTGAAATTCTGTAGTAGTAGTAGTATATCATAACATGGATATCAACAGTAAAATTACACTGAATATCTATCTCCTGCTCTGTTTCACCTGTCACCATAGATTCTACATCCCAACTACATAATCAAAGCTTACAATATAATTGAAAAAGCTTAGTGTATTCTTACCATGATGCTGTTGGCAGAGACAACATAGTACAATGGAGGATTTTTTTCCTTTACAATGTCTATGACAAGAAATCAAGCATTTCAAATTCCTCAGAGGTGCATGAGATGTCTAAGTAGGGACTTCACACATTCAAGCCATTTTCTCAAAGGGGATCATTTTTGTTGTCAGTCTTAGAAGGACCATGATGGCAGGTCATTGTGGGATAAAAACGTCATGAAAGAATTGAATCCTCCACTGACTGTCAGAAATGTCAAGACTGAATTTCATTCATTTTGGTAGTAGCTCTCCTTATACAGAAAGATTTTTCTCACTGTGCCTTGTGATGTGTAAACATATGTGTACAAATACAGAGTTTTAGGCAACTTCTAAAAGAAATCATTCCTGTAGTTAAAAAAATTGGTAGGGTTAGTTGCTTGTGATGGTACTATTTGCATGAATTATTTATTCCAGATTACAATATTTGGTATTGATCAAGCAGGTTGAAATCAATTGATTGTCATCGTATCTCTGGAAGTCGTAATCTACAATAAAGCTGTTTTCAAGCCAAGGTTGTCAATACAACACAGCTCTGTAGCATTTACTTATAAGCAGCTAAACTGAAAAATTCTGCAGACAGTAGGTTATGTCCTGTTATACTGTATTTTTAGAGTATTTAATTTTATTTCATAAACCAAGACATTTTGCTATTGCTGTCATTATTTGTATTAGTTTTATGCAAATATGAGTAGCACTAAACAAACAGGTACTGTTTACCTTTCTGCTGCCTACACACAGGCAGATACAAAACACACAGGCCTCTAACTTTTAGCTAATTTCCAGTTGTCTGCTGAATGGGAGTAAGAGCCTACACACTGTAGTAAACTGGGGCCAGAGTGTCTTCATACAGAGCTGTGAAAAAATAGATGGGAATAAAACTGTTGTATTCCCTCCGAGCTATGACAGAAAGAAGGTTGTCCTTTCTGTTGTTGTGCTTCTACAGAGTAGGCAAGACATTTACTAAATGGATGAAGAGAAACAGAACCTAGAAGGCTGAAGTATGCAACTAAAGGAAAAATGCAGTGCATCAAAAGATACCAAAACAAAAGAATGCAGAAAAAGTAATCATTATATTAAATGAATGCTTCCCTGGGTTGTTAAAAGAAAGATGAAAATTTGGGAAATCTGTTCATGTTTTTCCATGATTTTATTATTTTTCCTGTATACATATGCACATTCCTATAAGCAATGAAGAGAGAAGGGGACATTTCAGTAGGCTTGTATAAAGAATTCGCTATTACTGTATGACTGAATTTTGGGTGCAAAGGCAGATAAGAATAAAAATCCAGCATGCATGAATATTGTCTTTTTTCCTACTTCCAACCATCTTTTGTTATCTTTTTTTCCCAGCCATGAACTGAGGAAAGCAAGCCTGTATACCTATACATACTTCCATATGCCATGCACATAAATTAAATCTTAATGTAGCATATCAAAACAACCCAATGTGAATAAGCTGTAGAATGCAGTTTTGAATTATTACAGCATTATGCTCTGTCTGAGCTGAGTAGTGGACTACTTGCTAACAAAATAAAAACTGTGTAGTTCATTGCAAGAAGAATTTTTTTTCCATTTTCTTTCACAATGGTTTTATAATGGGAGGAAAAAGTAATGGTTGTATAACATTATGGTTTAGATATTAAATGTCCCGAGCAGTGCAGTGGGACAGGGAATGGGGGTTGCAGTCAGTTCATCACACATTGTCTCTGCCACTCCTTCCTCCTCAAGTGTAGGACTCCTCACACTGTTCCCCTGCTCCAGCATGAAGGTCCCTCTCACGGGAGACAGTTCTCCACAAACTTCTCCACTGTGCGTCCTTCCAAAAGGGCTACAGCTCTTCACGAACTGCCCCAGCATGGGTCCTTCCTACGAGGTGCAGTCCTTCAGGAACAGGCTGCTCCAGCATGGGTTCCCCCACGGGGTCACAAGCCCTGCCAGCAAACCTGCTCTGGCGTGGGCTCCTCTCTCCACGGGTCCATAGATCCTGGCAGGAGCCTGCTCCAGCACAGGCTCCCCGTGGGGTCACAGCCTACTTCGGGCATCCACCTGCTCTTGTGTGGGGTCCCTTCCACAGGATACAGGTGGATATCTGCTCCACGATGGACCTCCATGGACTGCAGGGGGACAACCTGCCTCACCATGGTCCTCGTCACGAGTTGTAAGGGAAGGCTCTCTGCTCCGACATTTTGG
>Ga0065711_1044128_pt1 | contig 14296 bp, 8 predicted proteins | sample Hoacrofraction12_FD_59098 | JGI IMG/M metagenome (GOLD analysis project Ga0065711, IMG submission 59098) | Hoatzin crop microbial communities from Cojedes, Venezuela - Epithelial fraction 12 v2 (version 2) | ecosystem: Host-associated > Birds > Digestive system > Esophagus > Crop | place...
CCTGCCTGGACAAGGTCCTGTGCAGCCTACTGTAGGTGACCCTGCTTCGGCAGGGGGGTTGGACTGGGTGACCCACAGAGGTCCCTTCCAACCCCTACCATTCTCTGATTCTGTGTGTGACTTCAGACTGAATGCCGCCTTTCAGTTTACCATGAAGAAGAAACGTTAATCTAAGATCTTGCAGGATTTCAAAACCTTACACTAGGTTACAGATGCTCCTAAATATGATAAATGTATCATAAGACACCACAGTAAGAAAACATACAAAATATCCACACAAAGGCTGCAAAGGAGAATTGAAAATCAGCATTCTAGATCACAGCGAGCACCTGGATATGCGATGTGCCAACTCATGTTAGTGCCTAAAGGACTGTCTCTACCATTTTGTTCAGTGTCATTTGAATAATACAAACTCTCTCTCTCAGTTCTGGTTTACAGATCTGTTGTGTGAGAAACACACAGACACACAGAGAACAATGCTGCAATTCGATCAGATGAACCTCTACAATGAGCTACAAAACAAAGCTGGCACACAACAGTTTCTGAATAATAAGAGACTCAAATATGCAAGACTTGCTTTGCATGAAACAAAAAATGCAAGGTGGCAAACAAATCTTCATACTGGTGATGTAGATTTTTCAAAAGTTTTAGCAATTGGCTGGTTGAACATACCCTGACAGAGAGACTGTGACTGGCAACGTCCCTCATCTGGCACAGCGCTGTTATCACCAGATTTCCCTCTGAGGAAGCATGGCAACATCACCATCATTTCAAGAGCTCTAACAGAGGACAGCAATCGTGACATGAGGTTTTATCTATACGTTACACAGATGACAAGAACTCCGCAGAGGCTGAGAAAACAGGGCCATCTGCCCCAATTAAAACTTTGCTGGTGCCAGGAAGTTAAGCACCGAATTGCTCCATGTCCTCAAAGAACCACAATCAACCTCGACATAATTCCGTGTATTGGCAAATTTGCTAGGTGAACGGTGCACCCACTGTCATGTGGGTACAAATCAGATTGAAATATAAGGTGTGTTTCTGAAGAACAACGTGCAGTAGCCTTTGACATGACAGTCATACTAATACTATTAGGTATTTATTTTTGAAGACATGTTACACTATAAAATTCTGTTCTGTGGTCAGCCTCCAGCTGACATGTAATCTTTGCTGTGCATTGCCACCGCTGTCACTTTGAAGAAAGTGACTGTTAGCATGGCTGGATTTTACCGGAGCCTGAAGCCATCATAGAATAAAAGGATGAAAGGAACTAAAATAAAGGGTGAAATGCATGGAAATCCAGTGTTTTCTTAAGCTTGATAAAGATCTGCTTAGTTAGTGAAATAGTTGATATACTTACTTTTCAGAGTAAATTATGTAGAAGTCTAGGTTGAAAATAGGTTACTTGCCTTTCAGGATTACAGTTAACCCTATGCTCCAAGCTACAGAGCTAGTAAGAACATCAGTCCTGCCTCTTATTTCTGAATAAGAGAAACAGAGAAAGAATTCAGCAGCCAATTACTGCTCTTTGTTGTTAATATTAGTGCAATGCTTTGGACCAGACCTGGACTGTATGAGGTACGCCACATGTAAAAAGTGTTTCATGCCCCAAAGGCCTTATAATTTCAATACAAAACAAGAGACAGTAAGTAGACACAGAAAAAGGGGGGTGGAGGAGTACAACATAAATGAGACAGTGGTAGTTTTGTGTGACAGGCATTAGTATCAATATATACAAATAGCCTAACCACAGATAATTACTGTCATCATATTTTTGAAGAGTAATTGAGAGAAGACAATGAGGTACAAATTGCTTTTCATTAAAAATCCACATAACTAAGCACAATATGGAAGAAGACATTAAGAAACTTGTTTGAAGAAAGTAATGAGCAATTAAATCTTCACGGATTGAGCAAAGGTAGGAGTCAAAATCTTTACAGCTAATGAGAAATGGGACACTAAGTCAGAAAGGAATAATAAGCCTTGGAAATGAACACAAGGTTTTGTTTGATGTGGCAAAAAAAGGAAAACAAGAGAACAGAATAAGAGAGATTGATGCCAAGAGAGGAAAAGAAAAGTAATCTTTGAATTTTTCTGTAAGAATACAAAAGGGGCACAACATCTGTGGATGTCAGAAAAAAAGACTACCAGAGTTAATTGTAGCATAAATCAGTGATGGCTTGGACAACCTTTCTTGCTAAGGGGTTGAAATAAGAGCCCATATAACAATCATCACGCAGAACACGTCCGCACTGTTTAGCTAGTCACCTGCACGCAAGGCCCAAGAATCCTACCTGAAGAGGACATCAGCTTTCGGGCTTGAATAACAGGAAAAAACTTACATCTCACAGGGTTAAAAAAGCAAGTGGACTGCAGATGAACAGTTGTGCACAAAGACTGATATGATCATCTCAATGATTAATAATAATGATTAGTGATTAATACAATCTTCTCAGCCATCTTGAGAGTGAGCTTGAAGTTACGGCTCTAGAGCAACAGGAAAACTTTAGAGGACAGATGCAATCTTTACTGGGACAGGAGAAGGCTGCCTAGGGCGGCAATATAATTCTGTAGACAACGATCACGCAAGTCCAGTGTCTGTGTATTACTCATCACATGAAGCTCTAGACTTTTTGACTAAAGTTTTTACATGCCAATGTGCTACAAGTAAGGTGGTATAAACACGTCTGTTTGCAGTGCTCACCCAGATTTATTGTTCAGAAGAATTAGACATTAAGGAAAAGAATAGAGTCTTGACATGGTGAACAAGATCATGGGCATGGGTTGGCTGTTTTTCTGGGGTGTTGGTATTGTTTTGTTAGAACAAAGAGTACCGCTCTGCGCTCTAGCAGTTCTCTGTACAAGAGGCAGTCAGGATTTGTTCTGAATGAAGAGGGATCTCAGTGCCTTGTTCAGACAGGAAAAATAATATTGAGGAAAAGATTTAAAGCTTTACACTATCATCTGCTGATGAGTTTCTCACATCAGAACAATAATCTCTGGTCTGGGATGACACATAAAACATATTACAGCCCTAAACACGGCAAATTAGCAGATCTGTCTATCAGTATCTAAGTGAAAAAAGTCCAAAAAAAAGATAACATGCAACCAAATTCACCTGGTTAGTACAGTATACTGATTTAAAACTTCAGCTGAGACTAGGAATCCAGAACTCTACTGCTCTCGTTCAGTAATTTGCGGCAAAAAGAAAAATTCAAATTTGGACAAAGAACCGTACATAGCTCCTACCTTTTGTTTCAAAGAGATTTGGTACAAGTAATACACTGCATTTATGAAAAATAAATTAACTAAAACAGAAATTATCTTGCTACCATTACACATTCCTGCCGAACAAAGACTGGAAATGGAAGAGCAACAATTACAACAAAAACCAGTGCAGTGCAGAATAACTCAAATATCATGCCATAAAGAAATATCTTCCTTAGCTCTGCCAGAAAGAGATCCAGACTGGATCTCTAGTAACTGAAAAGGACTCAGACTGACAAGCATACACTTCTCCTGTGATGCCGTTATCAAAGCTTCAGTGCGGATTTTTGCCAATCTCTGTTCATCCTGATAAAACTTCACATTATTACCTTTTTTTTCTCAGCATTTGGTGTGCATTACGTTCCTTAGCAGCTGTATGTTTTCATAGCTGTCACACAACAAGATTTCTCCCAAATTAGACACCAGAGAAAGTTTAACTTTGATAACAGGTCAGTATACTGACTCATAAGAACGAGCTGAAGCCATTTTGGGCTCCAGACACAACCTTTGAAAAGCCTCATATATATGACACTATCAGAGCCAACAACAATTCCTATTTCTCAAGCATAATCCAAGCTAAATGGGGCTAACTTTGCATTTTTAGGGTTTAAAATCATAAGCTGAATCCTGATTCAGGCTGGGATTGGTTATTGCTATGTTGTCAAAGTGTTTTCTTCTACAAAATCATTCCTATGAACAAAAAATACAAAGTTTCCAAAGTCAGAACTGAAATTTCCACTCAACACCAAATTGAGGAGCTGAGGGCTTTCAACAGACAAGCTGATGTGGATTTCACCTCCATTATAATGTGTACTCCTGATTTAAGGTACTTGCAGTAAGACCACATGCAACCCAGAACAATAATTTCATAGAAGAACACCTCAAACATGGCATCCTTTCTGTTTTGTGACTTCGTAGAAAAACATTTTAAAAACGTATCAGTCAGATGCAGCTATGACACTGGACATCTTGCAATATGCTGCAAAGGACTTACAGATAAAGACAGAGCTTGTTGCTGCAGGCAGAAGTCTCACATTAACCTGAAACCCTAGAAGTGCCGCACACCGAAGGTATCTGCGCACACGGGTTAGGGGCAGCGCGAGAGCGTGAAGACGGCAGCACCACTGGATTCACAATTGGATTCACACAGAATTTTAAGGATCAAGTGGAAATGGCACTCTGTGGGTGAAAAGTAAGGAAGAGGATAGCTGTGGGAGAAAGATCCAGGGACCAAATGGGAAACAAGTTTAGCAACAATACAGTGTAACATTTACAGCAAAAATAAACCACTTTCAAAATGTTCTAATAATTTAGGTTTTAGAAGAAATTTCTTGGTGCAAGTATCAAAATATGAAGGCAACTTGCAAGAGCTAGCTAAAAATGAGATATAAAGGTAAGAACTGATTAAAAAAATGGATAATGTATGTCCTTAGAGAAAAAGAAAGAAACAACATAAGAGTGTAAAAATCAGAACAACTATAATAAATGTTGTTAGGGTAAAAAAATGGGACCAAGCTGCTAAGCAAGGACTCGGTGAGGCCATTAAAGAACAAGCGTGGAAATTCCATGACAGATGATGCTGATATAATTGCTGACACCTTGAATGAATTTTTTGTCTCACAATCGTCAAGAGAAGTTGAAGGTCACAGAACAAAGTGTGGAATAAATTCTCCAGTAGGAAAGTGAAATACAAACATGTCTTAAGATCACTTCAAGGTTAACAATTAGGAACTCAGCATAATTAAAACCTGACAAACTCGTAGGTACAAATGAGTGATATCCCACAGAAAGCAACTCAGTATTGAAGAAAAAAGCAAAGCTGACAGTTTTGAATAGGAACGGATCACAGTCCTGTTAATAACACTTCAAGACTTCTTTTCTTCAAATTAAAAATGGGTGTGGCTGTAATCCTGAAGCAATCTTCTGGTAGGAAGGCAAGAACTGGAAACTAGCTAGAGCTGTCTAATAGATCAAAGAGACTTTGATAAAACAGTGATTTATATAGAAAATTAAAGGAGAAAAAATTAAGAGAGACAAATGAAATGAGAAAAAATTAAAAGAGAAATAATCATCATCGTCATCACCTGTAGACCTCCCTTGGTCCTCGCCCTGCTTCCATAAAGCCCGCTAACGGTAACTCAGCCGTCAGCTGTCGGTAGGCGTACTGCCACTTGGTTCTGCCCTGGGAAATCACAGATCTGTACGCTTCTGCACACACAGAGTAAAAAGTCACTGAGGCTACCAGGGAAAGCAATGAGTAGGCATTCCAGTACACGCAAGAAACATGTTAATAGAGGAACAGTGCTCTGAGCATCAAAGTAAGGCATTAGCAAAATCCAGCATAAACAGAGGTGGCACAAGATCACTCAGCTTGAGATGTACTAATTTTGCTTCAGTCCTTTTGTTTCTGTCCAACTTCAAGCTAGGGGAAAAAAGGTATTTTATATTAAGAAGACTCTAAAGAGCGGGAAAGAAAACAAAAAAGAAAAGCGGCAAAGAGATTCTGTGCTCTGAGAGTTCAATATCTGATTTGATATAGGAGCAGAGACTGTAACAGTTTGACATCAGACCACTGAGAGTCACTGATGTACACAAGGCAAGGGACAAAGAAATGATCAATGTTTAGCAAGCTTGTAAACTCAAATGCTAGAAATACGGATTAAAAAGTGAGGGAGAGAAGTAATATGGAGTAGAAACATTTACTTACAAAAAGGTGTCAGCAAATTCAGATGGTCTAACAAGGAAGATGATAGGTTTTAAGATGAATCAGACATTGATGTAATATTTGCAGATTTAATACTTGCAGAAGGAAGAATCTTTGAGTTTTTTAAATTACGTATTTTTTAGTTTAACCTTCAAATATCAAAAAGTGGTTTCCCCTTGGCAGCTGCTACTTCAACAGTCACTTTTTCCTAGGCTTTTAGTAGAAGGGCCTCAAAAGACGCATTTTTAAGGGAAGAACAGGTTTCAGTAATATTGAGAGACAGCACAGAAAAACACCAAGGGCTACTACTATATTTAACCCTTAAACAGGGCATATGTATAGCACCGCGTGCACATTGGCAGTGACTCTACTGTTCAAGGTGTTTTCAAACCTGCACATAAAGAGGACTAAAATGTCTCTTTCTCTTTAACGACTGAAATTAGTTTCCAAATTTCAATCTCTTATTCTTCAAAAAACCCCAAAACTCTTACATAGTTTCTGATCAAAATATGTGTGAAGTATTGCAAAGGAACTTCTCCAAATGCTTTGTCCTGAAATTCTGCCTTATCTCCCTGACATTCAGATGGTACGTTTAGGAATTATCCAAATACTGCATTCACAGACTACGGATTTCCCACTTCTGTGGAACTCTCACAACACTACAAAAAATACTGAACTCAAAAGTTAGTTCTAGCACTCAGAATAATCAGTTTGGGTTCATTTAAATAAAAGGAGTTACTTAAACTCTTCAGGAACTTAAGACTTCTCACATAATTCCTTCCCTGACCTATGAATCATGTTGAGTACAGAACCCAAGGAATCGAACTGGACAGAATGGGAAAAGCAATAAGCAGAGAAGTACGATTAAAGACGTGGAACAACTGGAGCTTGGGAAAACACAATGGGGAGAAATGTAAAATGTCAGCAACAAAGTTAGGAAGAAATACTGGGCAAAAGGCTTGATGCTCGCACTCCATAGCCACTTCAAATTGAATATTATCTCCTTTTGCTTGCTAATTTTCTACATCTTAACATTCTTAATTTCTGAAGTGCTTCAGTAGTACTATACCTTGCAAATATTCTTACTAAAAACTGTGCAGTACCTAACTTCAAGAAAAATAAACATACTGAAGTTACTTCTACCAATATCTTTTGAGGTTTGTCTCACTTCAAGGGGAACTATATTGCCCACCACAAATTATGTCACTTTATTACCAGCTGAATCCACCATTTTTCTGGAAAGAGAATCCGTGCAAAAGCCTGAAGTTAACAACTGATCTTATACACGCTTTTTAAAATATTTATCTATATCTTCAGATCTTGCACAATTTCCCTGGTAACAACATAAATTAACTACAGATCTTTTCAAGCAACTACAAATCATTTGAACTTTTCTTTTTACATCTCAAATGCGGGTGGCCTCGCTGACTTTTGTATCACTTAAGCAACCACTATACGGAGCACCTGAAATATTATTCTCAGAGCTGTTACACGTCTGCAGGCCACTTGTCGTGCACTCCTCATTAGAAAGGCAGTGGGAACTCTGACTGAGTAGAAATCTCATACGTCCCCAGGGTACAGGAGTATAGGACTCCACAAATCCATCTGACTTTAGCCATAGGACAGCACTGCAAAGACTAACGAGAACGGTTCATCTTTCGGTACGGTCCTACAGCACTACGGTTGCAGAGCCTGCACAATTCTGCACAAGCAACTCCCATTCCTACCCTTCTGTATGGGGATGGATGCTGCACCAAGGACCTCCTGATTCTTTTAGATGAGAATGGCACTAAGAGCCCATTCCTGATGCAGGTATGTTATTTTAAAAAGCCTGAAAAAGTCTGCTAGAAAAAAGCTGTATTGTATATGTACATGTACTTCTGCATGTGCGTGTGAGAAAACACAGCTTTTGTATTTGTACACATATATGTGTGTATTTGGTCACTCCTATTTTATATACATGCAAAAATGTATGCATTTTTATATGGATAAACATATATGTGTATATATGCATAAATACATGTGTGTGTGTATAAACATACATACACAAAACTTGTAGTCAAAATTTAGTTCAGGAAAAATTCTATATGTCTCACACGCTCATTCAAAATTTAGCCCTTGCTAGTATTTATGTCACACTAAACGTACGAAAATGAAATATAGCTTTTTTAGAGAAGAAAAGAGCTCTTACCTGCTTTACCACTGTCACAGTGCCAGGTGCCATGGTAACTACAGAAGCAACTGCAGTAGCATCATGGGTTTCCGAACCCAACTCAATGATTTGCTGCAGGATGTTTACAGCCGTTGGATCAAGTCTTTCACCTTATCAGAAAGACAGTAACCATAAGCTCATTACAGTAAAACAGCTCTAAGGGTACATGAATCTAAGTGCCACAGACACTCTTTCCCCTCCTGCCTTAACCCTGACTCACAGCGCAGTTTATACGTTTCAAATAGCTCAGTAACATGACACGCCAATAATAGATCTAGGACAGGAAAGTATTCACAACACAAATTTGCCCGAGGAATGCATGAATCAGAAAGTGAAGCCACACTGATCATTTTTATGCCTTTTTGAGAGAGATCTAAAAGAACACATTGAATAAACAAACAATAGGTACAACTACTAGCAGTACCTGTAAATTAGGAAGCTGCAAGACTTCACAAATCCCCACGTGTATTTGCCAGACATTCAGCTAAATAGAACCTGAACTCTATCCCTATAATGACAACAGCTATTTGGTATATCACAAACCTGTGTTTGCCATCTCTCCTGCCGTCTACAAAACCCCTCAACCTAAAAAAAGTACTGTTACCACTAACCTGCTGAGGCAAAAAGTTAATTGATTGAGAGAGCTCATGCCTACCATCATCTTGATCCCTGTCAAAGGATAGGCAGGTTTACAAAAAAAACCCATATATATTTGTACTCTCTGTTCTCCTCAATTGTGAAAATGTCTTTTCTCATGCAGGAATCTGAATTCTCCTTCTGTGGCCCATCATTCCCACATGCCCAAAGTCAGCATGAGAGATATGTCAGAAAGGGAAAGAAACTCTTAGGGTCATGTTAAAGTTGTGTTATATTTGCTGTAATCACTGTTGGAGCTAGGAAAGAGACAATAAATAAAGCTCATCTCAGTCCCAAACCCTTTCAAACTGAGGTTGATACTGTGATGGAGATCTAAGTCAGATAATCTCATTTCAAACAGAAAGCAGCTATATTTTGTTATCTACATGAGAAACAAGTGTATCTGTTTACTGAAAAATGTTGGCTTGCTTTAAGATTTTTTCCATGTAAACTGCTTGTAGACAAGATACTAGTGTTTTTCATACCCAGAGGTAAAATGGCAGAAAAGTATCAGAATTTGGATGCACTAAAGCAAATCATTCTACTTCAAAAATTACAGCCTCATGCTTAAAATCAAAAATGTTATGTCCAGCATGTGTGAAGATCATGTTTATTTCAATTTAGGTCTACAAAAACTTAAGAAAAGTTATCAAGTGGTTTTTTAATCATTCAGAATTCCCAGTCATTAAAATAAAGTAAGATACAGAAATTGACAGGAACATAATTTAATTGCAACATGCTTGGAAATTCCATTTTAAATGGAAGATTTTGAAATGTATCTGTATTACAAACTAAAAAGATCACAATGATAAACAATTGTAAAATGTTAACTTCTGATAACCAGCACATTTAATTACATATATAAAAACAAGATATATGAACACCCGCTCTAACATCTGATGTTTTAATACTCTCAGAAACCTGAACACTTTTTCTTTTCTTCCAGCCTTTGTTATTTCCCACTTAGTAGTCATAATGTAATCCCACTCTTGTTCTTCCTCAATCTGATACAGAACAGCTTACTTTGTTTTATGTATCATTGGAATTAAGTTTGTTAGTACTGTCTTGGGAACACGGTAAATGAGCTATTCCGCCGTGTCACTTCTGCAGGCTGGCTGATTTAAGCAGGGAGAAAAATAATAGCTAGAGAATTGCCATTAGATGCACACCATCTACTCTGCCAAGATAGCTGATTCCACAAGATATTTAATAATACAGGCAGGAAATTCCACACACCTAGTAATAAAGTGCAAAACAGAGTGTGGTAAGTATTAATGACTTGAGGATATAGAAATTCATAAGGAATGGTAGTTTCTCATAATTTATCCTCAAAGAAAAATATAAACCCCCAGAAGTAAGTTCTAGATGAAAAATTTCATCATTTTTTATAGTTTCAAAGGAGATCATATATTGCCCATCATTCGCAAAAGAATAAGGTATTTATGAAAAAAGATTATTTTGTGTTTTAACCTAAAAAAAAGGTAACTTACCATTCTCAGAAGTATATCTAAGGTTCTGCAATGCAGCTACTGCAGCTTGAGTGCCTTGAACATCTTCTCCAGCCTCCGTGATATGGAGATACTGAGTGGATGCTTCTTCAGAAACTTCTGCAGTTAACTTGAAAACAAAACCCAGCCAACGCATGAACAATCTCAATCTCATTTTAGCAATTTGGAGAACAATGTAAATTCTGAGTTTAAACAAAAGAGTTTTCCAGAACAAATACTGTAACAAGAATTATAGAAATACGAGGTGAAGCAGAATTCAAGAAGAATATTACATGGGAGTCGGGATATCATCCCATAGTTTTCTTCTAGATTCTAATAAAAAAAATTATTTTAAGCATGCTAAATTATCTTGACTTTATTTTTGTTGCACAGTTATTTTAAAACTAACAACAGACTTCTATTGTATCAGGGTCTAGTAAAGACCTTTTGGGCAAAATGACTTTATAATGCATGTCCTTGCTCATCTGGTAAAATGCCTTTGAAGTTTGAAAATGGCATTTTGTTTTAGAAAAATTCTCCTCTCCATGACTACGTTTTTTCAACACAAGCTGTCAACACGTATTCCTGCTCCGACAGCACTTCCTTTGCAGCCGTTCCAACGGCAGAGACTTGCTTGCATCCTGGACGTCCTCTTGTTTTTTCAGGTTGGGGCATCCACTGGGAGAGTGTGCAGAGAATCGTTTGCGAAATGCATATGGATATAAAACTTTGAAAAAATAAAACTTTGAAAGACTACATTTTAAAATGCTTGCTCTGTCTTCTTTGAATAACCAACCATATAGAACCTACTTCGATACTTTTCAAGGACTTTGCATTCTGTTTGTGGATACTCAAAAACTGCTGACCAAGAACTGCAGGACGGCTCTTCCAAATACGGCATCAGATTTACAACAGGGGCCAGACTGCCTGAAATTTAGCAGAACAGTTCTTAAACAGCGGAGGTCAGCCAACTGCAGTTGACTTCTGGCTTTCTCCTCTCGTTGGACACCAACAATAGCCCAGTCAGGCAGTGGAAAAGACACAGCTTGCCAAATATAATTTTTTAAATAAAACTGCCTAGAGAGTTCTGTGGTTTTCCTATACCTCCTGCATCTACAGTCAGTTCTGCTCTGTGAGAGCAACAGTTTTCATCTTAAAACAAATAGCTACACATATCACAAATCTTGAATGGGTAAGCCCTCTCAAGGTAGCTGCCCTACCCCACTCCAAAGCGAGAAAATTCAGGTTTTTGGTTTCTTTTTTTAATAACCCATCTTCTTAGGTCTAACTTAAATTTTTTCAGGTCACATCTTAGTGATTCTGCGATTCCTCTATACTTTGGATTGAAGCTGCAAACACAGAACAAATGATAGAAGACTTACTCTGTATAATAGTACCATTTTAGCTGATGAATTTGCTAATTCAGTTTTCTAGATTCTAACCTTTTCTGGACCAAGACATAAGCTTCCTTCATTAATTCAATATAAGCTTGCAGCTTTGCACATCTTGCAGTTAACACCAGAGACTCTTTGGCATATAACAAAATGCAGTAAGTTTTTCAATGTCACTTTTTTTTGCTAAAATTTTCACCTTTTTTGCTGCAAATAGAGGACTAGAGCCCTAAAATGCAGAAGCGCTTACAATGTTGCTAATACTACCAGATAATAAAACAGTCAAGCTTAACAGTCATAATGATGTATGCATTCAAAATGGAGATAAGATCACAGGACCTCCTGATATTATATAAAAACAAGGACACATTTTTGAATACTTCTTATTCTTACCCTTACTTTTCTCCATAGAATTTTTTTAAAATTTTAGGGCCAAAGCCATGGCAACTTTGCTTTACCTCCCACTTGGTCTCCTCATCTTGTTCCACCAGCTTCATTCCATGCTTGTTTTTAAGATGTCTGTTGAATTCCCATTTTGTACCATACACAAAGCTGCAAACAGGACACTTAATGCCACCTATAAGGAAACAAATAAATTCCGTGAGTTACTTTCATATAAATTGCCCCTCTACTGCGCTCCACTCTCATGAGACCCCACCAGCAGTACTGCATTCAGCTCTGGAGCCCTCAGCACAGAAGAGACATGGACCTGTTGGAGTGGGTCCAGAGGAGGCCACAGAAATGATCAGGGGGATGGAACACCTCTCCTGTGAGCACAGGCTGAGAGAGTTGGGGTTGTTTAGCCTGGAGGAGAGAAGGCTGTGGGGTGACCTGATTGCAGCCTTTCAGTATTTAAAGGGGGCTTATGAGAAAGACGGGGACAGACTTCTTAGCAGGGCCTGTTGCAATAGGACAAGGAGTAATGGTTTTAAACTAAAAGAGCGTAGATTTAGACTAGATAGAAGGAAGAAATTTTTTACAATGAGGGCTGTGAAACACTGTCACAGGTTGCCCAGAGAGGTGGTAGATGCCCCATCCCTGGAAACATTCAAGGTCAGGCTGGACGGGGCTCTGAGCAACCTGATCGAGTTAAAGATGTCCCTGCTCACTGCAGGGGGGTTGGGCTAGATGACCTCTAAAGGTCCCTTCCAACCCAAACTATTCTATGATTCTGTTCTATGATTCTATTAAATTCTTTTTCAAGGCAGTAAGGATCCATTTAATTTGACCCCATCTCCATCAAGCCACACAGCTGTAATTTGAAAAGGTTTCCTTTAGCCATGTGTCCAACATGAAAAAAAGGCAAAAGAAATAAAGCAACTGAACTCTCACAGTGCTTAAAGCGCAATTTTGGATGATGGTAATGGAAGGAGTCTGGAACAACTCACATATCTGGGAAGGTATAGCAATGCTGCCTCCCTGCCTGCATGCCTCCCTGCTGCGGATGTGAAGTTGCAGGAATGCTGTTCCCATCTTTCCCTCTCTCTTCACCTCTATCCCTGGGGAAGCCCTACTACAGACCAACTAGAAAAAAAGAGCAGGAACAGACAACTATTTGTGTTAGTCTCATACAGCATTATTTCCACAGTTAGGTCCACATAAGAAGCACTGGTTTCATCTCTCAGGAGCTAGATGATAACAGAGATAGCCAAACTACAACAGAGAACATAAACTGTAAAATAAGTAACTTCTCTACTGGGTAAGAACTTGTGTTTGCTTTGCTAACGAAATCCATTCTAGGAGTGGACATTAAAGCGCGAAGTTCTTCCAAGGATTGACAACACACTAAGTTTGACCAACCCCACCCCAGTTTTTTCCTTGGCCACAAAAAAGTACTGCAAAGCTAGAGGATGCTGCAGCCTTGCAGAATCATTCTCACAGTCATGATTCCAGTTGAAACTGAAGTTTAGCAGCACCAGTGAAGACTAGTCATAGTTTCCAAGTGAAATTTTTTTCAAGTCTGAAGGTATCTATGACTTCTGTTCTGCTTTCGGCCCACCACAAAGACTAGCACAAGTTTTAAATAATTCCAAACTAATGCTTTTTCCCTGTAAATACTCCTTTACTTATTTCAAATCATAGAGTTCCTTAGAGACTATTTTTAATGACTACTCCATCAGATATCATTGTAGCTTCAAATGTAAATTATACGTATAGTCCGAAAATCTGCAAGACTGGGGAACTCCGACAAGCTTCAGCTGTAACGGTCGGGTCCCCTGTTCTCTTACAAAGCCCTGGTGTGCCGGCCTCCAGGACACAATGCAAACCCATACTGCACTGTACTCTTCCAGTAAGTGCTCAGATATTATACAGGGGACCTAATAAATGCTTATAAATATCTCAAGGGTGGGTGTCAGGAGGATGGGGCCAAACTCTTTTCAGTAGTGCCCAACGACAGGACAAGGGGCAATGGGCACAAACTGAGGCACAGGAAGTTCCAGCTGAACATGAGGAAGAATTTCTTCCCTCTGAGGGTGACGGAGTACTGGAACAGGCTGCCCAGGGAGGTTGTGGAGTCTCCTTCTCTGGAGATATTCAAGACCCGCCTGGACAAGGTCCTGTGCAGCCTACTGTAGGTGACCCTGCTTCAGCAGGAGGG
>Ga0065711_1044129_pt1 | contig 14294 bp, 5 predicted proteins | sample Hoacrofraction12_FD_59098 | JGI IMG/M metagenome (GOLD analysis project Ga0065711, IMG submission 59098) | Hoatzin crop microbial communities from Cojedes, Venezuela - Epithelial fraction 12 v2 (version 2) | ecosystem: Host-associated > Birds > Digestive system > Esophagus > Crop | place...
GGGGTTTAACCATTCAGATGCTGTAATAGTTTTGCTATATAAACCTTGTTTTTGCTGACTAATAAAGGTGAACGATCATACTCATATTGGGGTCACATCGTTACAACGGATCCGTAACCCACGCCAACAAATAACCTATCCCAAGGCCAAATCAACTACACCTGTCTCATATCTGGGAGGCTTTTGTGTAGCTTTTTCTTAAAGACCTCCAATGCTGAAAACCTCATAGTTTCTTCCAAGCAATGTACTGTAGCACTTACGTAATCCTGCTGTTAAGCAATTATTCCTGATATCTAACCTAAATCTTCCTTGCTTCACCTTAGCTCTCTCTACTCATCTTTTCCATCTCTGATTAACCAATGGACAGCTCTTGACTGACAGTGATGGTGACACAGGCAGGAGAGACCTGGGCCCAGGAGGAGATGCTGGTCTAGAACTGGACCAATTAGGGGAACGGGAAGTAGCAGTGGTTCATCTCTGAGGCAGAAGGCGACCTTTGTTCTGTCGATTCTCGTAAAGATAAAACAGAGTTGTGGTATATAAGTTTGTTGAATGTGTGTTGAGAGAGTGGAGTATGTCTTTTACAGTAGGACATTTGTAAATTTGTGCTCTTCTGCCATGAAGAATCTTGAGAAGATATCTATATACTCACATGTACCACAATGATGTGAAAAATACAGAAATAAGTATAAACAAATTGAGGTTTAACCAAAACTAGGAATATGTGTTAAAATACTTTAATTAGATGGTTTGGTTTTTAAAATTCCTATAGCAGCCATGTCAGTCAGTATCAGAATCCTTACAAAAGTTGACTCATGAAATCTGCTACTTGTTCTTCGAGTGCAATATGTGCTGCATTGCTGTGAAAGGAAAAGGTACTGGGTTAATATGAAAATTAAGGCTTAATTCGCCTTACACAAATTCTTGCTACTCCTAATTATCTCCATTTCTCTTCAGGTGCTTACAGAAACTTTGATTATGTATGACAGTTGAAGTTAAGGGAGCTGAGCTGTTGATTTCCCTCCTCCTCCCTTCCTGCTTGCCTGTTTCGTGATAGATGTCACATTTGTCATTTCCTAGCTTTCCAGTAGCTTAGCTGCCCTATACAAATTCAAGATAACTTCTGATTTTTGTGAGATTTCCTCAGTCAGTCTCAAATACCCTAGGAAAAAGTCTTTTTGGCCCAGTGATGGAAAGTATACAACTAATTCAATTTATTTCTAACATTTATTGAAGAGACAAAAACAAAGGTAGACTTTGGAAAGGGCTAGACTGAAAGTAAACTATAGGACACAGCACAACATCTTCCTTGGATTACAAACCGTGAAACAGCAGGCTATCAGGCACTTTCTACTTCTGAAAATATCTTGTTGGTGCTCTATTACTGAGGTTTCTTTAGAAGCTTCTCAGAAGAATCTAAATTCCTTAGACCTGCAAGTATGTAAGCCTACATAAATTCACATCTACTATTTATGTTGTGGAATTTCTTACATGTGATGGTGAAGTACTGCTGGCAAAGGCATCTTAACTGAGGCTGGAAACAAATATTTATTAGGAAGGCTAGCAGTCTTATGGAAAAGTGAAGAAGCTGAAATCAGACAGCAGGGGGCAAGTGTTTCTGAAAGTTCTAACATGCAGAGGAGTTTGTGATTCTTTCGTAACAAACTACCTAAGAAAGATTTACCAAGCATTATAATGGTTACAAGGAACAGAAATAATCTAGAAGATATAAGACAGTTATAAGTTCCTTCTCCTTAATTTTTATAAATTCTTATACTGATTATTGTATGTCAGCAACAAGCCCCCAGAGAAATAGGATAGTCAATAGACCTTAAAAGAAAGTATTTAGGTGTATTGTGTATTGGCCTAAGAAAACAAATACTCAAAGTTCTTTTGCCATCCAAAATGATCAGAAATTTTATTTCAAAAAACTTAGACTCTCTGTTTTTCTTTTGAGTTCATAACTTAATGTTCAATAGAACAGAGGGACTGGCAAAGCCAATTCAAACAGAAGTGACCTTGATAGGCACAATGAAATTCAATGCCTCGGAAAGCAGCAGTTTCCCAGACATCAATAAGAAAAATATTCAGGAAATTATTTAAAAATCCTCACTCCTCTCCCAGGTATCAATAACCAAATAAGTAAAGCATTTCTTTTCTGCTTAGCTAGAAGTTCTAGGTATTCTAAGAGGCCGTTAAGCAGATAGCTTTAGCACATGAAAAATGCATGCTAGTTGTTTTGTTCTTATGTCAGTTATTTAACACACTGTATATAAATCAGCTTGCAAGATACAGAGTTTAATCTTTTCTGGTTTTATTGCTTTAACATTTCACTGTATTTATCTCGCATTCTGTGAAGATGGAACTTTGATTTTAAATCTTGCTTTTGCAGACCTGAGTGTCAATACTGTACACACAACTCCGACAATCACTCCAGTGGCAATCACATCATTAGGTTTTCCAGATACCATCCCTTGTACGGATCAGTATAGTTGGCAGTCTCCAGTGAATTCAAATTGAGTGTGCATACAGAACAGTGATGTCCTTCAGGTGAGGGCTCTTTCTCATTGTGCAATATGGAGCACAATGTAGCCTCTATCGTGTTCAGAGCCTTTAGGTGCTGTTATGTAATTCATGTTCATTTGTTTTCTCTACTGATAAGAAATACGTAATAAGTATATAGCTATGTTCTATCTGTTTATATTTCATTTTCTTTAAACACAGCATAGAAACTCAAAATTGTAAAGCCTTCTTGGTGTATGGGGGCTACTGTCCTCCCATTGCAGGCACTGAGTCCTAGAGTCCCCCTCTCTCCTTCACTGTCTCCCAGCTGCCTAAAGCATCCTGCTGCTCAGGGAGTTGGATGCTGGGAATCCTCTGCACTCACAGCACAAGAAATTTATATGCCTAACACCACCATGAATTCCACCCAACTATTAGGCATTACATTGCTAAGTATCCTATCTCTCAAGCCTCCTTTACATTTAGCCTTAAGTATTTTTTGATAAAAACCTATTTAGTACAGATGGCAAGCCATAAAACTGTTAGACAGATTATTTATTTCAAAATATTTCATCAGGAAAAACTCCCCAAGATGACTCGGTTAATTTCCAAAGCTATCCCAAGGCAAAATATGTAGGTAGAAAAGTTAAATAAGTAATACATATAAAATAAAATTACAAACAATTGTGATTTTTTTTTTTTTCTGGAGAATAAGGTGTTAAAAGCTGTAAAACTAGGAGCTAAACTGTTTTTGCATAAAGGGTTGTTTACATATTCCCATTCAGGGCAGCTGTCTAACATGCAAAGCCTATTATCTTTCATAATTATTAGCTCTATGCATTGAAACATATTTTTTCAATCCAGTCAGGTACCAGATTACCCTTTTGTAATTACGTGTTGGAATATTAAAAGTGCAGGCCCCAGTTCTGCTTAGACACGCATGGCTCTCAGAGATGTGTTCACCCATTGGAAGTTTGCATTGGCTTCATACAGAAAAAATGTCAAGTAGGTGATACATGATCTTTGTGTAGATTATGCTAATAGTTATCAAATGTTCTTCCTCTGTTTCTGCAGTTTACTTTCTTCTCCCCTCGTACCATGCCATATGAGAACTGTTACTTGGTGAAAGGTGCCATACAGAATATATCTGGGAATAGACAGAAGGTGACTCACAGGAGATGGATGGGTTTCATTTATGTGCCCCAGTCCTCCAATATGTCCTGTCCCCATCTACAGTAGCTTCTCCTCGGTTAAACCCTCCGCTCTGCCCCTTGAGATTCCCTAAAAATCATCTTGCCATTATCTGTGTAGGCAAGTGAGCATTCTTCCCAGGGACACAGCACCACCTCCAGGGTAGACAGTACACCTAACTCTGAGATGATTATTTGTACAGAGAATGCTTAAAATCTTTTCTACCCCAAGTAATTTTGAGTTTATCACTTCGAGCAATTTGAGGCCACAGAACAAGACAGCAGAAGCATTAAGGATGTGAGTCAAGTATTCAGAAAAGCTGAAGGCAAGCAAGGGAGAAAGAAAACTAATTTCAGCACAAGGAATGCGGCAACCACTGGATGTAGACAAACCTGGAAAGAGTGAGCAGTCTGGCCAAAATATCAGTGCAGAAAAGAGGAGTAAAGATGCACATAGTACTTACATGTGATTATTATCACATAAACAAAAATACCTGGGCTGATGTGGAGAACGTCATTCCTCCTGGCATGTTGTTGAGTACCCACCAGAGTGTCCAATAAAGCGACACTACTGCTACCAAATTCCTGAGGCTCATCTGGAGGCAAGCAACAACCTAGTCTCCCTTTATGGTCATTTGAAAGAGGCACCTTTAAAGTAGGATATTTCTAGCCTGTTAGGTGTCTATTTTAGAATGATTTGAGTCACTTTCTTCAAGTGCCTATTTCTGCATTCTCTATAAAGGGAAACTGCAATAACTAGCTCAGAGCTGAATATTTACACTGGAGACATCTGCATTTGGTGAGATGAATTCAAGTCTTAGAGTTTAAATAGACAAGGCAAAGAATAAAGTGTTTCAACAGCACGAACAAAAACATGGCTTGCATCAGCATCTTGCCATACATCCTGAGATTTTTATCTTTGTAGAAAGAGGGGTTACCAGAAGGACTTGGCCTTTTTAAAACGTTGTTGGATATGTGTTTGCTAAGTAGAGGACAAACAGGAAAAGAAAGGAAAGGAAACAGAGTTGAGGGACTAATGAATACAGGACAAGGAAAAAATCAGGAGAGCATACATGATTGACATGAGGTCACCAGCATGTGGGGAGTGTGGTGGGTTGTGAAAAGTCAAAACTAACAACCAGGGAGCTTAAGGTTGATGGTATTCAGCCAGAATTAGAGAGTGGCCTGATCCCATAAACACTGCCTGATGAGCCCAGAATTGTTATTCCTGAACTTTCACAGATCATGAATCCAAGATGGCAATTACATGGACTTGAAAAGCAATATGTAAATGTTCTGACATTTAGCAGAATAAAACCCACTATATATACATATGTTCTTGAATCTAATATCACATTCTTGACATTTTTGAGCTTTTCTCCAAAATCAAGAAAAGGACTTAAACTCTCTGTTACAAAAAATTAGGATCTCTGGCATTCTTTTCACAATAACTGAGCTCCCAGCACAAATCTTAAAATTTTGCCAGTTCTGTGTTAAAAATTCTAAGAATTAACAAAAGACCTATTCTTTCAAACCATCTTCCATGCCTGTCCTTCTTTATCCAAATTTGTAGGACCTCAGGCTAGGACCTTTCTGCAACTTCTTTACTATACAAGCCTGCATGATTTAGATGATTCAAAGATGTCATGTGGGCTCTTCTTCTATGACAACTGGCAGTTAATCTTGATGTAAATATCTCCAGCTTATTTCTTATTTGTGAATCATCTGAACAGAAAGGAAATAATGTTTCTGGTATTCTCTCTAGTAGCAACAAAATATCAGCTTTGTCTGAACACAGCCAAGAAATATATGATTTGCACAATTACTCTCCAGTGCTGCTGCCTTTGAACCACTCCCTTGTTAAAGTAGCAGCCTGCTTTTACTGTGCATCTGGGAATGAGGTCCCACAAGCAACACGAAGACTCAATTGCCTCATGACTGCTTTTCCCTTGCAGGCAACCCATACCTATCCTGAGTCCAGGATCACTACAAATTCTGTCTTCTTTTGTGGTTAGCAAAAAAAACACTCCCTGGTTCCTGACCATGCTCTGTGATCACACTGCAGGGACAAATGGGATAAACAGAGGCTTCTGGGTTTGCTTAAAAATGCCTAAGGCAGATAAGATGATACCCTGAAGCACAGGAAGAACCTTGGGTTTGCACCAGGAGAACTAAAAAAGCCATCTGGGGTGCTTCAAAAGGAAAGAAGAAGTAGTGAATGAATCAGGCCTCCAGCCAAGTCCCCTGCCCACAGTGAAAATCTCATCAGCAAGTTCACAGAATTGAACAAGCTACAGCCACAGCTACAGACACGCTTGCTTTGGACTTTGTTAAATGATGGAAAAGTGTCTTGTTTTGCTATTCAAACCTACAGAGCACATGGCTGCATGTGAACGGCTCTCCCACCTGAGTTAAAAATTTCTTGAACAGCAATAGTGCTCAGCACAAGCAGCCTGAGAACAAAAGGGAACTTTAAATCCTCAGTGCTTAGTTACAACTACCACAAATATGAAAATGCTTCTCTGTGGCAGATTATTTGCATGTTATATATTTATATTATACAAACATTTTCTTATCATATGTATTATCAATAAATGAATTTCTTCATTTGGCTTTAAAATTTGTTAGTTACAAAAGGAATAAAATCCAAATAATTATTAATGCTTTGTGATTTGGAAAATAATTCTAAGGAAATACTTAATTTTAAAAATTTATGAAGGATTCTCTCAAATAAGACTTACATCCCTTAGTGGCTTGGCTTTTGTTCCTTATTTTTCGTACAAAATACAGATCAAAGCTCTTTATGTTCTCTTGGATAACAACACAGCTTTCATGTAAACACACATCTTATGTATCCTATTTTTTCATACATACTGGGTTGAGTCCTCAGGGAAATAAATGCCACAAAGTTAAACTGATTTACATTGGCTGATATGGCAACTTACACCATGTGGTGATTTAGCCTGCTTCAGTTACTCTGAACTGTTTCAATTTATACTGCACATCCATGGAAAAAACAATACAGGAAATGCTACTTTCACTTACAGCCTCTTTTGACACTTCTGTACTATCTTGGTTTGCCTATAGTGAGGAAGATTGTGTCAGATAGGCTAAGAATGGCTAAGGATGGATCAACACAGACAGGCTGAGAAATACCTGAATGTTTCATTCCCATGATGTTTGATACAGTTCTGTGTCACATCTCATACTTTTGCCATGTGTCCTGTAAGGAAGCATAAAAGGTAGCGCTTTGAAACACCAGAATTGAATACAGCAGGGTTTTTTCTTCAAGAGTTTCAATTTTAAAAAGCAGAAGGAAATAAGAATATATTGGCTAGCAACTTGTGTGGTGTGTATCAGTCTACCTCCATTGTTTTTAGTGCTGCCCTTCCATTCTACATCAGCAAATGATTTAGTGTTATAATGCTAAATCTTTTAGCTGTAATGCTCTGAACTCACTCAATTTTGGTATGAGAAGTTACATCACTGATCATCAGCTACGTCATTAGACTTTCTGGAAAACAGCTGGAATAAAAAAGATATTGTTGCCAATTTGCTGAGAGGAGAGCTGTAGTTTCCCACTACAATGATGCAACAGAGAAGACAGCCAACATCCATTTTTAGGTATTTCACCTCAGTTGTTTCATAAGCATCAGTACAACACCAACAACAAGCTCATTTCTGAGACTAGAGGAAACCTTATTGTAAAAGCTCTCCAACCCCAAGTGTCTTGTGTAACTCAACATTATTTTGTAGCCTCTCTTCAAATATCTCTCTATCCCTAAGGGTTCAAAGCCAAAAAGCTCAGAAATCAGTGGCCACTTAGTCTCAATTAAATTGAGTAAGTTTTAAATAAGCTTGAGATCACTGTGAAGCAAAAGTCTTTTCCAATAGAAAGATTTCACATTATACCAAAAAATTCCCAGAGACAAAAGAATCTCAGAAGTTGAGGTATTACTTTGCTCAGCTTTCATTTTTCTCTGAGGGCATAAAAGAAGCATAACTTCATCCATTTTTTTCCTGAACATTTGGATATTGTCTTTCCCTCTTTCCAAAAGTTACTAGGATGATATGTTTGAGTATTTCTAGTATAAGTAATTGCATATGCTTCCCTTCTTCTCAGAAGCTGAAAGATCATGCACAATCAGTATCTACAAGTAGCTGTTCGTTTCTGGTACATTATCTTCACAATTTGATGATCAGATGGATTTGTTCTGTATTGCTCTGATGTGAAATTTCAAATATGATCTCAAAGCCATTTCCCAAATAATGTTCTCAAAAGTAGCACGTCTCTGAAAAAAATGTTCAGTTTTGACAAATCAGAATTTCCCAATGCAGAAATATTCTCTCAAATATTCCTCCAAAAGTTTGTCAACAACTCACTAAATCTTCCCTTTGCCTTTCTGCTTTGAAGGTAACTGAGCATTTCTGAGGTCTTCATGTAGGTTTCAAGAAGAGGGTTGCACTAGGAAGGACAATCTTTGTCAACAACTAACTGACCTTGACCGGACTGAGAGACACTTCCCACTTGCTAATTTCCCCATCATGCTTGCAAGCAAACTTTAAATACTCTGAAAACACTGAATTATTATCATTGCTCCAATTCTTCTTCTAATCTGGGCCTACACATTCAGGCAAGATGAAAGCACACAGACAGATGGAGGTGGACGCATTCATTAGGAAAAGAATCCATGTAACTCCCTTACTCTCCAACACACTAAATGCAGTGTGCTGACTATCTGTAGATACACCTTTAAAAAGGAACATGAATTCAGCACAATAGAATGACTTTGTTTTTTCAGTGTCAGTGTGAAACTAGTTTGATGATACAATGTTCCTGAAAATAATTGTGTCAGGATGGTGTTAATGCCATTTACTTATTCATTTGGAACCTCTAATGAAAACTGTTTAGGAAATCAATGGCTAATTATGTTCTACTTTGAAAATAATTAAACATTGAGAGCATGATACTTAGCAAGGATGGATATTAGTATTAAATATGATATTTAATTTTATCTAAAAGGACAGATTAGGCCAATTCAGGGGGGAAAAAATAAAGAAAAAAAAAGACGTAAATCACCTGCGAGGTAAAAAGCTGCTGGGGAAGGAATTTACTAGCAAAAATACTATGTCTGGAATAGCTCCAGAGATTCATGGTGCTCACACTTGTATTTCCTCATGTATACTAGCATATATTGATCAAGCATGGATGGCAATGTAGCAGATGAAGTTCATTCATTTTATATCCTGAATTCCTACTCTTCACAGCTCTAACGTACTATTTGACTCTAGCCCACCACTCCTGAATGAGGCAAAATTATGCCAGAGGGAAAAGACTGTCCCTTATCTTCTTTAGGGCACACTCAGGCTACGTAATGCAGTGCAACACAGAGATATGCCAATCAGCTGCAGTGCATACTGAGAGCAGTGTAGTTGCACCATGACATTACTCCAGCTGAGCTGAGCAGCTCTGCTAATACACAAATACTCTTCTGGGACTGAAACCTGCTCTTTCAGCCTGCACTCAAATTTCCCCAGTGAGTACAGCAGGAACAACCTAGCAGTCTGTACAGTAGATAACATCTATTATTGGTAGTGTCAGAAGCATTTCTGAATATGAGCTGAATATTGGTCCTAGTGTGTAGCCCCTACCTCCTAGTTCCTATAATCCTGAAGTAATTCTTAGATAGCTCCTAAACCCTTCACAGGGCTCTCAAAGGTGCAGACTACCCTTGGGATCCACTGGTACTTCATGTATGTTTGAGCTAAACAACTAACAAAGCCAGTAGTCAATGCTGCTGTAAGGTTATTGACTACTATGTGGTGTGACCTAACCTTTACACATGGAGAAAACATGCTACACTGAAAGGACTTAGTTTCTGCTTAGTTTAAAAGCTCAAAAAAGAGCCTAAGCATTTTTTCAAAATTCCTTATTTCCAAGTGCTTAGAATAAAATGTGTTTGTATACTGTGGGAAGAAAGGTTTGGATTTGGTTTTGGCCTGTATGTGTACAAAAGACTGAGGTTTCCTTTGTATTTTGAGTCTGCTTAGCTTACACAATATGAATAATAAGCATATGAGTATAAATGATTCCAAAGAAGGATAAGCAAAAGGAAAGAGTTGTGGGCAACCTTCAGCCGGGAACAATGGCTGAGCCAACAATCCAAATTCTGCTGCAGCAGAAGGGTGCTTGTAATAATCATTTGCTCTCCTCTGCCCCTTCTACCATTTCTTTATAGAATAAACAGCAAAGGGGTTAAAATGAGAATGGTAAATAACTATCATTAACAGTGGTTAAAGAAGTAGCACCCTCTGTGATATGCAGTAATAATTATTTTCTCCCCTCCCCTTTTCTTAATTTATCTTCCAAATATTTTTATAAATTGTGGACTTAGCAAGTGGCTTCTAAATGTGGTTTCTGTGTCCTTCTGTAAATTTCTTAGAAGAATGTTTTCTAACTCTTTTGCTTTTTCAAGATAGCTGAAACAAACGAGGATATTTTGTACTAAGTTAAAAATGACATACAGTAAAAATACGCTTTGTAATCATAAATGTTATTACAGGAAAAGGCCTTCATTATATCATCTGTGTCAATGCTCTGCTAACATAGAACAAATACTAGTAAGCAAATAGGGCATTTTTTAAAAAATGAAATAACAAACTCAAAATGTGTCCCAATTAAGCAATGATGTTACAAGTGCAGACACTGCCTGGTTGTCTTCATTTAAAAACCTGGATAAAAGGTTTTGCCAAAGAGTTAGGGGAGAAATAGCTTGAGGAAAGAGCAGCCTGACAGTAATATTGTGTTACATGCCATAAAGCAGCAGGGTCCAGCTGGCAGCCTCCAAGAGGCATCTTCTGTTTGGTCTTCCACCTTTTTCTAAGAGGCAGTAACAATCCAGGCCAGGAATGTCCAGGTCCAGAGAATTAGAACCAGTGATATTGCAGGTATTTAGGAAGGAGGGATTAGGGTTGGCCCTTTTCCTGAGCAAACAAGGTCCCAGCACAGAGTTAGGAACTGTCATGGAACCCGTAATTCACATATGCCAGCTCCAGAAGCTGCACTGTCCTGATGGAGATGACTCTTCCTGATTACTGTATTACTGTGATCTTCATACGCCTGCCTGAAAGCCACCAGCAGTTTGATTTCATCACAGGAGCTTGGTACTCAGCTGAAAACCTGAGAAGTGTTTTTGAATGGCTTCTCTGCTCCCAGTGTCACTCACTGAAAAAAAAATCACATTTCTTTTACATATACTTCCTCTGCAGCTCCATAAAACTGCACATTAGCTACAAAATGTGAGAACTACTGGACTGTTCACCAGTTTTGGTAAGCTACAGAAAAAGACATCCCTGAAAAAGGGGATGCCACAGTATTCCAGTCCCTAATCTCATAACTGTAACATATTTATGTCCTTAATTGAAAGTGTAATTTCACTCCTTTAAGGCACTTTAAACTTTTAGCGTATTTCTAGGATAGAGGATGGGGAAATTGAGGGAAAGATAATCCTGTTCCCTAACCACAAATGAAACTTAGAAACTAGGAAAACAAAAAAGCTACTTTCCATTCCAGGTTGAGTGAAAAGTACACCGACTGAAAAAAAATGTCAGTTCAGGGTCTGCATCTGCTCTCTGGCCAGATACTCTTTTCCCATCATTGTTTATAAAGGGTGTGTATTAATAGAGATAATAAAGGTGAGACCTGAACTAGATATTTCAAATAATTGTTTTCATTTAGCAATCTGACTATTAGCAATTAGGGAAATTTGTTAAAAACTCCAATGATTTTAATCTTGACAGTGCCTCTTTAATAAATGGTATTCATATTAATTATTTATCTCCGTTAAAGTGTACTAAATAGCTTTGCTAAAAATTAGCATGTTTATATTTATAGAACACTAGTACATGTCACATGTACAGATATGTTCAAAATTCATTATTTATACAGTGCTGGCATTATTTGTAGGAATGAAGTTCAGTAAGTAAAATCATGTACGAGGTGCTACCCATTCAGTTTTAGTGAAGGAGGCACAGGGTGGAAACAAATGCTAAACAGAAAGTTCTAGTAGGTTCAGAAATCAAACAAACTACTCTCTAGACTATTGATTAACAAGGAAATATCTCTAGTAGTGATAATAAAGTTGATCGAAATAATACTATATGGTCTGCTTTGTCATTCCTGGATTTTAGTGACTGGTTTAGTTCTTTAGTCTTTAATGTGTTATACTCAATGTAGTTACTCGGGCTTACCTTGTTCTTTTAAAAGAGGTGGAAAAGTGCTCAAAAAAAAGTGTATAAGGTACAATAGGCCCATATTATTTCCTGTATTCAAAATTCCTTGCTTCTAAGGGTGCATAAGGACAGCAGTATGAAAACAACACGTGGAGTAATTTCTTCTAGCCAGAGTAAAAATACCACCCTTCTCCATGTCAGTGAAATGAATGACCTCTCTGTTACACGGGACTTTTTAAAACCTTAAGGTTCTGAAAAACTCCAAACAATCTTCACCCTATATTTACAAGGTATATTGAAATTGGCCTGCAAAATACAAACCTTAAACATTCAGAGGTTTACAGAGAAAAAGCTTAAGGCTGTAATCCTGTGGCCTTGTACCTAGCAAGACTGAATGCAGTCCACTTTTATTGCCCTCATGTAACTAATGCACCATCAATATTTCATGCATGTAATTTCAAATGAGTAAATAGCTTTCTGCAAGTTGCATAATTTGCTCATAATCTCAGTGCACCTTGTTCCATTTAAAGCTAAGTGCCACCATTTTAAAAATGCCCCACCAGAAATGAGTCAGTCTAGCCAAGAATGATCGTATCTTACAAAGCCCCCAACTTCCCTCTTGCTGCCACTCATTTTTGCTGCTAGGGTGAACATTTATCCCAACGTAAACACCAAAACAAAGCCAGGCAACAGACCCTACCAAATATTTAACATTGTGACTATCTAGTCACTAAGGGAGAAACAAGAGACCAAGCAAAAAGCTAAGCAGTGACATATGAGATGTGCTACGTTTAGGGAAGCTAATGAAACCAAGGGCTCAGCCATTAACCTTCAAGGAAGAAAAGCCAGGCCTACTGCTTTAAAAATTACTGGGACCAATCTTTCATCATGACAATCATTAGTTATGAATAATTAAGCATTTAATACAATGTTGCTTTGGTGAAAAATGATAATTTTACAATTGATGGCCCCTAAACCTATTCAGTGTTATTATGCCGCAGTAAAAGCAGGAAGAGAGCTTTGATGAAATGCATGTTTTTCAGTGGAAGGGTTTTTTTTACCCTGTGTTTTTTTTTCCTGATGGTTGGACTGAAGCAATTACAGTTATTAGGTTCAAAATCTTTTCAGAGATGAACAGTGGCCCTGCTGAGAGAATTTCATGAAAAATTTAAAAAGGAAAATTCAACCTGGAACAGTCTCACGTCTCATGCCAGACTGCCTGAGGTCGAGCTGTGTTTTCCCCCATAATATTCAGCTGATGTCAGTGAAATTAATCATTCAGCAGATGCAAATGCTGAAACCATCCAAAATGAAATTTTAGCAACTCGAGAACCTGTTTTGATTAAGTGGTATAGTTATTTAAAACAATTTAACAGATGCTCTCTTACTTAGTTCCTATAATCACATGTTCATTGCAAAAGAAATATTTGAGGAGTAAATTATTTGAACTGTACCCTAAGATCTCTCTTTGCATTTAAGAAAACTGAAGAACTAAGCTGCAGCGACTCCTCACAGCCAGTTCTCTCTTGTTTAGAGCCTGCTGCTGTCAGCAAGAATTTTGAGTATAGATTATCACAAAATACAAATTTTGGTGGGTCTCATGAGGAGACAGAGTGCATTTTGTCATCAGATATCAAACCAAATGAAATTGTTCTTGTTGAAATTGGTACAAAAATAACGGCTTTAGAAACCACTTTCTAATATAGCATGGAGGGGTTAAATAATGACACGTTTTATACCATAGCTAAGAGGTAATGGAAAATCTTCACTCTTTACACTTAGGTATGACATTTACCAATGTCATTCCGTGTACATTTTGTTCGATTCCCACTAAACAGTTACAGGCATTGCAAGTTTTCACTGTATCATGAACTATACTTGAGAAATAAAAGCCTAAAACAAAAGTATCTAATCCTTCAATAACAGAATTTAGGCTATATTTTCCTCTCAGTGGAGCTGATTATTCTCCTAACCTCACAAAGACTGAACTACCTCACATCTATGGTAAATCTCTCCTTCTGACTTTAAAAACCACAGTGGATTTTGAGGAGTGTGCACACGTGTACACACACACCTTTAGAGGAACCAATCTACGATGACATGACTGGCTGGGTAGACGAAGGGAGAGCCATGGATGTTGTCTACGTCGACTTCAGCAAGGCTTTCGACACAGTCTCCCATGATATCCTCCTAGGGAAGCTCAGGAAGTGTGGGCTGGATGAGTGGTCAGTGAGGTGGATAGAGAACTGGCTGAATGGTAGAACTCAGAGGGTTGTCATCAGCGGCGCTGAGTCTAGTTGGAGGCTGGTAACAAGTGGTGTCCCCCAGGGGTCAGTACTGGGCCCAGTCTTGCTTAACTTCTTCATCAAC
>Ga0065711_1007916_pt1 | contig 14293 bp, 5 predicted proteins | sample Hoacrofraction12_FD_59098 | JGI IMG/M metagenome (GOLD analysis project Ga0065711, IMG submission 59098) | Hoatzin crop microbial communities from Cojedes, Venezuela - Epithelial fraction 12 v2 (version 2) | ecosystem: Host-associated > Birds > Digestive system > Esophagus > Crop | place...
AGAAGTCATCTAGTAATTTCTTAGTATTTCCAGCACACTTTTTCAGGATAGTCAGACTACAGAAATTCATGCTTACGGTCATTTTCGTAACTGACTGCACGTACTCTCAATTCTACTACTTAACATCACAGACAACAGCACAAAAAAAAACAGGCTAAAAACCCTGCCGCTAGAGAACGGGTCACCAGTTTCTGTTTATCACGCCACCAGATTCAGTGACTACCACAGCTTCACTGTAGATTTTTACTGGATTTTTTTTAACCCTCAAAATTTACCAGATTTCCTACAAATTTTGTTGTCCCTTTTCAGACTGGGACTATTGCACAGTCCATCTATCCTAGCATCTAATAAGACAACATCCCTTCTAGAAATGAAGTATCACCAAAAAAGTGAGATCAAGATCTTCTCCAGGACAGCAAACTCTAGAGGAAGAAGGTAAAAGTAGCCCTAATCGTGGCGGTTTGCAGAGACCAGAACAAAAGTTTCCTATTTTGCAGAAGTCTGCTCACCGCGACTGAAAAAACAAGGGGGAGAGTGAAAACTGAAACAGAAGAAGAGACAGCAAAACTAGCAAGGGCAGAAGTGAAAGGGCAAAGAACAAACTCTATCATGGACTTAGGGCAAAAGAATAGAAAGCTTGATTGAAAAAGTGACAATAATACATAAAACTACTGTAGAAATATTCAGTCAGAACGCTGTTATTGCTTACTTCTTCCCTATCCATTCTCAGCATAAGCATCTGCTTATTATTTTTTTAAGTGTGAATCTGACTTCTCACAAGTATGTACATATTGCTTGCCATTTAGTGTAATTTGACAATGGGCATTTCATGCTCATGCACGATGCAAACAGTAAGATGTTTTGACCACAAAGATCCCCATGGCACAGCATAACACAACTTCAGCACAACACCAACCTGACCGTACTTCCATAATGTTTTTAAATCACTATAGTTAATTTTAGATGCATTAAATTGCGATGCCCTAGACTATTAACTTTACACTCACAACAGAAATAACTCCCTATTATTTTTACAACTCCTCAAACACAGAATTTATTTTTCTTTTTACTGGGGCCGGATCCAACTCCACCCTGAGTAGATGTACCAACTTCTATTGATTCACTAGGCTTTCCATTAAGACATCAGGGAACTGTTTTGCAGGTACTATATAAGGAAATTGTGAACATATCCCACTATTCTGAAATGTTGCCAAATCTGGATTGTTTGAACTATTTACTTCACGGACCAAATAAGTTCAAATAGTGTCCACAAAAGCTATCTTGGATACGTTTCCGCCATACTAGCTGTATTTTCTCCTCTCATAAAAGAGAATTAGTCTTGGTCATACTAAGGCAAAAAATACATGAGTACACCTTGTTTTAACTTAACTGATAGATTTTTTTCTCTAAAGGCATGCTTTTATTAGAACTTTTCTTTAAGATAACAAAACTCTTCACTAGTATCTGAGGAAAAAAATTTAGAAGGGGAGAAAAAAAACACAGCTGCAGTAACTTAAAACTAGTTGACATCTTGAAGGAAAAGAAGCTTTGTGCCGTAATTTGCTTATAACACTTGTTCCAGCTCCTGTCTGATCCTGTTAAAGTAATAAAAACATTTATATTGTTTTACCCTTTATGGTTGTGGAGAACATGAATGTCATTTTAATATCTGAAAGCAGACAAAAACTCCTAAATTACTATTTTTAAGAGCTTGTGATTTGGTGGAGATAGGCACGAGGAGGGATTAGGTGACCCTGCTTTGGCAGGGGGATTGGACTGGATGACCCACAGAGGTCCCTTCCAACCCCTACCATTCTGTGATTCTGTGACTAACCAACATTTAGGACACACGAAAGAGCCTGTACCAAACCCGAGCAGATTTCAGACAGAAAGCTGAGCTTGGTTACAACCAGACTAACAGCTTATAGTCAGCGCCAACACCTAAAATTCTGCCAAGAAATCTGCAAACTGGGAGTCCTGCTGACATCAGTTGTCGGTAATAGGTAATTTTCCGGTGCAAGGAGGATCTTAGATGTAAGCCTGAGGCAGCAAGCTTTCTGCACAAATAGCACTACAAGGTATCGTAACTAACTTAATTACCTTAAGTAAAGCTCCCATCAATTCTAAGTCATATAGTCCCTTAGTTAATTGATGTGAATGTTTAAAAAAAAAAAAAGTGATCTGTTAGCACCTCAAGACTTACCTTCCATACACAAGTACTTCACTTTCTGCAACTACAATATTATTTTCTACACAATCTTTTTCCAAACTCTTTTTCCAGAAACACTCAAGTGCTTATCATTCATGAACACACATGTGTTTTTGTATACTTATCAATGCTGAAATGAAATTAAACTACTGGCAAATATTTTACTGTGTACTATGCAAGCTGAGAATAAAAAAAAAAAAAAAACACCAATATTCCTGAAAAGATATTGTGAATAAAATAACTAAAACCATATAATATTCAGAGTGCTCTGGTTTACAAAACTTATAAACCAATATAGGACATTCTAGTAAAATATACATACTTGAAGGTTTTCTGCAAAGTTTCAAGTAATGAACACTTATGTATTAATATAACACAAGTATTTTATGAACCATATGTGCAGGCATAACAAATTTGTGCCTGCAAAGAACATACGCATAACCAAACAAACCAAACATAAAACAATCAAATTTACATACAGAAACACTTTTTTTTTTTTAAATCTGTCCCATAGGGTTTGTGCTCATGTTGCCTCAGATAAAAAAGAAACTTTTAGTATAAAATAAAGCAGAACAAATGCACAATCCTCTTCCCGAGCTGTTTCATTTAGGCTCACAGGGAAGCACGGCTAAGTATTTTCTGCAAGGTTACCCATTTTTTAAATTCCTTGCCAACTCTGCTCTGTACATTAAGTAACTTACATTTTTTGCACATATAGCTTTGAAAACCCAGCTATTTGAGGAGAAGTTTGAGAGGCACAGCTCTCCTTGGGCTCTGAGCACAAGTGCACGAACTTTGTTTCACCATGCAGTTGCTGATTGACTGGACGAAGGAAAGAACAGCTGAAGACTTGATTAAATATTTTTACTGCATTTTCCACTTTGGCAAATATAGCAATTACACAGCATTTTATTAAAGTCTTAAGAATACCCAAACCTCAAAGTTTTGGCTCAGAGAAATGACTTTCACTTCAAGACCAAAAAACCCCACAATCTAGTTTAACTAGGCACAGGAGCTGCATTACGAGATCTGATCAGTCGTAAATCTTTACTAGTGTTAGAATGCCCTTCCCCTCAAAGCAGAGTCCTCTCTGTCCAGTCTCCTTTCCAAACTCAAGACAGCCTATTTTTCGAAAGCTACAGTTCTGCAGTTTTTATTTTGCTTTCCCAAATTCAAGGCAGAATCTTGCCCAGTGGAACCTGAAGGGCAAAGGAGGACCTACCTCTCCCGGCTCGTGTTTGCCGTGGGTTTCAGCCAAGCATTTCCAAAATCCCATCCCCTGCACCACCCCCTCCAGCAAAAAGGTTTGCCACATGCTGCAGGCAGTAACACTCCTCCGTGCATACCCAAGCGGCAAATCCAAATTCCAGTCCTTTCGCAGGGCTACGAGCACATGGTCACTGCAGTTCCCTGCAGCCGTTCCTCTCTCGCTCTGCGAGGATGCGGAATGCAACGCTGACAGTCCCTACGCCTCCTGTTCTCTAAAATTTAACAGCCCTGGGAAATTTCTGTATCATGTCCGCTGACAAAAACTAAGCAGCAGATACCCAAGAGAAGTGTGTCATGCACACGTGCACCTGCAGGCTAGCGTGCAGCTGCGAGTTCTAATTTTAGGCTCCCAAGATTTGAATGTTCCTGTAATTATATATAAAACACACGTTAAAGGAGACATCTAAGTGTTTTGTTACATTCTTCATACACAAATTCAGCTAGACACAATTAATCTTTTAGAACATCTAACACGAGACATACCAAATTGTTCATTCAAAGCTATTAAACAGGCTTTCTAAATTTATTATACAGAATAACACAAAATGTCAGTGAGCAGGTTTACAGAAGACAGTCTGTAGAAAGACTGATTAATAAACTTCTCAATGAAACACGAGTAGCGTATCTGAAGCTTTTCAACAGATGAAACAGCCTCTCGCCCCACTGTATTCTGTTGTATCATGTTTTCATCAGAATTTGAATGAAGTCAGTCATCTGCAAGAATTATTTCCATTTACTCATTAATGAGTTTTCAGAGTTGAAGATATTTTAAATTTCTCCAGCCAATTTATATAATATTACACAAATGCTGAACATACAATTCATCATGTAAGAAACCCTCATTCAACGTCATGTATTATTTTTAGGTGATATGATCTCATCATGCCACTGCTGTATTTTAGGGAAGCCAACAAATTATTATTTATGGTTTTGCGTCAAACCCCCCCCCATTTGTTACATATTCAATCCTACAAGAGCTTAAGGAATCCTCAAAGCTGAGTTTAATTTTGCAATTATGACACAAAAATTAAATAGAGTTCAGGAAACAAAAAACCTGGAGTTTACACAGTAAAATTAAAATCTGGGCTAATTTAATATGAAAGTGTACATAGAAACACTTCAGTTATTATGCAGAAAACCAGAATCTATTATGCGGGAGGGGAAAAGTTCTGGATAAGCAACTAGTCACAAACAGGCTCAATTCAAATTAAATAAATCACCCATAGAACAGTCTAAATTGTACTTTTAAGTCATATACCCTAAAGCATGCTACTATTAGGAATTGTTTTAACATCAACAGGTTTGGTACTTCTCCTTCACACAGAGCACTCTGCACTTTGCAGCAGCTGTACTTTTGTAGGAGGAAAAAGGAAGTTTGTTTTATTTAAATCTAAACTCACAGTTTGCATAAAACTGCTCATGGCAGCAATAGTATTTTGATACATCGTGACTGCAAACGGAGACCGTGTTCCAAGCTCCTCACCCTCTCCCATCTCCTATCTAGATGTGCTTTTGAGGAAAAAAAATTGGCACGTCTGGTTTTTGCCATCTTTCCCTACGTAAGTGCCCCTATCACAGCAATGCAACTGGGTGCTGGCTGCATCTCGGCGCCCAGGAACTGAGGAAGCAGACTGGTAACAACCATTCACGTACAGATGTGCACATTTTCTTACTAACTTCGAACTGGAAGAATTCAATCTACCCATGATGACATCTTCTGTGGCAGGAGAAAACAACAACATTTCATAATAACAAAAAAAATAAACAAAAGTGTGACATCAGAAATACCAGACTCCATACAGTCTTTAAAAACATAAACTTATTCAAACCAATAAAAATAAGAATTAGAGACAGTTATGCATCTCTTGCATGAAGGCATTATTGCAATCTTTGTATTAAAAACATCATCAGTTGACACATTTTCCCCGCTACACAGGACATGGGTCGTGCTCATCTCTCAGCCTCCTCTCCCCTCGTCCCTGCTGACCGCGGCCCCAGCTCCCGTGTGACAGCAGCATGGTACCATTCTTTAGCTGCGCAAAGACAACGCCTCTCTGCACAAAGCATACTCTGCATACATTTCACATCATGCACCTGACACCTGAGGGAGCACATCAGTATATGTGACCAAAAAAAAAAAAAAAATTAAGGAAAATGACACAGGCGACCTGTCCAGTGAATTCTATTTCAGTATTTTTCTCTCATTACGCAACCCAGCTACCTAAAACCACCCCACCCCTGCCACTCCCACTCTCCATGCACTGGAACATCCACTTCAAAAATGAAACTGTTTCAGTCATGTCTAATATAGCTGTAAGGAAAATGATGCCTGTCGATTTTCACATACCAACTTGCAATTCCGCACCCCTCTCCATTTGGCAGGCACTATTAGTTTTTCCATTAAAATTTACTTCCCTTTCTTTACATATTTACTAGCAGTTGATTTGATACAATTAAAAAAAACCAAACCACAAGTTGCACAGGAACAGGCATATAAATGTACTATATTGAAAAAACCCAACAGTACTGTGATATTTAATAAGATTAAAAGATAAAGTGGAAAATAAAACAATGTTTTTGTTGTTACAGTGCAGTAAAAGAGCTAACCCACTCCTTATGTATTTGAACACACATGTAGTGACACAAAGTATTTTAAACTTGGCCACTGCATACCTCTAGACAAATAATATGACTATTTCAATTATCTAGCTGAGGAACCAGTAAACCTTAAGTCTTTACTTCTCTCAGCTGATATATTCCAGCACATACAGGGCTACAGCCGCCAGAGCTTCCCTTCCAAGAGGGGATCTATCTGTTCAGAAGCGTTAGGCTTTAAACCAGTACCAGCTCTCCTCTGACACGGAGTTACATTAACTAAATAGGTAAGCACTGAAGAGTATCTGACTACCTGCTCACAGTGTAAGGTCAGTCATTCCACTGCTGGCTGTTTGTGACAATACAAACACAGTTCAGCCTAAAAACTCATTATGGAAGTGAATTTTTTATTGCTACGGAATTTCATATTCTTCTGAAAAAGAAATTTAGGTTTTGCCTTTGCACTTCATCTCTCTTTTAGAATAAGGCCATCACTATCCTTACTTCAAGATGTATTTCTTCACTGTTAAGAGTGATTCGGCTTATTTTAGGAGCCCACCTTCACAAAATTTTACAGAGTTCCATCTCCAAACATTACACATAAAATACATGATACCTGTTACAGAATAAAAAACTTTGAAAACACTGGGTGAACAGATCAGCACCAGATATTATTCTTCCATACCTGGCACCAGTTCTCTGCTACTGAAATTATCTACTTCATTCTAAAGCAGAATGAGGTTGGGAAGGACTGCTACTTGTAATATTTTTAAACTTAGGTATATTCAGATATTAAGGTCACACTTAGATCATATTTTACATGCAGAAGATCTGAAAAGGCTGACATGTTTTAAAGTAATTTTTCTGCTCTTTCATGTTCTGGGCCTCTGTAACATAATCTGAACACGAGCCCACTCGTGATGGACACAGAAGGTAACACCTTCAGCAAAACAAAAGGAAAGGAGAGAAGAATTTGCTCAGACTACTTAATGTACTGATTTGGTTGGTTTGGTCTAACTCCCTTTTCTGACAGATACTTCCACTGCTTCTCTCCTCTGGTCCCTCTGCAGCTAACAGCACTCTTGTCACACTCGAGAAGAAGGTATATGGATACACATGAATGGACCTACACACACACAGCGAGGGGAATAAAGAATTTTTTGCCCTTTTGCAGGCCAGCTAGGAAGCAAAACGCTCTACTCTTGGAGAAAACGTACTGAACTGGGAACAAATTCTAATTTTTAGACATCTCATGTCAAAAAACGACACAAGAATAAACCTGATTATACAAGCAGCAAGACAGAGGAAGTCATTCTTATGCAGATACAAGATTAGCCATACTTGGCGTACGACTGTGCAACGAGACACAAGCAGCGGAGTCCTGCACCCCCGAGAACCCCACAGACCTCAGGCAGCGGTACTGGTGCATCGTGTTACTAGACCAGGCCTCTTTGCAAAGGTCTGTAGCAGAGACGTCACAGAAGACATATGGAGTCACTGTTAAGCAAGAGGCACAGCAAGAACATACAGAGTTGGTATTTAAAAAAAGGCATGGAAAAGAACATTTCAGAGCACTAGTTAACTGCCCCTGGATGACTCAGGGTGACAACGGTGGGTGAGATTTAAATAGACAACAGAAAATGGAAAGGTAAACTGGATCCTTTGATATTTTAACAGATTTGTAGAGTTTACCACCCTCCAGTACACTGCAAACAAATAACACATCCACCTTCCTAAAGCAGACAAAAGATAACTACTGCAAACATACATAGGATAACATAACCGTGGTTTACAACAGGAGCGGATCCTTTGCCAGGCGCAGCAGTTGCACACGCATGGATTTCAGGACCTAGGCTGAGGTCTTCAGCTCAAACCTGACCGAAAACTATGGCAATCTCTACTGGTGCCTATCCAGGGTAGGCAGAGAGCCAAAGCCACTGCTGCCAAACTTGTCGAGCCAGTCTTCCCAGCACAGGCCCACAATGCACCGCTCGGTGTTTGGAAATCGCTCAAAAGCTTTTGCTTCCAGCAACAGCGCGGAGCACTTGGGGAACCACGCCAAAGGAGTCCAAGCAAGGGTATCGCAGGGCTACCATAACAGTACGGGTGCCCCAAATGCTCCCGTCAGTTGGTGACATCACCCTGAGTCACTGCGATGACGAATGACACGGTGCTCCCCATGAAGCCCAGATCTCACCACAGTACTCACAGGAGGGCAGGAAAACTCTTAGTGGGATTAAACTATAAATAAAACGGCTGAGGCTGCACCTCACCATCAGGTCTTCCCATTTTACAGTTCAGAGCACCATCTATCCAGGCTGTGATTCCGGTCCCCTCCCAGGTCAGGGGCCTTCCTTCACATCGTCAGGGTTACTCATGGCGACTCTCGATGGTGTCAGCAGGAGGACGGAGAATTGCAGTGCTGCACAGAGAACCCCCTTCTCTTCCCAAGCAGCTGTAAATAAGCCTCAGACAAGACACACTGACAGCGCAGTGAAGATTTTACTCTACCTACTTCGCAGATAAAAATAGCATTCTTATCTCTGAGGCTATCAAGCTAACACTTCAGATCGTTAAATTCCGGCCACAAAAGCAACCGAAGGGACTTGCAAGTTTTGTTCCAGTGATGACACAGTGGTCTGTGCCCCCACATTTCAGGGCACAAGCTGCTAGTCAGGAAGAACCAAAAGCAAAATTTCCAAACAAGGGCAAACACGTTTTGGACTTCTCCAAATAACCCACGGAAACAGCAGCGTTGAACCAGCCAGGCAAAGCAAACCAAGTCAGCTGGCTATTAAAGCAGGTTCTACAGAAGGAACAAGAGATAAGCAGAGGGCTCTGCCCAGCCTAGACACACAACATAATCAAACCATATCAGGTGTAGTTCAGACATCAGTGTTTCCCTCAGAGTCTCATCACACAACCGGTAGCAGAAGTCTTCCTTTACAGAAGCTCCTTAACCAGCATGATTTCTAGGCACTTACTGTGGGTAACACAACTTACACAGAAATGAAAAACAAAATTGCTTTCCAAAATTCATCTTTAAGTACTTCTATGAAGTAAATGCTGCCTGTCAGGAAATTCATGTAAGCCTTTCCTCTCAAATACTTCCATTTAGTACCAGTGAGAGCAGGATGACTGCCATTTCTCTCAGCAGAGCAGAACAGACACATTCAAACACAAACTCTATGTTTTAAAAAACAAATTATCTGAAGAAAACATCCTAAACACCAAAATTATATTCCTTACAAACCAACGCCCAGTAAAGCCTTCCAGTTGTCAGAGGCAAGTTAAATTTCTTTCACACATTTCTGGAGTCATTCTAATTGAACAGGAATGAAACGGACAATTTTAACATTTCCTGTAAAAAGTGGGGAAACTCCTGGGAAAAGTTATTATTTTGAAAGTTGCTTTCCAAATTATTTTACATGGTTGCCCCAATAATCCAACACCCACACTGTCTGACTATTGGGAACACTTTTTGTTCCTTTGACATGTCTATCAAAAATCAGCCAGTTAACCCAAATCTTTGCAGAGCTTGAGGCCTCTGGATATTCCACACTACTACAGATTTGTTCCGAAGGGATAAGAACAATACTTGTTATGGTTCACATTTACGTATACTTTTTCTCCTCTCAGCACCATTTGCAACAGCCCTCCAATAAGAGATAAGAATAAACGATGCCGTAACTCTTCCTCAGCAGAGTAACCCAGATTCAAATGGTATTCTCTCCAGTTCACACAGTTACTGGGAACTGCCCCTAGATTTTCAGTGACAGAAGCTTTTGATTTCTGTTACCTAGCTTTCTGACTTCACTAATTACTGAAAAGAAATTTTTTTAAAAATATTAACCAATATTTTGAATAATGTAAACTAGTTCTTACTCGCTGTTTAGTTTTCACAATATACTACTTTTAACTGATCCTGATTTACACTGCAGTTACTCATTGATACACCATCTCTAACACTCTTACAGATAACCGAGATACAAGATCTACTACACTATACAATCATGTAGGTAGCCATGTAAAAATCAGATCAGATTCACTCTGAAAAGACACATAATCAAGCACGGTCCAACAGATTCATGGATTACCAGACCAATTACATGCTGGAAAATTCAGTATCTTCTTTAAGCAACAATCACCTTGCTTTGGAAACAACTTTAAAGTTAGATATGCAAGCATTAAATCACAAATGTTGCACTCAGCAGAGATGGAGGAGCTGCTTAATCCAGCATTACTGGGAGGAAAAAAAAACCCAACAGATTGTAGAACCACACCCTAGGTGTAAACCGATACAGATTTTCTTCTGCATTTTAGCCTGAAACAATAGCCAGAGGGTGTCATTCAGGCTATATACACCTTGACAAAGCAATGGCTACAATATCTAGGGACTGACAATTAAACTGTTTGCATAGCGAAGTACTTCTCTGCCGGCTGTCTCATCACAAGGTTGTAGCGAACGTGCCTGTCTCCCACATGCAAACTCCCTCGCCTGCCGAGCCCCAGGACCTGGTCCTGCGTCCTCCCTCCAGCCATAACCAAAACCCTTGTTGACTTCAGTCACTCACGACAAGACCTCACAGCCCCAACAGCACTTAATAAATGGGCAGAACTCCAGCCTTCCCACTGACAACATCTACCTACGTCGTTTATGCAGTCAATGAAAAAACTGTAGACAGACAACTGAATTTATGAAGGGCAAAATAAAACAGAATTTGACGTTGAAGAAAAACAAACATCCAATTTACTGTGTATTCAGTGTATTCTTCGCTTTTCATATTTAACTCATTAAAGCTTCGACACTTCATTTTAACACAAGCTGCTATAAGACTTTCAGGCAACCATTATCAGTGTGCAACTGTCCAACAAACTTCCTTGTGTATAAAACCATGAGAGCTCTGGATTTCGGAACAAAAGTGCACGTCACGGACTTACAACCTCAAAGCTGCTCCCTATCGGATTTTAGCCCCTCAGCCGCTTTCTACACATTTTTTCAGTCCCAGTTGAGAACACTACACTTTCTATCGTGCTACAAACAGTTGATGGAAGATGCAAGTCCTGCTTAGCCACAGAAAAGCAGATCAAGAACACTGCTAAGCTTTCTGGCTGTGACGATCTCACCAGCAAAGAAGGGAGGCATAACCAATTATCCCTTTCACCTTTTATTATCAATGAAGATTGTCTATGCGCTGTGCTGACGCTATCGACAGTCAAAATGCAGGGCAGGGGTGAGCTTGTAAATAAACCATCTTTTTCCTGTGAAAACTGCTTACCACAAAACAGCTTATTCCACAAGGGCTGACAAGCAGCGTTCACACACGATAATAACAGAGATTTGAGTATTTATAATCTACTTGAGCCAATAACCTAGAATATTTACCATCACAGTGACCATTTCCAAAGCCAGCGATCACTACTCCAAGCGATGTGGGAGCAGCTGCGCACGCAGTTTACTTTGATGAAGCCACAACCCATAGTACCCATATCTGGGGTTACCACGAGTATCTGACTTACCACGAGAATCAGTCTGAGAGCCACTGCACCACCGGTCCTGGCTCACAGCTGCACACAGCCTGCACAAGCACGGAGACCTTTTGACTGTGCAAACCCTTCCAGCAACTGGAACATCAATTACAATAAAGTCATCACCTTCCACGATAAATGCTTGTACAGTTGTGCTACTCTGCTTCATCATACTTCGAATTCCCTCTGCCAGATTTTAGCACTTGTTGCTAAAAACTTCAAGTATAAAACTGTATTCATGTCCATGCTGTCACCTACACTGTAAGAATGTCTAGGAAATAATGTTGAGCATCATACCAAGAGGCAACTTCCACAGCAGTGGTGATTTTCTTCATTAAAAGGGAAGAGAAACAATTTTTAAGCATTTTATAGACCATTTAGAATACTTCATTACAAACCAAATATTAACATGATTTGTGAAAGATGAAATCTTTTCTGTCTCGTAAGCGGTAAGAGATGACACGTGTCTCCTCAGCCAGCCTCCGGCAGTTACAGTCACAAGCTAGACATAGTCAGAAAAGGTGTAAGAACCATGTGCATTTTCTTCTATAGATCCACTGCAATGGAAGAAATAGCTTGTAAGAGCGTTACCTTAGAGAGAGTAATCTGCATCCTCTTAACCCAATTTATTTAAAAGTACCCCCCATTAAGCCTTTTGTCTTTCCTGCTCTAAGATGACAGAATTATCAAGTTGTGTGAGAGTTGTGTTTCTACATAATATTTATTGCATTGTTCTTCTCTTACTATTTGTTGTCAATTATAGAACAGAAACTATACAAAAAGCAATACTTAATCAAGTATTATCAAGACATCACCTCTTCTGCGTAGGGATAACTTAGCTAATCACATATACCACTTAAGAAGCATTAGGTAACAGTCACTGCTATGCATGTGTACAGACAACTATTTCCAAGGTTCTTATGAAAAATAATTATCGTGCTTCCTCACACATTACAGATGGATTGAGGCAGTTTTGTGGCTGCAGTTGCAGTGAAAGTCCCCAAGGCCTTGTAATATCACACTAATACTACGGTAATATCTAAAACCTGCATAGTATCTTTAAAGCATAAAAGATGACACAGTTCTAACTTGCAGTCTAACATCACAATATTCTATTTATAACATGTGACTCATCTCGCCAGAAATAATTAAATATTGTAAACAGAACTTGGGTTTAAGGTAAAAAATAGCAAGAAGAAAACGAGGGACAGTCACTGCAGATAATCTCCAAAATAGCTTGAAAAACATGCAGTTTGAAACGGTGCTATCTCATAAAATCTCCACAATTTTCTTAAACAGTTCAATGCACTTTTAAAGTCTCCTTGTAATTGTTTTACGATAACCAGTCCACAAATCCTCAAAACACTTTGTGTAAATAGTCAATTAAAATGCAATGAAATGAACAGGAGATTTATCTGATTACAGACGGAGAATAGCTATGCAGAATGTCAAAAAAGAAGCACGGCACTTTGTGCTGCTACCTTAAAATATTTATCTCAATCTATTAAAAATTCTCACAGTGTATTTGCAGGCAGTCAAGGACCATAGAGCCCTCTAAGCATCTTTGACATGATTTAACACAATAAAAATCAACTCAATTGAGCACCTCCCAAGGCTGAATAAAAACAAATTTAAATTTGAAATAAGATGCTGTCTCTTACTTGTATTTACAACTTAATATTGGAACAAAAGTTTCAGCAACGCTTTAATTATTTATTGAACCTGCTGCTGGGAAAATTCTAGACCTTAGGTCTATGTGATAAAGATGCTTCTAGTGAGCCCTCCTGGCCTGGTCCTGGATTTCATCACCAAACCTTGCCCAGCACAGGCTCAAGACGAACAAGGGTTCATGGCACAGCTCTCACCATGCTCACAGTTCTGGTAACTTCCATTAATAACAATTAATATAATTACATCTCAAAGATTCTGCTGTATGCCCCAGCGGTTCATGGAGTCTCTTCCTCCCCCCCGCCGGACACATTAACTGTCCAAGACCAGAAGTTCAACTGCTATCAGGTGACACGATGCTGAACGGAATTTGCTCCCGCCTGCTCTCCTGACAGATTCCTACAGTCATAATGTCTTCTGGAGTGTCTTCTGAAGGTGCCTATCAAAACCCGATGATCTGCTTTCCCACAGAAAATTCAACACTACTTTATTAAAACCAGTATAGTATCACAACTGTAAGAATGGTACCACGCTACATCACCACACAGCCAGCATCATCTCTGACCTGCGATACCTCCAAGCACATCTAATGCATCGGTGACCATCGCTCAGCTAACCTCAACCTATGATAAAGTAATTGTCTCCTCTACACCTCCCTCCATGATCATCCAGAGGGCCGAAATAGCTCAGTTCATCATCCAAAATAGCTCAGTTTTGTACAAACGGCGATCAGAAACTTCCTCTGGATTCTCAGAAGCACCGAGTACAAACAGAACAAATCCCTGGCAAGACTGTATGGATGCTGTAGGGTGGCAAAGACCTCTTGTTAGCCAAGATTCAACAATCTTAACCAATGACAATTGATCAAATCTATCTCAAGACCCCAGTTAAAAATGTTCTGTCCTCCTATACTTTGTCACCAGTTAGCTATGAACGTGGTGACAGTGGTAGTGAAGTGCTTGAAACAGGCAACACCAAGGGATTCACCTCTCAAAGGCTAAAATCAAAAGGGGGGGGGGGGCC
>Ga0065711_1011506_pt1 | contig 14293 bp, 8 predicted proteins | sample Hoacrofraction12_FD_59098 | JGI IMG/M metagenome (GOLD analysis project Ga0065711, IMG submission 59098) | Hoatzin crop microbial communities from Cojedes, Venezuela - Epithelial fraction 12 v2 (version 2) | ecosystem: Host-associated > Birds > Digestive system > Esophagus > Crop | place...
CACTCACAGTGGCCCCAAGACTGAGGCAAAAGTGAGTTTTTCCCATCAAGAGCTAAACAGCACCTGCACAGAGCAGCTCATTTCAGAGCTACGAGGGGGTCCCTGAAAAAAAAAGCAGCTGTACCCCAAAGCAGGGACTCTAAGGGCTGTTCTATTTACGGTATGGAACAAACCCCAAATCCCCTGGGAAGCTTAAGGGAAACAGAGGTAGATAAATTTTTAAAATTGAGGTACTTCAAGGGAGGGCATGGAAAGAAATACGTCTGACAAAAAACATAGCATCACCAGGATCAAGTAGACAAGCAAGCACAACCAGAGCTAAAAGAGAAGATGACTTTGTCTTCTGTAAGACCTCAGATTTGGTATGGCAATTCTCAGGCCTACACAGGCCACGGACGGCGCAGCTTCCACCTTGGGGCTGATTTTGCAGTGTTGCAAGGAATTGTGAGTGGATTCCAGGGTTCAGATATTTTGCATGAAAACTGTTTCGTGAGAAGGTTTCTTCATCTTCTGTCATACAAAAGGCTTAAGCTGTAAACATACAATATTTTCGACCCAAGTCCTCTCATAATCTCATGAATTCTTATTATCTCATTTTCATTAGAAGAAAATTTACAGTACATTGGGATTTTTTTTTTTTAAGTATACTTATTCTTAAAAGCCCATCGGAACCTCAGTGCAACCAAAAATGAAGGCAAGTGAATTACTCTACAAGTCATTTGCAATGATTTAATCCATTTGATCTAGCCATGATTTAACATGCACTGTCTCACTCTAAGTGTTACTACAGCCTTAATGCATACATATAGCATATCTGTGCCTGTATCCACATACATAACTACGCATGTTTTGTCACACAGTAAAATATACATAGAAAAAGGGAGTAGGACAGAGGATAGACTTCCAAGATACCAGTAAGTCCCACTGAAACGACTCTGCCGTAGCAAAGCCGAAGAAGCAAACACCTTGCTGCAGCCACCCCTCTACAGCATTTTGCACGATGAGCAGACGCACTCAGTAAATAATTGCACACAAGTGCGGAGAGCCAGCACCCCATGCTCAGGCCCTGTGCTGTGCCAGCCACCCCGAAAGAGTTAAGCCTGGCATTGATCTCAAGGGATACCACACACGCATCTCCTTATCACATACTGACTAATCACAGCATTGGCTGAGCGTGGCTGGATGCCAGCCCCCGCGCTCATGCGCTATACGCTGGTTTATGCATCGATCTGCTTTTCTTCTGTGGGATTTAAATACCCAGATAAGCCTGCAAAGCTGCAAGATCACATCGATATATCTACCCCACAGGCTTCCCTCTCCTTTCCCGTCATTCTGCTATGTGTCTACCAATGGTCTGCTGTGAAACAACCTCCGGAGCCCTGTTGCACTGTAGCTTTCTCTAACGTTAACTGAATTTCCCCTGGTAACAGAGTATCTCAGCAGTATTCCCACTCTCTTCTCTGAATAGCTTATCATTTGATAGTGGAGCTATTCAAAATGGCATCTAGTGTTTTCTTTGTTAGACTTTACTGCTGAATTACTGATGAATTAGAGTGTAATTTTAAAGGAGCTGCAATTTAGCATAACAGCTGGCTAAGTGATAAATAGAGGGTTGGCACATTTGCTCTGTGGTAAATTCTGCCTCTATAAGTACCACATCCAATTTCAAGGTCAGGACTCTCATTCTCAGGCAGAATTTAGCTTTAGAAGGAACACCTACCAAGGCATGAACGTAAATTCGTTCACCCTCACAGTTGCCATATGAGGCAGGCAGGTGTTATGATCTCCATTGCACAGGAAAAACCACATCTAAGAAACAGAGAATCCTGTCCAAAGTCTGACGCCAGTCACCAGAGAAAAGGCATTTCAACCGTAGTATGTCCAAAAGCTAGCTAAAGATTTTCAAGTTAAGCATTTGTTATCTTTTCCAGAAAGATGTTGATAAACTGAAGACAAAACTTCAAATGAACATCTATGCCTGTATCAACAAAGATGGATTCTCAGTTGCAAAAAAGGAGAATGGCTCAACCGAGCTCAATTTGGCAGTAAGAGAAATCTAGATAAGTAGAAAGAAAACTTGTTACATTCTAACAGGAGAGGCAGGTTCAAAACTTTGCTCCAAGCAAGCTTAGGCCTTAACATGGAAAGCGAGGGCCTTTCTTGCTGCTCTAGCAGAGCATCTTTCTGTACTTTGAAAGACTTCTCCGTTTACAGGAGTCAATATTTGAAATGCTACAGCATCTCACAGGAGAGCAGACAAGTCCTTTCTGCCCACTTCTACTAATTTCTTCTGAAGACCAGCTCAGATAATATCCATAAAGATTTGCAGAAAGATAAGTGAAGCTGTCATGACTGGGGAGCAGTTGTCTTGACATGAAACTTTTATCTTAGGAAGCTCATTAAAAAAAAAAAGCAAAGCAAAATAAAAGTGGGTTATTTCCTCCAGCAAGCGTTCCGGCCCCAGATCAGAGTTAGAGCAAGATCTGCCTCACTGTGAAGTGGGGTAGGATTTGTATAACAGCACGGAAAGCATTATGAGGCAGGGATTATTTCTAAGAGAATCTAGTTGTGGAGAGTACAGACCGAANATAGGCAGGAAAAAGATTCAATTTCATGCTAATGTGAGCATACAGTATTGGAAATTGCAGGTTTAAATTTATCAGCATCTATTTTTAAATTATCAAGTAATAAACACATTGTTAAGATTATTCTTCTTGATCAGCTCTCCCCTGAAATATAATTGTTTAGAAAATGTGTTTTAGTACAATTTTGTATGTTTTTGCTTCTGTTTCATTTCATCTCGCATTTTTATCAACTTCCAGGGAATCATAATACATATGTATTTAAAACTGGTTTTATTTGTGTGTGAATTACGTCAGAGTAAAGATTAGGACCTTTATCCATCTCCTATACAAGTTCCTTCTTTTTTTTTATTTAAATTGAAAAGATTTTGTAAAGGAATCTCTGACCTATGCTTACTTGTTTTCCTAGAAAAGCAACTAAACAAGGAGATTCTAACAGTTACTTTTAAGCTTATTGTGTTAATAAAGGTCAGTCCAAAGCAACCCTGTGAGCACTACCATTTGGTAAGCATTTTACAGTTTATACTGACATCCTTGTGAGCTGCAAATATGATTCTTAGCATCGTCCTTTCCTGGCAGACCTTTGAAAGGAGCCTGCTTAAACTGTTTTCTGATCCTGTCACACCACCACGTCACTGGAGACACACAGCAAGCATTGCCGTACCTCAGCTTCCTCAGTCGAGACTAATTTATCCAGCTGTTTCTTGGCCTAGTTAATTCTCACTTAAAAAAACCCACAAGTTTAGTTTATTTTAACTTATTTGCTAATATAGTTCCAGAATATGACTCTGATAAAAGTATTGAGAGAATCGTAATGGCAAAAGGAAATCTTTAAAATAGAAAAATTTCTGCTGGCTTTAGATCCCAAGTTACCATAGCAACAAATTCAACACACTACCTGTAGACTGGACAGCAACAGATAAGTAACCGCTGTGAGAGATCATATTAAAACCTAAAGGCCTATTCAGCAGATTCTCTATTTGTACCCACGAAAACAAGCACGTACGTGTGTTGTTTTGATTCCTGGCACCCCTAACGCGACAGCACAATGCAGCAGGTCTCCCTGGTCCTCCTTTCCTGCAGCAGCAGTCTGCAGGCGTCCTTTGTGAACTAATTTCTGGTAGGTTTATATGATAATACAGCTCCGCAGAAGTCATCCTCTCACATAATGAATGAGTATTTCTTTTCAGTTTTGCACAAGTGAAAAAAAAAATGCCTAATCCCAGATGGTGTCAGCTCACTAAGAATAACCCAATCTTATGCGAGATCAGGTTGAACGCAGACAGCTAATGCTTATCGAATGGCAAAGTGATTTGTGTTTACAGGTCTGGGAGGTTCTCACACATATTTTATATTTCACATTCATGCCTATAAAGAATTGAAATCCATGTAATGAACTGTATATTCAGATGATATTCAGACGTGTCATAGATCTTTTACATACTGATCTATTTTGTTTTAACATTGCAAACGACTGGGGCCTTGTTTACATAGCACCATTCGACAACACAGCTGACAAATCACTACCACGTCATTGTGAATTGTCAGCCATCAGATTAGCTAACCCAGATCAGCTAACCATGGTCATGTTAAGTTGTTGGATCCTGCAGCCTAGCTATACTCCACAAAATAATTTCATTTTAAGTTAATAAAACTAACAGACTAATAGCAAAGAGCCGTTATTGACACATAGGTCAAATGCAGTTGAATCACAGAATGGTAGGGGTTGGAAGGGACCTCTGTGGGCTGCACAGGACCTTGTCCAGGTGGATCTTGAATATCTCCAGAGAAGGAGACTCCACAACCTCCCTGGGCAGCCTGTGCCAGTGCTCCATCACCCTCAGAATGAAGAAGTTCTTCCTCACTTCAGTTCAGCTGGAACTTCCTCTGCTTCAGTTTGTGCCCATTGCCCCTTGTCCTGTCGCTGAGCACCACTGAAAAGAGAGTTTGGCTTCAGAACAAAGCTCTTCCCCAGCTTCAGAAACTTCCCCTGCAATGTGGAGGGATTCTTGCTTGAAGCTCATTGTTTTTAAGAAGTGATTTCCTCATTGCTACTTCGTTGGGTACAAGCGAACAAGACAGGGCATAAACAGACCTTCTCAAAGGTTAATAAAGAAAATACTTCAACTGCACGGCTGAGATTCTCCTCTGCTACTAATGTATGTGACAACTACCTCTATGCAAAACAGAAATCGGGAAGCAGATTACCCAATTCAGTTCTACAACAATGTTAATGAGATTTAGTCTCAGTGGGGTGCTCCGTGTTTGTCAATTATGTCACTTTACCTGTCCTTCTGGCTTTTATTTCTCCAGTGATTTCTCTACGCAATTTGCCAAATAACCAAGGATAATCGTAATGAAAACTTCCATTTTAATGCAGGTTTTCTTTGTTATAAATAATCATACAGCAATTGAATATAATTCAGGCTCTGGCTACAGAAGAGTACAGGGTTAACTTCAGGCCTGCGCACCAGTTCTACGAAGAGTACTAAGCAAATGTTTAAGTACTTTCTTCAGCAGGTTCTGTAGAGATTTTAGTCTGCATAATTTTTTTCCATATCACTTTGAATGCAGGAATTACTCTTTTTCCTGCAGCTTTATCTTTTTTCTACAATGCCTATGGAAGTTCAATTTCCACCACTTCAGAGATCATATTTCTACATCAGCTGAGACAGTCGCTGTCTCCAAGATATTGTGATGTTAAGCGGACAAGGAAGACAAATGCAAGAGAACTGAGGGCAATAAAACAGTAACAGTAAGTAACCATCAATAGAAGGAGAACCAGGAGAATATAAACCAAGACTTCTAAAACGCTTTCAGCTGGAACAAGAGAGTGGAGCTGCAGGATGCCAATGGCAGGAAGCGAAGGCTGTTCTGCTCTCCTGCATTCCCATTGACTTCAAATAAGGTCTATTGGGGAGTTCAGACTTCCATTTTGGCTCCTAATTTTTTCTGGGTTTTGGAAGTTAGATCTCCTGTCTTTAATACTGAACCATGAACTTGAATCTGAAAGTGTCCCTTCAAATGCAGTGCTGTCCAATTGCTTAGGACGACAGTGGAAGCGTGAAGCAAGAATTTAACTTTTCTTGACAGATTCCATTGCATTCCAATTAGTGATTGAAATAATTACTAAATTAAGTTGTACATGAAGATACCAAACGCATACAATATGCATTGAAAAACTCCTGTGCAAACCTAAGGACTATCAGGAAAGTAAGGGGAGGCGGTGGGGGGAACCGATCGCAGCTCACATACAGAGGTCAAACAATCACACAAGTGATCCCAAAGCACTGACGACTCCAGCAGCGCTTTGAAAAAGATGTAACTGTCAACTAGTCCTAAATCTCAGTTCGGACAATGATTGCAAATTAGCGTAATTAAGAACAGCCACCATAAAGCCCAAATAGTTGTCAGTTTAGAAAACTCTCACTGCAATCTGCTTGAAGTTTGTATGCTAAAAACAGGTATCAGGACTGGTAGGATGGTCTCACGGTTTACAAAGGAAGCTTGTTTGTGAACTTGGATACGCCTGCTTCATCTGAGACCTTTGGCCTGTATTTCAAATACTATTTAATTCCATTTCTTATGTGCAGAGTGTGGATAATAATATGTGGCCTTTTTCGTAAAGCACTTTATGATTCTTGACTGAAAGGACCTACAGAAGTGTAGACTATTTGTTGTTACACAAACTGTTGTTGAGAGGGACTCTGAAAGCTAACTGTACTTTCTTCGCTTCAGAAACACATCATCTCTTCCAATGCAATTCTCTCCTAGTCCCAAAACATACTTTCATTGTACTAAAGTGCCATGCAGCAGCCTCCAGGGCCAAGTTCCCACATTTTTATTCATTCCTTCTTCAGTCAATGTGAAGTTAGTAAAGCGTCTGTTTAAATACAGACAAAGTCAAAATTGATTAAGGAAATTGGGATTGAGCCAGGGATGTAGCAATTTCCTGGGCACATGGAGAGGGAAGGGATTGATCTTCCTTGAAGATGATCTTTATTATCGTGCAATAAAATGGATTTGATAGATTTTTATTATTCTTGGTTAATAAATACACCTCTCGGCAGCACACAATGTGCATTCCAGCTGTCACGTCAGATGTATTCAGACAGGTTTTAAAATGAGACAGAAAATTAAGCTTATCAAAGAAAAAAACACATGCTTTTATTCCCAAGATCTTCAGGAGCATCTCTAGACAGATTGATTAAAAAAAATCAAGATTAAAAGACTCCTGAGTTCATAATGCCTTTGGAAAAGGCACATCCACGACCACACTTTTATTTTGTTCCAGTTCAGCACTCGTATCTGAAAAATCACATCTTAACCACAGCCCCCCAAGCTGATGAATATCTTTGACTAAACTACATCTGACAGCCAGTCCCCAATACCTTTCAAAGTCCACTTAAATTCAGAATTTTATTTGCAATATGCAACCATTGCTCCATTCCTCATCTTGCACTTCAGTAAAGAGGTACTGCTCAGCAGATGACAAACACTAACAATTTTGTGGTACGTAAAATTCTGCCAATTGATAATCCAACTCCCTTCTCAAAGTTCAAATATTCTATAAATCACACAGAAATGCCTTGAATTCAATCTTTGCATTCATCTTCATGCATTTGAATTAAAAAAAAAAGCAAACTACACATCACCATGAAGTCTCTCAAGACATTCAACACCAGTTATCAGACAGGAACCACTATTTCTTCAGAAACAGCAGATCTCTGCAGATTCTCTTCTCTACGAACACCCTTTATTCAGCTCCTGAAAACAAGTAAAATTCGAAATTTCTTGGAAAATATTCTCTGTCCTTCTGTTTCACAATGAAAGATAGCAAGTTCTTTTCAGTCACAAAGCTCACAGAAGGCTCAGTTGAACATCTCCATCCAAATCCTGCCTGTTTACCTCCACAGCACACCGCGAAAAGCCCCATTACAAGTTGCTTGAAAGAAAACAGACATTTTCCCCAAACCGGTGCTTTCTTAGTTTGTGTGATTCAATTAGCTGAGTGGGGCATTACCAGAAAAATCTCCCACTTTGCTCAGTTTGCTTATTTCCATAGAGCCTAAATGGTCTCAATGCTCCCTCAATCCTTTGCTGCCTCCTGCTCTCTACTTCCCTCCATGACTGCTTGGTCACTTCTGTCACCTTGTGATGGACTATCCCTTCACTCGCAAGCAAGGGGACGAGAAAACTGACACTTTTGTGGAAGAGTGGAAGTCAACGGGGTCTTTGAATATCCTTGGACTTTGCACCAGACACAAATCCATTTCCTCAGGTTGGGACAGCAATCAAGATAAAAATTTCAGGGACGCATACCCAGCCTGAGTCTTATTTGCTGGTGATTAGCAGAATACAATTACTTCTCTGCCATGCCCTCTCCATTGCTTGAAGTTTTCTCCCAGATCCTGTCTTTCATCTTCCCATCTTCAGACACCTGAAGGCTCTAAATTTCTCAGGCATCACTCCATCAATGACCTTCAGCTCAGCCCTCATCCTGGGACACCAGTTACAATCTTACAGTATTAAGTATAGCTTTGCTTTGACATTGTATGAGACAGACATCAAAAATGTGTGTAATAAACACATTTCAAGACACTTCACTCCTATGAAAACATTTTATTCTAATCTCACCGTGAATATTGTCACCTCTTACTGCGTAAGATTTCACTGTAGTCTTAATTCCTCAGTGTCAGGACCTGTTGTTTTGTTTGCCGGTAGAGTGCCACAAACATCTGCAGCTCTGTATAAAACCTAAAAACTCATGAAAATACAGTGCTCTTGTTTTCTTTTTTTCTTAACAGCTTCTCGTCTCTCTCTCACTCATTAATGTAAAGTCAGCTTGAAAGTTTATCATCACAAGTAGATTGACCTTTGCCTTAGGTTTTGTCTTATCTTAAGCATCACCCTGTCTTCTGCTGGTTTGCTCTGTGGCAATGGCTCAGATGTATCACTGCTGCTTCAAGCAGTTGACTGCATGATCTAAAGTAAGGCTTGATTGTCAGAGCCTGAGCCCATATTCTTCCCTGTTCTATCTCAAGGTAATGCAATTTCAGAAAACCGATTATTTCAGCTGATGAGAAACAAAGGAATGACAATGCTCTAATGCACTGAAAGGATCTGAGCACGGATGTCTTAATACGGTGTAATGAACATTAAGAAAATATCTTTTACATCTTGTGAAAGGGGAAATTTTTGATTGCAAAAAGGCATCCGTGACAACTACAGTTTACAGCATTGCATATTCAGTCCAGCCTCATGATGCTTACAGAGCACAGTACAAATAATACAACACAGCACTTTTTTTCATGTGCTTTTGTTCATGGATTTTAAGTAAAATGTTCAAGGAAAGTGTGAGGGCAATATTTTGAAGTTACATAACACACTGTCAACCCTTCACAGTTAAAAATAAAAGGATTCCAGCTCTCCTCCATAATTGTAATTTACAATGAAGAGTTGCATAGACACATTCTCCTAAAGAATTTCAGTATTTATTCCTCTTTTTAGCACTGTGAATCACAAAGGCTCACTGGCTCTCTCTTTAGGCAAGTGACACATCCAGTGACTTTAACAGATTAGGCGTAAAAAAGATCTGTTCCAGTGTATCCTTGTTGTCTGCTATCATTGCTTAAAGGCAATTAATTGGAAGTTAAAGAAAACTGTCAGTACGCCCCTCAAAGCTACTGTTGGAGTACACCTCAGGTTCTGTTTTGGCCCAAAACTTTCCCATGCCCTTCTCCTCTCCTAAGCGCTCCCCACAGCTTTGAAGCGCTATATATGTGCAAGGTGTATTTATATCCCAGCTATAGGGAGAGGCTTCAGGATCAGAGGCAGAGTGGGACAAAACAGAGTTCATAAAGAGCTGGTAGGAAGCTGCAGGTGGCTGGCAGGGGAAACTCCTAACAGAAAGGTACTGCCAGGCCTACAGAAATGAGAGAGAAATAGCATTTCTTCTTTTCCGAGCATCCAGTTTCAGGAACTGGGCTGCCAAGAGAGAACAAATTGTGGCTCAGCCACAATTACAATTCTGAATATATTTCTAAAAGCTTACCTGGACAATGGTCCTTCCCCTCAACAACACAGTCTTATTCATAATAGCTGCATTTTTCTACATATTTTTACGGCTTTTTTTCCCCAAAAGAATGATGAACTACAAGCAGCTACCTGCAACAATGCTGTGACTGGAAAAAGAGTTGTAGCTGGGATGTATTCTAAAGTCTCTTCAATCCTGCCGACAGCTTGTTGGGCAGATTATATTACTGAGAGAATAAAATGTTTACTATGTCAGCAGGGTAATTATATCCAGAAAAAAACCCCCACATTCATAAAGTCTCTCCCCAAAACGGAGTTATGAGCTAAAATACAGAATGATGGCTGTATCGATAGCCTCAACTTTAAAAGCAGTTTCTCTTGCAAAGCTCACAGCAACCCAGCCTCTCCTCTCTACCTGCCGAAGGCATCATTCATCTTCAGTCTTATCACCGTGAGCACAACGCAGCCCAGCACTGCCAGCCGCTTCTCCTGGAAGACCATGGGAGTGATTAGAGGCTTCTCTTTTGTTTCTGTATTCTTTCTGATAGCTCCCTCACTCTTCATAGTAAAAGACATATTTTTTCCACTACAAAGTTTGTCTAAGGCTTCCAGTAACAGCTTCTACAGATTACAAAAAGACTCCTGATGTTCCCAAGCCTTGTGTTAAGGGCCTAAGCTGACTTCTGGAGCCCTGAAACCGAAGTAGAGGTAACAAAAATCACAACCTCAGCTTTTAAGTGTTAAAATGCTAAGATGCTTGGAGGTATCTAACGAGGAAAGTATATCTTCAACATAAGATAACCTTAACATTTCCAGTGGCCTGAACAGGATCAGACTGTAAACTTCTTAGAGAGAGCTGCAAAGGCCACCCAATAGCTCCAAACTCTACTGTAATTTTTGGAACAAAAAGGAAAGGTATCTCTTTACAAATATTTGATTGAACTTTTAAAATTCTTTTCTACTATTTTAAAACTCCTGTTTATTATGACTTCCATAAATCCTTACATGAGAACCTTAGCAATCTATCCGTGAAATCCAGACTCAGACTAAATATCAATTACTGATGCAATCAGATAGTAATGATTGATATATCACATAGCCAAGGAATTCACAATAACTCCATGCTTTCCTAGGTTTTATTTTAAAAGTAATCTCCCATAAGCAGGTCACTATCTGGATTTAGGAAATAATTTAACTCATGACATTCAACAATGCACAGCTCAAGACCAAGAAACTGGTTTTATTCCCACTGATGTGAAACAGACTTTCAATCAGTAAGTATCAATCATAATTTTGTTTATAGCTTTATAGAAAATCCTTAACTCAATCAAAATAGTAAGTGCAGCTGCTTTTCAGATGCCTCTAATCATCAACATATTTCACATGTAACAAAATACAGCATTTCATCCATAAATTATGAATGGTGTAGAAAGTAAATGGTAAAAATATTAGATCTCATCATTTCTTGTAATATATATATGTGCACATTCAAATTCCCCCCAAAATGTCAAAATAAGATAATCTCAAAATTTTCTAAATCAAGACATGTATTCTATGAATTCATTATTTCCCTAGTTTGTACCAACCCACACATTTCAGTCAAGTTCAAGTACAGAATTGAGCATTAGCACTTGGTATTTTACTAGTGCTAACAGAGGTATGAGATGACAGTTACTAAAATACCAGACCAGTCACAGAGTATTCTATTCCACTGACAGATAAGGGAAATAAGCATCTCCACCAGTGCTTTTCTGGGCAACTACAGGCCCTCAAAGTGACATGACAGGAAGCATATCTGGGTTTTATTAGTGTAAATTTAGGTATTGCTGGGTAAAAATGAAAAACATTTCACTTCTAAATCATCAAAACCTTCAAAATCGTATTGCTGAACCTAGCAAACAGCAACATTTAGAAAAACTAAGACAAGAAAAAGCAAGTAGAAAAGAAAAAAAATTTTAAAAAATCCCGAACCTACCAATCCAGATTCATGATGAGAAAGTTCAAGGCAAACATCAATGATGCACCTGCCAAGAATGGCGTATCAAATAGCCTGCTTCTTTCCCAGGTAAGATGATGAATATTTGATTATGCTGGTGGAAACTCAGCAGGACCCAAGAGACATTGCTGTCACTCACTTCAGGAGCACACGGCAAAGCCTTCCACCGAGTTCTGAGAGCAGGCCCTGGGAGGCATTTGCCCTCACAGATGGTTTTGGAGAGTGCCTGGTGTCCTAGCTCTGCTTTTGTGCTGGCTCTGCTCTGCACCACTTGGCGCCTGCTGTGCCCGACTGGCAGCACACCTGCCATCGGCTGCTCCCTCTGCTCTGAGCAAACTTGCTTTACAGCTGCCTTACACATTCAAAAAGGCAGCGGCAACATCAAAGAACTTCATGATACATTGCTTACTGATCAACTTGGTTACACTGACATCAGCCCGAAAGGAATGGCAAACCAGCAGGTATCCTATTTAAATGAGGACTGTTTAGAGCAGCCTTTCGGTTCCCACAGAAACTTCTGCGAGGAAAATCAAGTTTTTGAAACCAGCAATCTTTCCAGTAAAAAGGTCTGGTTTTCCACAGGTAACACTGATTTAGTTTTGACATACAATGTTTCATAGGTTCAGATTTTTGGAAAACCAAAAGAAAATCAGCTTCTGAGTACCAGTTTGAAGGCATTCTTGAATTTATCTTTTCTTGTACTGTTATGATCGGTATGCCTCTCTGTCTTCACACTACAGAGGAAAAAAACACAGCACCTTCCAGTCCTCAGGAATCCCCCCTATTGCCATTACCTTTCAAAAATCATCACAAGCAGTCTCACAATGACAGAGGCAGCTCCCTCAGCTCTCGTGAGTGTATCTCATCAGGTCAAATGGACTTGTGTATGTCCGTTTTGTTTACATGCTCCCTACACTGATCCTCCCCTACCAAGGGTAGGTCTTCATCACTCCAGACCTTCCCACCGGTCTCAGGGGCCTGGGATTCCTGAAGAACAGTGTTATCAGTAAAGACCGAGACAAAGAAGGCATGAAGTATGTTGGTCTTTTTGTGTCCTTTGTAGCCAGCTCAGCCATTTTCAGCAGCAGGCCCACTTTTACCCTCCTCTTACTTTTACAGCTGATATACCTGTAGAAGCACTTGTTGTCTTTCACATCCCTCTCTGGATTCAGCTCCAGGTGGACTTTGGTTTTCCTAACCCCACCACGTCATGCTTGGACAGTGCCTCCGCAGTCGTTGTGAGTCACCTGACAGTTTCCTCCCGTTGTATGCTTCCTTTTTAAAAATCTGCATTTTGTCAGGAGCTCTGTGTTCATCCATTACAAGCTCACTCCAGTCTGCAAAACCCTGCACCCTTTGCTTCTGAACTCAGTCCACCCCTTCCTCACTTGATTGTGGGTCATCATTCCTTTCCTCTGTCGCTTCTAGTTTAAAGTTCTCACCCAGCTGGCCAGCCTGCTGGCAAAGGTGCTTTTGACCCTCTTGGTAAGATGGTTCCCATCTGTCCCTAGCAGTCCTGGATACTCAAGGAGGATCCCATGGTCATAAAAGCAGAATCCCTGTTGTCAAAACCAGCTGTGCAAACAGTTGTTCACCTGTTCCACCCACTCCTCCTCAAGCCGCGTCGAAGACAATTGCTATAAAAACATTTTCTAATGCAAAGACGCCAATCACTTCTAATTTGCATCGACCTTGCCAAGAAGAGCAATCAGACCTGAGTCATATTCCAGCCAGTTAAAACCAAGATATGGAAGCTGGAGCAATCCAAAGCTGGTAGAGGAAAGCTAGCAATGTGTCCTAACATCCAGGGGAGAGAACGGTCTTTGCCACACTACTTTCTCTAGCAAACTTTCCTGCCAAGGTTCCAGAAAACCATAAAAATTAATGTCTTGAGAGTTCAGTGGGAATAACACAAACAATAATAAGAAATCTAACCTCTGAACTAGCATTAAGTATTACATTAATTTACAAAAGGATGAATAGCTCTTTCTTATTGCGCTAGTTTAACCTTATTACATTAAATGGTCAAAATTCTGCTCTGGCTTACAACCTCGGCACTGAAGTCCCAGGTAAAGCTCTAGCATCAGTGACAAACCCACCACCAGTGTTCTTGCATAATGCCAGGCATTAGCCATCTGCACATCATCAGGACACGTTCTAGCATAACGGGCTGGGGGCCTCTGGCTGAGAGGAAAATTCAGAAAGTGAAAGAACAAGCATTTCCAGTACGCAGAGTAAGGAACACAAACAGGTACCCGTGGCACCGCAGTTGTGAACTGAACAAAGATAACAAACGCATCAAGAGTCGGGATAGCGACTCAGAAGAGGAGATGAATTCAACAGGAGTAGCTCTCTTTCCCAACAAAAATCTGAACCCCAGGCAGCAAGCTCCGTCCTTCCTTCCCTCTGAGGGAGCTGGGCTTGTTCAGCCTGGAGAAGAGAAGGCTGCGAGGGGACCTTACAAATGCTTACAAATATCTGCAGGGTGGGTGTCAGGAGGACGGGGCCAGACTCTGTTCAGTGGTGCCCAGTGACAGGACAAGGGGCAATGGGCACAAACTGAGGCACAGAAAGTTCCGTCTGAACAGGAGGAAGAACTTCTTCCCTCTGAGGGTGACGGAGCCCTGGCCCAGGCTGCCCAGGGAGGCTGTGGAGTCTCCTGCTCTGGAGATATTCAAGA
>Ga0065711_1044116_pt1 | contig 14293 bp, 12 predicted proteins | sample Hoacrofraction12_FD_59098 | JGI IMG/M metagenome (GOLD analysis project Ga0065711, IMG submission 59098) | Hoatzin crop microbial communities from Cojedes, Venezuela - Epithelial fraction 12 v2 (version 2) | ecosystem: Host-associated > Birds > Digestive system > Esophagus > Crop | place...
AGATATTCAAGACCCGCCTGGACAAGGTCCTGTGCAGCCTGCTGTAGGTGACCCTGCTTCGGCAGGAGGGTTGGACTAGATGACCCACAGAGGTCGCTTCCAACCCCTACTATTCTGTGAAGTCCAGCAACCAATCTCATCAGTACTGCCACAGGAGGTCTCAGTCAAAAAATGGGACTAAATAGGACTGTTCATTATTTATTTTTATTTAACTCCCTTTCTTTGTTTGCTTTACAGCCTGGATGAGAGAGAAAGAGACAGAGAGTGTCTGTGTGTCTTTGTGTGTGTCAGAGGGAAATTTGTGGTGGAAATATTGTAATGGTTTCCGAGACTGCCGTCCAATGTCTTCCAAAACACTGGAGATCCCTAGACCATCTAATTTAATCAGCAAGCTGGCTCTGAGAAAGCAATGCTCACCTGTTTATTCCCCCATTTAACTTTTGCAGATAGAGAAATGAAGTTACAAAGATACGAAAATAATACGTACTAGAGCACCCAGGCTACTAGGTTACGGTGAAAACCTCTTTAGTATGGCACCCCTGACATAACTAAGGAAAGTGGTAGCCTTCTACTCTGCAGCAGAGCAACCAGTGCACATTTGCACATGAAGGTGAAGAAGCAGAGAGAAGAGTTGAAAAACAATGGAAGTTCAAACAGCCTCTGCGTAAACAATGGGGAGTGACAAAGAGGGAACGGTGCATCAGGAAGTCAGAGTCAGTCCAGACAGCCAGAGAGAAAGTTCAAACAAGAGCAGACCCTAGACAAAGGTAAACAAAAAAATTGCCAGGGGAATATTACCACCCACAATGCCCTTGGCTCCTGGAATTAAATCTAGAGTTACCCTGTACAAATGAAAAGACTCCTTTTCATCCACTAAGAGAGCTCTGTTCCGTAGGAAGCAAGTTGTAAAAGTCTTTGTGGCTTGGGTGGGCAAGAAGTGTAGTACATGATGTCAGTGCTTGAATAAAACACAGCTTGTGGGAAGCCTGAGAACGTGCAGCAAAGATGTAGCTCAATATCATTCCAAAGTCAGGTCAGATTTCAGAAAATCACTTTTGTAGTGAAGAAATTAATAACCTGAAACCATTTACTACTGGAAGATAGCCAGCTGAATTACGAGCTAAAAACATAAAGTACACTTTTATCTGACAAGCTGGAAATACCATCATTGTTTTAGCTAATGAGGACCAATCACGCGTAAACATCTTCAAAATAACATTACATTCAACATTGTCTGCATTCAAAGACCAGTATCACAGATTCTCAGAAGCCAAGATTTAGATGCCAAAAGCAAGTGAATGACTTTGTGAATAATCTTATTTGTTCTCTTCTTTTATTCACAACATGCCCACAGCTCTTGTTATTGCGCAGATAAGGATATCCACGAATAACTGAAGCAGAAGAGTTCACACTGTTGTAACAGGACATTTGGAGCCCCAGCAAGCAAGATGTGTGCTAAACCTCCCATCCAAGAATGCCTGCTCCTTCTCCTACAACATTTCGACAAGTGAAAACAAACACTGGCCTGAGCTGTCAGTCAAAATTACCAATAGGATTATCTCAGTCTCCCTGAATTTAGCTTTAGGAGGCTAAATTTATTCCTTCTGTTGAAGGCAGTTTAGTCACACTGCAGATGAACTTGCCACCACGCATAGGCTGATGCTGGGTAGCTGGCTGCTCTGATTTGTCCAATTGCTCTGCAACACAAAGGAAGCCTCGCTAGAATTCAATTAACCTTCCTCTTCATCCCAAGGGTGCATGTGTCAGACGACATTAGCAGCTGTTGCCCATTGTTCTCGATGAAGAGCCTCTAAGCACCAAGTTATTAACCCATCAGTGAGATAAATGTACAGGCAGTGCCATTCTATCCCCCTTCCGCAGATGCCTGTCTCAGATACTCGTTCCAGTACCCTTACTGGTTTCATGCTTTTGCCTGACTTGCATATCTGCACTGGGGAGTTTAGGCAAATTACTTGGGCACCTACAAAGCTGTGTTTCCTAAACAGGCAGCTTACTGGAAAGGCAAGAAATGTCTAAGTACAAGTAGAAAAGGAAAAAACACCTGTCTTTCAGCCTGAAGAGGTGTTGACATCAGCCTTTTCTTCAAGCAGCAGCCACCAGTGGCACAAGCCTCCAGTGTTTCAACGGGCATTGTTTTGTTTCAGGAAAACTTTTGTCAAAGTTGGAAACAAACTGGTTTCTGGTTTATACCAGATAGGCATCAGTAAGTCATAGAGACTTGGGCAGTCAAGTTCTAATGGGATCCTCCACATGATGCAAGTCACTGCGGTGCGATTACTGTTTGTGAGCACATTCAGCCCCAAAAATAAGAGAAGAGGGTTTGCCCTTGAGTTCATTGGCAGAGAAACTCGAAGTCACATCCTCTCTCGTGCCCTGTATTCTGGTTTTCTTTCAGGTTTTGCTCCCCAACTGCATGTAAGGTGGACAGTGCCTTAGCGTACTCTGTGTTCTCAATACATGTTCCAAAGAAATGGAGGATTCAACACAGCTGTGATTTTGTTATAATGTGCCTGATACCAGTTTATAAGGGTAATGAGTCTTGCTTTTTTATCTCAGCACCCATTCCACAGAACTACATGTTCTATGGATCAGGTGCTTTCATCTCTCAGATTTTCTAAATTCATACTGCCTGGGGAGTCTGTTTACTGCACGTTGGAAAACAAGAAAGGAAAAAAAAAGTGAAAAAGAAAAAGAGAAAGAAAAAGAAAAAAGAAAACAGAAAAAGGAAAAAGAAATAAGAAGAAGATAGAAGGAGGAGTTACTTGGCTGTTGGGTTTTGAGGGTTTTTTCCATTTTAGAAGGTATTAAAAAAAAATCTATCTTCCTACATAAAGACAAGCTTCTCAGTTGTTCTGACCAAGCTAAGAAAACAAAAAAAATGTTTTACCTTTTTCTTAATATGCCCATTTCTCAAATGCACCTCAGTTTTGAAATGTTTTCATGCTTTGTCTCTTCTTTTTACTTTAAAATGGCATCAAAACCTTTTTGCTATGTTTGACTTAAAATTGTCAATATTTTGGTCAATGAAAAACTGATTTTCCCCATGAATTTTTGTCGTGCACAAAATTTCACCCAGATTTGTTTGTTAAGTCCACCACGAAAAGGTTCATCCTCGTGGATGAAAAACAGGACATGAGTCAGCAATGTGCACTCACAGCCCAGAAGGCCAGCCGTATACTGGGCTGCATCAAGAGAAGCGTGGCCAGCAGGTCAAGGAGATGATTCTGCCCCTCTGCTCTGCTCTGGTGAGACCCCATCTGGAGTCCTGCATCCAGCTCTGGAGCCCTCAGCACAGGAAAGACACAGACCTGTTGGATCGGGTCCAGAGGAGGCCACAAAAATGATCCGAGGGCTGGAGCACCTCTGCTATGAGGAAAGGCTGAGAGAGTTGGGGCTGTTCAGCCTGGAGAAGGCTCTGGGGAGACCTTATTGCAGCCTTTCAACATATAAAGGGGGCCTAAAAGAAAGGCAGAGAGAGACTTTTTACAAGGGCCTGTAGTGACAAGACAAGGGTTAATGGTTTTAAACTGAAAGAGGGTAGATTCAGATTGGACACATGGAATAAATCCTTTACTGTGAGGGTGGTGAGGCACTGGAGCAGGTTGCCCAGAGAAGTTGTGGATGCCCCTCCCTGGAAGTGTTCAAAGTAAGATGGGGCTCTGATCAACTTGGTCTAGAAACAGATGTCCCTGCCCATGGCAGGGGGGCTGGAACTAGACGATCTTTGAAGATCCCTTCCAACCCAAACCATTCTATGATTTTATGATTCCTATAGATTTTTGTATTTGGCGTAAGAACAATGTCATACAGAAAAATGGCATGCAGGGAAAGGAGGAACACTGCCTTGGTTATCGGTGTGTTAAAAACTGCTCAATGATGAATATTTTGCTTAATTTGCTGAAGTTGATTCAGTCAAAACATTGGTTTGCTGACATCACTGTGGGTCTTCTTCCTCAGCACTTCAAGTATTACAAAAACTAATCATCACCAAGGAAAAAAAATAATCGCTTTTCCCAGTTCCTCCTCAGCTGCCTGCCATCTCCTCCAGCATGACCAGACACATGGCGGTGAGTTTTGCGGTGTCCCTGTAGGCACAGCTGGCCCTGCCCGCCCTACTGTTGGCAGCAACTAAAGCTGGTAGATGCAAACAGGTGCCTGTGCCTCTGCCCTCCACGGCAAAACCTGGCTTTTCCACCACAGCCACCATGGAGGGGAGTTCAAGCTCCACCGAGCAGATGCAGGGCCCCTCAGGCTGCTCTGCCAGGAAAGGGACCACTCAGGCAGCACAGAGCTGGGGCGGCTGAGAGCAGCCGAGCTGGGGCAGCAAGGCTTGCCTCGGCTTTTCTGCCAGAATTCTCAGAGTGGTGATGTTAGGCGTGCAATTTATCCACTCCTGTGCTGCGGACGCTCCTGAGGACACAATCCGGTGAACTGTTTTAGCTGCTGTGAGGGAGAAGGTCCCAAATGCAGTTGCTCATAGCTAGCTCTAGCGTTTTTTCAGTTTCCAGCGGAAAATACAATGCCCTGAACTTGGCTGGTTTAACTCTTCACCCGGTTGCTTCTTCTTCTAAGCTCTGTAAAATACTCTAGGTTTAAAAAGCCAGGTATTAAATCCTTCATCTTAATTGGATCAGCAACAGCAAGAACACTTCTCTGACCTTGGCCTATAGTTGTATTTCAACTTCATATGCATTCGTCAATTCAGCAGGTACCTGTAAGGCCTTGTGTACATGAGGAAGTTGCACCAGCTTAAATTTAACCTGTTGTTGCAAGTTGATTGCTCTAAATCAGTCTGAATACCTGTGGAAATGCTTATTTCAGTTTAAAGATTTTTTCTGTTAATCTGTGTTAAAACCTGAATAACCTTGGTTTTATTCTAATGGCAGGAGTGCTCCCACAGGTCTACACATCACCCTTCTTAATTGGTTTTAAAACCAAACCTTTGATTGTATGGTTGTAACTCCTTTGTGTAGAGGAAGCCTTTCTTAAGATCTCTGGGAGCCGCTGAGGTGCTAAACAAAAGCCGTCTGAGGAGCGGCGTGCACCCTGCTCCCTGCGCATCCACGCTGCCTGCCACTGGCACAGCCCCAGCCCTGCCCTGCGCCACTCCAATCAGTTTGCCCCAAGGCATTGTTGGGCAGTTTGGGGTGATTTACACCAGGAACCACTCCCCGGGAGACATTTGGGGTGAGACTGTGCCGGGCATGGCTCCCTCCACCTTGTGCAGCCCTTGGGTACGATGTAGCCCCGAGCGTCCCTACAAGCCCCCATGCCATGCCAGGAGCACGCAGGACATCAGAGCTCTCAGTTTCACGCTGTGGCCAGCGCAGTGCATTCCTTGCCGTATCCCAGGCAACTGAGCTGAACGAAACAGACAACGAATATGATGATTAGATTTTACTAGGCCCCCACAAACACCAAATGGGGCCCAGGGTATGTGCCGTGGATGTGACGGGGCTTCTGCAGAGGGTCGCAGCCCATGCGGTGTGGCTGTACAGCTCCTGCCATGTGCCCTCGGAGCCGGGTGCACCCGTCTCTGTCTTACTGCACTTTTAGACACAAGCAGCCAGCTTGGACTCAGACTGCTTTCACCAAGCCTTTCTTCTTTCAAGTAAATCCATACTTTTCAGTAGGAAAAGGTCTTGGTACTATCCATGGAAATGGTTTTCTGAGCCAATCTAGGTACGGTGTTTTATTCTAGTATCTGTTCAGTCATCCACATTTGTAAGCAAAGGTTGTATTCCCCCTGAGCTGGACAGTCAGAGATGCCAAAGACAGGCCATTTCAACAATTTTCGATAGCTGAGCCTTCTACGGAGGTATTGCAAAACTGTGACAAGCTTAAACTCCTTTTTAACACTAGAGGGCTGGCGTTACTTCAGGTTGGCTGTCTGCACATGCACACACAAACCAAGATTAGGAGGTTGATCGTCTTTGTGCTAGAAGTTTGGGGGTTTTTTTGCTTTGTAGAGTATTTAGATACCACAGTGACAAGAACTTTCTAACATCATTATATGACAAGGGACCTTTCATTAACCTTGTAGTACTTACCAAAAAAATGCTTTATTTTGTTTGTGGAAGCATGACTTTTCGGGCAACTAGTGACATTTGCATTCCCACTTGTATATGATGTGTGCGGAAGCTGTAATAGAAGATTAACTTAGCAACAACATTTCGTTTTCTCTGCCTCCAATGATTGTGGTATTTGCATGTCAGCTGGAATGCAGCTTACATTTGCATTTCAATTCCCAGGAGTGACACCATTTTCAAAATCTGTCTCCGAAAGTTGGAGAAACAAATAGCTAAGGATGTCAGAAATCTTGTGCCACAAAATAAATGCGTATTTCATTTCCTGGACACAGAAATTATGCTCAATAATTTGAATGGTGACACCTGCTTTTTGTGATGCCTGCTTTTTATTTCTGGATCTTCTTTTCCTGACTGTAAGCATCTACATATGTTCACTCACAAGCTGTAGTTGGATGAGAAATACCGTTACAGATGATATTTTGTTGATGGATAGTTAATCATTTTGACAAATATTTGAAAGCACAGCTTTCTTTCTGTGCTTTAGCATGAAAAGCTGGGAGTGCTTGGGGTTATGTTTTCATAACAATTTTTACAGTAAGAGGGAGAGAAGGGGAAAAAAGCACAGGATGGTACACACCATCCACCAAAAGCAGCATGAAGTTTCCCTTTGGCTGCAGTGAGCCCGTGGTGTCCCTCCTCAACAGGCACTTTAAGCTGCTGCAGTTTATTTCCATTTCACATGCCCACATGCGTACCATACCCAGCTGCGTGCAGTGACTTGTCCAGTTGTGGTTCACCCGCATACAGTTACATGCCCTCATCTTTGCTTCACATTACTGGTTACGCTGGTTATTTGGGGCTTCCCCCTCAAGTGTTCATCCAACATAAACCACACGACTTTATGCCGTATCGAAATATTTGCCGGGTAAGCTGTCTCACCAAGGGATTAGTTGACTTGAAATGCATATGAATTTCATTTAAAATCCTCAGTGCACATCTGCATCTGAAATTTGCTGCTAAGCGACGTCTGGGAACTGGCACACAACCTGTGAGCATGCGAGGGACCGCTGCCTCACCACTTGCTGCCGTGACTGCCTGTTGCGTTCAGCGTTACAGTTAAACACCGCCTGCATTGCTCAGCTTCTGTGTGCTAAGAAAAGGGGTGAAAGATTTTCTCTCCTGTGCACAGTGGGATACCTACCAGCAGAAAAATATAATCTGGAGCCTAAACCAGAGTAAAAACCTTCCATTACCCTTTTCCATTTCCACCCAATATTTATTTATGGGGGAGGAAGTTAAGGGTCAGCAGATTGCTGGATTCCAGATTCCTAAAAGTTTCCAGATTCCTGGAAACTTCTGTGATCATCCTGTTGATAAATGTAAGGAGGCTGCTGCGAAGTTAGAGTCGCGCAGTGGGTAGAGGATGGGGGCAGCAAGGGCACATAAGAAGGAGGAAGGAGAGAACGCTGCGGTTGAGGGGGATCTGGGTGTGTTTTCCTGGGCATCGCTCCTTGGGAGAGCCCCACTATGGTTGCGAGCCCTGTGAAAGCTGTGCAATGGCCAGCAGCAAAGGCAGAATGTAAGATGCATAAAATCATCTTTCAGGAAACATTTACAGAGCTTCCCTGCAGACATTAGTTTTCTTTTCACCTGAAGAAGCCAGTAGGCAAGGCCTAGCAGGAGCCTGCTGGCTCACCGTCACCACTGACTGCTAGCTGGCTGGCCTGGGGCTAGTCCGCAAGGTGCCCACTGTCTCATGGTAGTGGTGGGTGCAGCCGTGAAGAGAATGCTCCAATGCAAGGGGCGTTACGGTAGCCAGGGGGGCTTCAGGGTTTATTTGAAAAGGACATGGGGCCATACTGGGGCCATACTGGGGCCGCTGTCATGCTCGGGAGAAAGAGCGAGTTCACCACATCAGCAGTGCGAGGCTGGGTAGTCAGGGACAACGGTTGCCACAGTTGTGTCTTCAGTAGCTTCTGCCGAAAATGAAGAGGAGCAGCTCAGCAGGACAGGTCGTGCCACTGTTTAGCACGGTGCTGTCCCCAAAGCTGAGGTGCAGAAAGGAGAAACATGTGTTCTCCAGGCAGGAGAAAAGCAACTTGCAAAGCTATATGCTCTCTGTGCCAAGTCACAGCTTTAACTGGCACAAAAATTGTCTTCAGTAACACCTGCAAGTGAGTGTATAGTACACTACAAAATTACTAGTCAGAGAGAGAATGAACTCCTCAGAGCACAAAGAAAAGCCTTTCCTCTTGTAAAGGATGGTGTATCACAGTGTCTCAGGCTGCTTCAAAGACAAGGGCATAAGTGAAACCAAAAGCCAGAACCATGAGATTCTGCTTTCTTTTCGGTGTGAACCTCTCCAGGACAAGTGCTCTCCCGCAAACAAAGAAACCTGGCTGAAGCTATACGAGCTTGTCAGCGTGGAGGTTCGTCAGCTGAGAAGGGGTGAAATACAAGCACTGCTGGAAAGAAATCTGGCATATGTGGAGATAGCGGAAAAGAGAGCGAGGCAGGTCTCTGAGGAGGCTTTCCTGTTACAGAGCAGTGGGTGTAAGGAGGTATTAAAAGCGCAAGCAGCAGTTCTTTAACATGACAGCCTCCTAATCAAAGGTGCTCACTGCTTTCTTTTGTAGGTGCCATATGTGCTTCCTCCCGTGCTTTTCCCCATTCAGCCCTCACAATGGGGCCAAAAAGGATCTTCCAAATTCTTCGCATTTCCATAATCAGCCTTTTTGCAAGTGTTCATGGATGGCACTGAGCATGTGCCTGCAGGTAAATCATGTCTCTGAATGTTCTGCTCCTCAGGTGCTGTATAACCCTCAGGGCTGCTTCACTGCTGTGGCAAACCAGCATCCAGCAGAGTAAGTCCCCTGGGGTGGCTGAGACATCTCATACCTCACCCTCTCCTCCGCCAGAGCAATCCCTGCTGCAGTCTGAAAGCTGCAGGCTGCTCCCTCGGGCTGACCCAGCCAGTTCTTCAAGGCCCGGGATGTGAGGGACCGGTAGGCTCCCAACAGCTGTGTCTGCCTGGAAGCAAACAGGTTGGTTGGGTTTTCAACTTGGATCAATCGGACATACCTAAAAATGCAGTGTGTAAAGACTGGGCCCATCACTCAGTATATAGATGTATTTTTCACTGCAATGCAGCACCCTAAGGCCTCTAACTCTAATAACTACGCTTTGATTTGCTAATTTACTACAGCACTGGCTGTCGTTTCAGTTCTATCCCCAGTCCTGGTGTGGTGAAGTTCACAAATCCCGCATCATGCAAAGCAGAATTACAGAGCTGCAGTGTCCCAGCTGGAGGAGAAATTCGACATCAGAAAGCACATCTCGGTAACAGGCAGCCTCGGGGGACCCCTGATGCAGGACCTGGGAGGGAGCTGGGCCCAGCAGTGCTTTCTCACGGTGACACCACGGGCCATTTAGGTGAGGTACAACTTCTCCACGGCTCCAGAATAAAAAGTTCTGTGAACTGCGGTTTTTTTAATTCTTTTTCTCTGCCTTCTGGGGGCCTTCTGCCTCCTGGAAAACAGGGCAGGGGCATAGTTCAAGCAGACTCAGCCAGAAGCCTGATCCTGTTCGGAGCAGAGCTGCCCTGCGCCCTGTGCTGATACCTCGTGACTGAGTGGTGACACGGACCCATTGCACCCCCCCAGCACACAGCGAGGCCGCTCTTGTGGGGATGTAGGGAGGGTGGTAGCAGGTCTGAGCACAAAGGGAAAAATACTGGGAGGGGAAAAAAAACCACTTGGACTTACTGAAATTCAATGTATTGAATGTATTCTAGAAAGTAATGTCTGAGACCTAAGGGAAGAAGCAGTCCTTCATTCACTCAACAGTATGCTCAGTTCCTGGAAAGCTATTTCAGTAAACTGTACAGAAGTGTGTGTAGGCTTTACCTCTTTTTCCTGAAACACACAAAACTACAGCTTTCCAGCAGTAAAAGTTACCAGGAGGACCCTTGGAAATGCTGATGTTTCAGGTTTCTTTCTTTCTTTTTTTCTTTAATTGTCACTTCATCCCAAGGAACAACATCGCAGACCAGAGCCGGGTGGCTGGGGCCAGGGACTCGGCACACACAGCCGCCAGGGGAGCGGATGAGATGTGGGTCTACGTGCTGCAGGAGGGTGCCAGGCAGGAGGTCTTCCCTCGGGACGGTACCTCGGAGCCCTTTTTGGGAGCCGTCTGGACTCTGCCCAGCTCCAGCTGGCGCAGAATTACTCAGGACCTCGTTACAACAACCTGATGACAGCCCAGTGAGGGGAGTCCCTCATTAAACATGGAGGTCTGGATGCCACGGCTGGCACGGGAAACCCTTAAGTGGTTATTGCTGGAAACAGCGAGCGCATACCAGGGGAAAGATCACTCTATAAATGCGCTATTTCTTGCGTTTTCTCTCCGAGCATCTGTTATTGCTGTCTCCCACAGACAGGATATTGGATCCTTATCTTGGCTCAGTGCACTCAGTCTTCTGGTTTTATGATCAGGTCTGTAACGGCACCTACAAGAAAAAGTTTAAAATTCTTGAGTAGAAAAAAAATCCTCTAACAGTATTCATGCCTTTTTGCTTGGCTCCTGGAGTATTAAGCAATACAAGGGAGATGTGTAAGTATTGATCAGCACAGTCCCACTGGCAGTATGTGCTTTCTTTTTCCATTATATTATAATAATGTTTCTTATAAGTAAAATTTATATGCACTGAAATATTACATAAAGTAGAAGAGAAGCCTTTTCTGATACTGTTAGTTGTATTGTGGTGAACAATAGCTTTCACATTGTGTGGCACATACTGGGAAAGCTTTTGGCTTTTTACTTCAACGAGATGGAATAAAGAACAGGTCAAGCCAGTAAAAATCTGTCAGATCTAAAAATAAAACCAAAGGCCTAAAAAAACTGCACTGCACCCAGGAAACTTTGACAAGGTCTATCCAGGGACGGACTGTGTGGGCTCCTGATTTCAGAAACATGCTTTTCATTCCCTTTCTTCACCTTGCTTTGCAAGTTTGAGAAGCCAGTTGCCGTGAAGCCAGTTTGGTGATTTGGGGTGCCGGTGGCTCATCGCTGGCCAAACAGAGGAGCAGTAACAAGTCTCTCCTTGCATTTGGTTGGGCTGTGAAGGTCTCACGTTTCCCGTCCATTAGATACAGCATCTCCCTTCAAGCTACTGCCAACACAAACGGACCCTCGTTCATCCTTCCCAAACATCTTCACACCTGGCGTGTCCTACGGCTCATCCAAGCACATGCAGTCAGTTCCCTCCTGGCTGAATTCTTCCTCTAGCTTTATTGTCCCAATCCTCACCTCCGTTGACAGGTGTGCTCGTCTGAGGCACCCTTTCATTGATTATGTCCCCCTGGGTGTGTTGTTTCCCTGAAGCAACAGAGTATGTGCTCTCAGTGTTAATCTGGCTGGAGCTTCTCTGGCAGGAGTTGCTGCAGTAGTAGTAAGTCTTTGCTACATTGACTTGCAATTAGCGTTTCATTCCCAGTGTCACAAATAATTAAAAATTACCTGAATTCACTCCAGCAGTTTTTTAATTTCTACTCTTCTCCTGTGAGTCTGTTAGTAACAATAGACAAAGCAACAATACAGCATAAAAGCAGATTTTAATTTCTTTTTTATTATTTTACAGTGCTGTTCCCTACTGATGTGGGGCACTGCAGGACATGTAAGCATAGATGCAATATGAGTTGCCAAACATGAAAGCCCTGACCACCTGTTCTTTTGCTGAGATAAATTATGAAAAAATCCAGTTAAAACAAACATTAAAGTATGTTTGCTTTAAAATTATGTTTGCTTTAAAATTACTCTGACTTTGCAGTCAAGCTTTTCAGGCTCCAAATAATAAGTATTTTAGCATCTCCTAGTTTTCAGAGAAAGCCCTCCTCACCAAGGATGGTCCTTTTTTCTGTATTTACCTGGGAGCCACACAAAAGCAATGCTTTCTGCTTGACAGCTCCTGCTAAGCTCAGGTCTCCTTGATGCTCTAAAAATATGTAGCAAGAGGCAGTCTTTGCCTGAAGTACTTTGAGGCCCAGAATCTTTAAGGTCTTGTGGACAAAAGCCTGGGACCACACCACTGTGGACATGGAGAGCCTTGACTCCAGGAGGAACAGAGTATTTTTGAAAATACTGTTGTAGGAAGGTGCCCAGTCCATGGCACATAGCCATCATGGACCTAGGCGTTGGGGAACGAGCTTGCTAAGGCCACGCGCATAAGGCAGCGCTGTAGACCTCACGTGCCCATAACCAAGGTCCCCAGTGACACCGACGCTCTGCTCATGTGGCCCAGGCACTAAGATTTCTGCATCTGCCACTCAGCACCCCATGACCGGGTGATTCTACAGACACTGGGATTTAGGGTATTGAAGGAGAACTTGCCTGTATTTCCCAAATCCCTGAGCAGAAGTGCTTCTGCCTTGTCAAAATGGTAGGTGACGCTCCCAGCCCCACAGGCACCTTGCTCCTCTCCGCTCCAACGGAAGACCCACTATTCCTACTTTCAACTAAAAAGGTGTTTTGCAGAAAATGGCTTCCTCTGAAGCACTAGAAGACATCTCAGCACTGACTCCTGAGTTGTGGGAAGTGGCAAGATGGGGAAAAGTTTTCATTTATGGTAGTTTGGAGGTGTCTGGCCATGGCTGCATGGTGGCTGAGGATTGTCCATTTGTAGACTGGAGTTTATGGGGCTAAACGTGCCACAGCTCGGTGGGGTGGGGTCGCTTCTTACCAGGCAATGCCGCTGTCGAGTGGGAGACTTACCCAGGTGCTTCCTACTCCACACATCTCTGTTGCTAGGGCTCTGCCTTCCGCTATCTTGTCCCACACACAGAAATATCTGGGGCCTTTGGCACAGCCCCATGTTTAAAAGAAGCTCAGCTTGGGCCCAGACTCTCTCAGTGATGACCAAATACCGTGTTGCCTTCCCTGTTAAGCAACAGAGCAAGGGTGGACTCTCGTCATAGGATTCTGTATGGAAGTATGACTCCACTGTGCAAGTCCAGCCATGGGCTCCATCTGACATGCAAAATATACATAAACAACATGAGCCATCTTGTACGATGTCCATCAATGATATGCAGCAACCTGAAAAGTGACAGCTTAATCAGCTCCTGGACTCCAGAAAGAAAATTGTCTTGCATCTATGTGTTAAGTCTTTCCTGTGCCTAAAACTAGACTTCCAGAGTTCAAGTGGTCCATCCTCAGACAACTATTTTTATTTACATTTTAAAAGCAGAACTTAAAGCATAAAGGTTATTAATTTCCAGAACCTCCTGTCCCTGGGCAGTCTTAGAAGGTCCCTGACTATCAACAGCAGCTTGCTGCTCGTTCTCGTTATGCTGACACATAAGTTTGTTCAAAGACCCCTGAAGCACTGGAGGCTGGTTGCACTCATAAATTTCTCAGGATGCCTGCCAGAGGCATAACACATTCCAAACTATCTGAAAGTCATCAGTGAACTCTGAGAAGGCAATATTTAAAACCAAAGCTAACAGTGAATGCTTGCACTTTATACAAATACAGTAAAAAAAAAAAAAAAAAATCAATCCTCAAAATAGTTCCTCGATGTGGTTTGGAAAGCTCATGATATGAAAATAATGGAAACAATTTTCTCCCTCTTTTCACAGAGAGCAAGCGGACTCACTAGCCTTAGGCAGAAAAGCTGCCAAAGAGTGCCTACTTGTTAGGCAGTCGAACACAGGCACAACTGGGTGCTGCTATAAGCAGAAACCCAGGACACTTAAAAAGTGGAAGTGAATCCAGTATGGGAAGGGCATGTCTGTGGAGGCACCTCCAGGCTCATGTTGGTTTGGAAGGAGCAGCGGCAGCTCCAGAACTTCTCTAGGAGGGGCAATAAGAAATTGTGACTTAACTTTGAGACCTTACACTAAATTTTGGAGATACCTGGACAATGTAGCATCCCTAGTGTGGGGCAATCAAATCAGAGTTTACTGCTGCTGCAAGCTGCGACATTGTGCCAGGGAAGGCTTTGATGATTTGATCTAACCAAACATAATGAAATGGAAGAAAGTATCCCACCAGAGCCGAAAATTGTATTCTGGACAGGCATGGGAAAGAGATAGAATAGACTAGAATAGACTAGAATAGACTAGACTAGACTAGAATAGAATAGAATAGAATAGAATAGAATAGAATAGAATAGAATAGAATTCAATTTCAGTTGGAAGGGACCTACAGTGATCATCTAGTCCAATTGCCTGACCAATTCAGGCTGA
>Ga0065711_1044130_pt1 | contig 14293 bp, 13 predicted proteins | sample Hoacrofraction12_FD_59098 | JGI IMG/M metagenome (GOLD analysis project Ga0065711, IMG submission 59098) | Hoatzin crop microbial communities from Cojedes, Venezuela - Epithelial fraction 12 v2 (version 2) | ecosystem: Host-associated > Birds > Digestive system > Esophagus > Crop | place...
AAGGGAAGGGAAGGGAAGGGAAGGGAAGGGAAGGGAAGGGAAACACCTCCAAGCTGTGGGGTTGAGGGTACATTATACTATTAGTTTTACAAGTCAAAGCTCTAGCACAAGTTATATTCAGGAAACAAAATGTAACTCCATAAGCAAAAATGCAGCTATACTACATCTGGTGAAAAATAATTCAAATCACAGCTAGTCATTGGGAAGAAGGATTCTCAGAAGCTGTAACGCTGAGAGAGATCTAAAATAGCAGGAGAGCAGACAGTAAATTAGACATGCCTGAAATGTGAGATGACAGGAGGGGGGAAAAAAACAGAAACAAGAAAACAATGGGATAGTAGAGTTCATAAACAGGAACAGTAACAAAGGCCTCTGTTAATGGTATTGTCATGTAAACGGCCTGGAATACTGCATTCAGTCCTGAGCATCTTCTCATCAAAAAGACTTCAGCAAACATAAAGGAAATAATTTTTTTTTTAAAGTAGCAGTGATGATAGATTTAGAGACACTGTCATATGAGTTGAAAGAGCTAAATACAGCTGTGCACAGAATGTAGGACACAAAGCTACAAAAAGAAAGCACCATAAGAGAACAACTTTTTAGGTTTACAGAAGTGAGAGCATTATTATTGTGAGGAAGGAGAAACTAGGATGAAATGAGGGAAAAAGATTAGGATGAGTACTGCTACAATGGCTTGGCTGTAAGACCTGCTGCCTGACGGAGAAATTGCTCCAGAAGATGACTTCTTGTGGTATTTTAAATAAGCACAAACGCTAGTGTTTATCCCTTGGCCTACCAAGCACAGTGGGCTAGTTGATCTTTTACAGAGGAATTTTCCGTCTCTAATTTCTGTGTTTCTAAAGCTTCTTCCTCTGTAAAGCACTGTTTGTCACGTCAGTGGCAAACCTCCGAGGAGAAGACAAACAAACTAGCCCACAGGCAGAGAAAATATAAATGAAGAAAAGAACTAAAATGTGTTTGTGTGTGATATTTCACAGTCACACCACAAATCACGGCCAGCCAAAGGCAGCGGCAACCAGCCTTCCTTATATTGACCTCTGCTAGAAATCATAATACAAATTTCCAAAGGATGCAAGCAAGCAGAACAGACCCTTCTTTCTGTCCTCCTGCTTTAATTCTTCCCATCCCACTCCTGACTTCATTTGCCTCTCCAGCATTCCGTCCGCACCATCTCCCTTTTGCTTTTCATCCCCAAGGTCAGTAAACTAAATGTTTTAATTCGTTACTTGGAATCCTATACATCCGTCCTAAACCCTCTCCAATCTAGTTTCTATACCTTAGCCATCAGAGTGGAATGTTATGTTAATACCACTTTTCAGTCAGTCCTTGGAGCAGTTCCCATGTTCTCTGACACATCAGTCACTTTTGAAACACACGGCTGTCCTTCTGCCCTGATGGCTCTCTGGTAGTTTCTCCTCCCTCCTTAATCACTTCATCATCGTATCCTCCTTCAGCTTCTTAAGGGAGAGTTTTCTCTTTTGCTCACTTTTCTTCTCCTTCATCTTGCCTCCAGGTAATTTCACATGCACAAAAACGGTTGAACTACCAGTGCATAGTTGTACTGTCTACTCCAGTTCTATCTCTTCCTTTTCCAGTTTACTATACTAAAATGACACCCCCCAACCCCCACCTATACACTTCTATTTGGGCATTGTTTTTAACTGAGACCTTTCTTTCTCTACGTCCTCATATCCAGGCAACATCTAAATTTTGCAGATACTTTCTGTGTGTCTTCTTTCAAACAATGTCCTTACTTATCCACAGAGCTATATATTTCAGCCTGACTTTAGTCAGTTCATGTAAAAACTACTGTGATCTCTTTTCCTCCAGCTTTCAAAAATATAATCTTCACTCATAACTATGCAGAACAGTGCTGCAAATGTCATTGGCCTCGCCTCTCACATTGAAAGCAATAGGTTTTACTTTCCATCCCTCTCTTGGCCCATCCTTCTCTACTTATTACCACAGCTCTCAGCCTGTCTTTGTGTTACTACGGTTTCTCACATCATAGTTTTGCTGAAATTGGCAGTGATTGCCACTGAAACAAGCTATCTTCCTCTCACACTGGCTTTGGCCGTTAGCTCTACCCAGCACTGTCCCTCCCTCGTGCCACCAAATATCTATGTGACTGCACAGCGAATTGGATCAGGAAGATGAACTGGGTTACAAAAATGACACCATCCTTGCTCCCCACCGGGAGCTTGACCTGACTCCGTTCTGTTGATGGCATTGGAAAAAGGCAATTGGACCCACCATTTTGTGAATCAGCGATACCCGCTGAAGAGCCCAGGAGAACCTCAGTGTGTGCCCTTAGTATGAGGGGAGGCCAAGAGCAACACTGCAACCTTCTCTGCCACGTGTGCCGCCTTGTCGTGAGCCTGCTCCACAGGTCTCACTTTCAGGCCATTTAGGATCTGTAGGCTGTGCCAGTAAAGAGGTCACCGCAGTCGGTGATTTTGGCAAGGTGATCGACGGCTCAGTTACCAGCTGCGGAGGGGTCTGATATTTCAGGTGTCAGCTGTCTACTGGCAACAGCTTGGGGTTATACTGTCTTTCAAAGCTGCACACCCAAAAGAGTATGCACGTGGTATAAGACATCTTTCTTATGGCAAAACAAGTGAATCACTAGGTGTTAGATGACTCTTATTGGTGAATGGATGCCAAATCACGCTGTTCTAATTACAGCAGGTTTCTAGGGTGCCTGCTTTTATTCATCCCTGACTTGCTGTGATTCATCTGTTGGTTTTCAGTCTGTCTTTTTTTTGCTTCCTATACCTCACTGGCTGACCGTGCTATGCTCCGTGGCACAGAAGCACTTCGGCCTGGTGAAAGCCACTGCCAAGGGTAGAGCTCTTTTAGTGAGGAGAAAAAAACAAGCTTTCATCCTTAAAATGCCTAAATGCATTCAGCACCGTCACTTTGATGTGGTTCTCAGAGCCAGCTGAAGTCAATGAATCTGTGTGGACACAGCATTCTCTTCCTGAGCTGGCCCAAGAAGCAGTTTAGTCAAGAGCCAAGAAGAAATCATGTGCCACACCAGAAGTGATCGCAGTGGCTCTGCCTATATTTATATTCCGAAAGAATGCGGGATAGACGTGAACCCTCCCAGCCATCCCACAGTTGGTGGGGTGATGAGCAGACATGCCTTTTCCCCTCGGACCAGGTTTCTTATTCGTTGTCGTGTGGAGTATGCTGCTGATTTGGCGCAGTTGCTGACAGCTTTGCCTCACCTCCCAGGGTGACCCTGCCTGCCTTGGTAAAGGGAGGAATGACAGAACACAGCTGGGTGCCATAGACTGAATCTATGTGTTTACAGCTCGCTGTTTATTTACTCATCTGCTTTTGACTCCCACTGTAAATGCCAGGTCATTTCTTCCAGGTGTAGCAGTGCTGAGGTTGAGCCAAACTGGAAGATGCCTTTAGAAGCAAGCGAAAGGATCTTATTTTGTCTGTCCAGCAATGGGGTTGTGCTGTGGAGGAGAAGGCTGGGGGGTATCAGGTGGGAGAAGAAAACCCATTCAGAGTCTACCTACACAGAGAAAGGGACTCGCAGAATTGGTGAGTTATAACTGTGTAACCTTATCTCTCTTTCTTGACCGGTTAAACTCCCTGAATAGATGCTCTTATCTGACACAGGAGTGTCAGTGACATCTGGTGTAGAAGTGACGTACACAGTGAGGCTACACTGTGGGATTGAACTAGAGAGGCTGAGAAGGCTTCGTGGACAAACGGGGGCATTTGAAAGGTGGACTGCATTTGAATACACAGGGCAAGATGCAAATACCCAGAATATGCACATTTGTGGTAGTTATGTGGATGGTAAAGTGCAGGACAGCTTCATGGAGTATTCCTCCATGATATCAGACGCCTCTGATCCCAGTTTATCTGCTGTTGTCAGTCAGAGCCTTTGTATCACAAAGGCACCATACAGCAGGAGGAAGGATACAAGATGCTAAAAGTGCTGTTTAAATGAAAGCGCAGGCTGTGCATCAATCTTCTGCATAAGACGAGTCTTTACAAGCCAGTAGGGCCTGTGCACTTGTGGAATTCAACTTGTGATTGCTAGAATAAAGGTATTTAATTAGAGAATCCCATATGCACATGTTCACATCACTTACGAGCAGTACTGTATAGTGGCCAAATTGCTGTGTGTACAGACATGCTCTCCTCCAGAGAGCTAACACGAGTGTTTGAACACCAGCTGTGGAATCTGTGTCCAGGGCTCTGCGTTTGTGTGGAAGAGAGGCATTTCCTAACTGCACCAATATGAAGCTGAGCAAATCGGTTTGACGCATCTCCAGTTCTCAGAATTTTTCTCAGTCTCTTGGGCCTTTGATTTATTTTCAGAAACTCTCCACAAAGACTGTTCTTTATGTGGAACTTACCCTTCTGCCAGGCAAGACTGGAATTTCAGCCATTCATAAAGGAAATCCGAGATTTTGTGTGTGTGTGTGTAGCGCCAACTCACTAGAACAGACACAGGGCCAACACTTGGGCTTTGCAACTGAAAAAAATTCAACAAATAAAACAGCCTGCCTCTTTTTCTTCCCTCCCTCTCTCCCTCTCTCCCTTCCCCACCATTTCCACACCTTGCTGAAACACATGAAATCAAAATGACAAAAACATCCCAAGTAAACAGTAATTTACTCTGGATTTTCACTCACTGGATCCATGCGCACCATGCCCTGGGCAGGCATCCTCCCTCACACCCTCCCTCTGTAACACAAAGTTCATCTGGCTAAGGAAAGGCACAGTCCTGAACCGTGGAAAAAAAAAGTAGCTTTTATGAGACCTCGGTAAAGCAATGCCTGGGCTAGCACTGCATTGCATTTCGGGCCAGGAGGTCTACCAAGGGAGGCACACGTGCAAAGAGCAACAGGCTGTGGAGCTCACCTGCTGCTGGGGAACGTGCCTTAGGAAGGGACTCCGCATCAGGCTGCACCTAGCACATGGGGCTGCTCAGCGAGCAGGAGGTGGTGTTCAGGCCTAGGCAGGGGAATTTGGAAGTTGGAGGCAAAAGCAAGGACAGCTACATGTTGTCTGACAGATCCATTTTCACCACGAATGATCAACCTGTTTAAAAATGAGTAGCTCTACCACTGAGAGACGCGTGCTTAGTCTAATTGTACAATTGTTGCAAGCAACTGGAAATGGGGAACCTGTCTGACTGCACAAATCTCAGCTCAGGCAGGCTAGCAGGGCCCCCAGCTGCTTGCATTTGATTACGAGGCAGTGTAACATACTGCTGGCCAGAATGGGTCACTTGAGCTCAGTTTTCTGTCTCCAACAGTAGCCAAAAATGGACACCTTGGACGGACCACAGAAACAGGAAAAGCACATGGAAAGATGACTTCTCTCAGTCATCTCCACCACTATTTTTACCTGTATTAGCTAAGTTAAAGCTAGCAAAGCGGTGCTCCCTGCACTTCAATCACTCCTCTGCAATTGCAGATGTGTTTGAATTTATTTTCACATCTATGTTTTCCAAGGCCTGCAGAGGGCAGATGTCTTGCTGGGGAAAACTCCACGGCACAAGGATGGCACACATTCCTCGGAGGAGGCAAAGAGAAATAACTGGGTTAACAGGAGTTAAACTGTCTTGCTGCCACAGCCTGAACTGCAAAGTCTATGGAGTCCATTCTAACTAGCCATAATCTGATTCCATATTGTCCCCTTCTCTACACAGTGGTCATAAAATTAACAACAAAAAGAAGTCTTCCTATGTTATATATCAGTAAGTTTAAGCAATGAAATCTTCTGTCACCTCCATTACCCTTGAGAAAGACATTTTTGCTGACATAAAGGTATTTTTTCCATCTGATGACAGCTGCAGTGTGCAGCAGTGCTCAGGGGAATGACCGTCTGCATGCACAGGATACAGACTGCCTGCACCTACCTTCTTGCATGAGCCTGGCAGCAGGGAAAAGAGGGCAGAAAAGAACAAAGATTAGCAGCTGACCCAGGAAGATGTGGATTCTTGTAGCTGCAATGTGTTATTACGACTACAATGAGCTTCCAGTGTTTACTATACACATACAGATTGGTATGCAAGGAGATGGGCTGTCTGAATAAATAAACAGAAAAGGCCAGGGTCCAGGTTTGACTGAACAATAGACTGGGGAGAATGCGAGCCTTCTCTTTAGCTGGACTTCCCTCCAGGAAACCCAGCTCGTAATAAAATCCTCCTGTATCCTGTGTCCTAGTCTGGGGGTGTTGACTCAGTTCCAGCTAATCATGCAGACTGTGTTCGCAGCAGGAGGTGAGTGCAGGCTGCTGGATGCAACTAAGAAAGTATTCTGGAAGAAACCTCTCTGCTTTAGATGGGATGAGAGTTGGCCTCAGCATTTTGAAATAGCTTCATCTGTTCAAGTCTCCCCAAAAGTGACCGCTTCTTTAGTCAAGTCGCTGACCACGTGTCAAACCTAAAAAATTCAAAACTCCTCTCCTGCCTCCTTATCTTGAGAAATGGGAATGGTTGTCCAAACACAGCAATGCTCATGACTGCAGCAGGTGGAGCTGGATTTTTAGACTATGAGGCTCTCACTTCAAGATGCCTGGGGTTTGAATTGCACAGTATTTGAGGCTTCCTATTTGGATTAGTGAGTCTTCTGAACATGAAGCTTCTCTTCAACGTACGAAAAACTAAGGCATCCATTCTTCCAACTGTGGCTTTAAGCTGACCAAGAGAAAGAGAGAGTTGGGACAGGAAATTTCTGACTGAGAATCTATATCCCTACCCAACCCTGGGCCATAAGAAAAGTGGTTCTCAACCTTTTGTAAATAATAAGCCAAATAATTTTCTGGGGAAAAAAAAAAAGTAGGACTCTCTGGAACATTTTATATACTACTAGTATTTTTCAATTAGGAGCTCAATAAATACAGCACCTGACATCTAGTTAATAAAATGCTGTGATTTTAGAAAAATTAAATTACATGCTGTAATAACAGCCATTTTAACTGCAGACATTAACTGGAGTACTGATACTGCTCGCTGACTTCCAACAGTCAGAAGTCAGTAAGTATTCCACTGCCTGTTCTCTTATGTTTTATGGATCAATAGTGGTTCATAGTTCACAGATTAATTGAACTGATTGATACTGTTTTGGAGCTTGTGATAGTGGTCTTGAAAATCAGGGTGGTTAGGATCTCTGTGTGCTTTAGTGTTTTCAATGTCACCTCAGAAAAAGCTTTTTTAATATGCTGCGTATTCATATCCAAAACTGGTTAGGTCATTATATTTGCCTCTTCAAAACCAAGGTAGAGCCCTTTCTTGGCAAAGAAATGAGATATTTTCACCTCTTTTAGCAGGATTTGGAAGTCGACTATTCCTATTTTTACATTTCCCGTTCCAGGAAGGAAGGAGAGGTTTTTAATTTTTTTTTTTTTTTTTTTACTACAGATTTTACTTTCCTGGTTGAATCAAACCTGAATCAGCAGAGATACTGAAAGAGTTCTGCTTCCTGTTTGCTTCTGCTTAAGAAAAAAAGTTCTAGTATGAACAACTGAAAACGCAGCATATTTTTCTGTAACTAATTAACATCCCACTTTCTCCAAACACTGTTTAACATTTACTTGTCAGTGTAAGCCCTTACATTAACCAGTATCTCGGATGACTTTCATTTTAGAAATGCAGACAGGAAAAATATGAAGGATGCTATGAGTACTCTTTTTGCTCTCCTGTAGAAACCATTTTTCTCTAGAACTTCTGCCCTTGCCTCAGTCTCCTGACTTTGAGCATTTCCAGACTATATTTCCCAAGGAATTGTAGCTGGGATGATCCTGAGTACTTAAAAATCACACTGAATCTAATCATAAAAGCAGAGGCAGATGCTAGTCCAACTCCAATTTGAATTGCAATATGCTGGTTTTTACACAGGGCATGGGATTCTTTATGCAATTCCCCTTTTCTTCCCCTCTTCCTGTAGTTATTTTGTAATTTTGTGTGCTGACTCAGCTGACATATTCCACTCCAGAAGTGGCCACATTTTCAGCAACTATTGAAATGTTTACCAGTTATGTAAGTTGTGAAATATTTCAGAAACTATACAATAAAATAACAACTTTTCCTCACCATTATCAGTACATTTACAGCAATGACATGTCCCTTGCAGTGATACTATATAAGCACTGATTCACTAATGACCACAGTCTATAATCATAGCCTATAATTTAATTCAGTCCATTTCGTATAAGGGAGAGACAAAAGAAAAAATTAGGAGCCTGATTTTCAGTCCTCTCAGCTCCTCTTAAAACTCAGGTAAGGTTACATCTGCATGGTCAGGTCAAGTAGACCAAGAATCTGTAGAGCAGGTGCTCCACACAAACAGTTGATGCTCAGGATCTGACATGCACACTATGCATATTCCACGTTTTTTCAGTTAAAACCACCTGCATTGGGGTCCCCTGGACTGAATGCCTGTTGAGGTCTGAGCGCTCTGGATGTACTTCTGGAGAACAATTTCCAGTTTGGTTTCACTCAACAGAATGTAGTCCCTGCGCTCCAAAATCAGCCCCTGATACAACAGTGAAACACAGGCAATACAGATGATCAGGAGATTTGCATCAAAAATCCACTTCTGGTCTGAACTAAAACACTAGTGGGTATACTTCATAGGTATTGCTGTCAGCACTGCTGCAATGGTTATACTCTGTCCCACATTTACCTTACTTCGCTTCACATGACAACCACAAGGCAGAGAAGAGGCATAACAGACTGACACGTGGTTCTGCTGTTTCCAGATTGGTGTACGAGGTCCTACATTTTGGCACATCTCCTGAGGTAACAAGTAACTTATTACTTGTCTAAACTACAACAGTTTGCATCTGAAGAGACGAGAATGCATTCTGCTTCATCTGCAGACATGCTGATTCAGAACAGTTGGTGGCATGAAGCCGCCCGACTAACAACAACCTGTGTTTGTGTTGATTTAAGCTTTATTTTACTGGTGGAAGCAATTTTTCTTGAAAGTAGTGATTCAGCTCTGTGGTATTTGTGTCACTGCATAACGAAGTTGCATAACGTTACATCACCATATTGGCAAGATACCACAACACGAGGATTGAGGCAGCAACGCTCCCACGTAGCGTAGCGAAAGCAGAGAATCCTTTAAGGCGTGGTTTACACCACTGTATTTACATTGTCTTATGTAATTACAGGTTGGCACAGTGTGTGGATACACTGAAACTATATAGTCAGTCACCAGCGTCCAGCCTTTCTGTTGCATGCATAAATTGTCTTCCTGAGCTGACACCAATCCTCAGCAAACATGTAGTTGCCAGAGAACCACTCTACCAGTAAAACCATGTCTGCAGTTGTCTTCCCTGAGCTCTTGTTCCCCAGGCAGTGGCTCTTCTGCCGATACAAACTGTCACAGTGAGGATGCACAGCCTGGGTAAAAGCAACCAAGTACCCCAGCGACAGGGCAGCATCAGTAACTATAAGCCAAGGAATGACTCCCTAGGATTGACGTTAGACTCATGGTCATGGCGTTTGCGCTTCAACTAAGGTAATTTTATAACCATGTAAGAAGAAGATGCTTTTAACAGAGAAATACTGGGGAGCCTGGTTTAAACAACAGCTATCTAATCAAAACAAATTCTAGGTTCAGCCACATCATTTTTTAAGGCTGTGAGACTCCTCAGTAGCCCTTTGATTCAGGCTCTGGTACCATAAGGCACCATGCATCAGCTGATGCTGATCTGTGGCGTTGTACAACGCTGTCATTGTGAGGACAAGGAGTGAAGTTGGATTTTTTGCCAGATGTACCAGTCAGCAACAAAACAACAAGCGCATCAATGCTTAGGTGCTCTTTTCGGCACAGCAAATAATTCAGATAACGCATCAAACCACATATCTTGGGTGCCAGGATTAAACACAGCATGTCCCAAGAGGCTGGGGTTTTTGCAAGCTCTGTTCTGCAGTTTACGGAGATGAGAAGGCCGTAAATCACAACAGCCATAAAATGTTCTGAAATAGAAAAAAAAATCAATTAGATTAAATTAATAACCAATAGGGCACTTAGTACATAAACCCAAGAACTTTATGCTTTCAGAAGTAAGCAGCTGATGCAGAGTACACTTCCCTTCTCTGCTGGCTGCCTCTGTCCCCCTTACCCAGGGCGGTGGCCTGCCATCCCTTGCCCACGGCACCCACTGCTGTCGTCACCCTGCCCTCCTCCGAGCCAGACCTGCCAAACCCCACGTGCTGAGCGTGAGAGTCAAGGCACTGGCAGCCCCCTCCTGCCACGCCACAGCTTGGCTGGCACCTTGCAGGCTCTCAGCGTCACCGCCGCGGCTCTGCATCCCTCGCAGAAGCAGCGCTGCTGGGCACAGCGCAGCACGGCTGTGTGGCCCAGCACAGCACTGCCTGCAGCATGGCAAAGGGACACATGGAAAATGTTTTTGTTTGTTTTCAACTCCAAAGAGTACCTCGCTCATGCTTACCACCCTGTGCCTGTCACCGTTGCAGAGTTAGGGTCCCCGCAGCTCTGAAAAAACACCTATGCTTTTATCTTGGTGTACCTTGTTGTTTCCAGTCTGTTCTGTTTCTGAATCAGGAGGGAACCTGTGCTGACTCCTGTAGGAGAATAGCAACATGAACATCAAAGGCTTTCAGAGACTGAAATGAAATGAAATATTTACGTTTTGGCCTGATCTGGCTTTGGGCTTTCTTAGTGAAAGTATAGTTCTCCTACGCCTCGTGGGCTCAGAAAAAAGAAACCTTGGCTACCATATCAAACACAAAACCAAAATGCATCGGCAGTGGAGGCAGTGATACACATCCTGGGGGGACTATAGGGATATGGCCTGGGAGTGCAGTGGCCTGCCTAGGGACATAAAAAAAACAAGAATGGTTTCTTCAGGTACACAGGGCAACAAAAGAAGATGAAAGAAACTGTACTTCCCCGATGAGCTAAACAGGAGACCTGGCTACAGCCAACATGGAGAAGGCTGAGGTACTCAACAACTTTTTTGCCTTGGTCTTCACTGGCAAGTACTCCAGCCACACTGCCCACTTCACAGAATCCAAAGGCAGGGACTGGGAGAATGAAGAACCGCTCACCACAGCAGAAGATGAGGTTCGAGACCATCTAAGGAGCCTGAAGGTGCACAAGTCCCTGGGACATCATGAGGTGAATCCAAGGATCCTGAGGGAAATGGCAGATGAAGTTGCTAAGCCACTATCCATAATATCTGAAAAGTCATGGCAGTCCGGTGAAGTTCCCGGTGACTGGAAAAGGGGAAACATAACCAGCATTTTAAAAAAGGGAAAAAAGAGAAGACCCAGGGAACTACAGGCCAGTCAGTCTCATCTCTGTGCCCAGCAAGATCATGGAGCAGATCCTCCTGGAAACTGTCCTAATGCACTAAGGGCAAATCATGCCTGACAAATTTGGTGGCCTTCTACGACAGGGCTACTGCATTGGTGGATAAGGGAAGAGTAACTGACATCATCTACTTGGACTTGTGCAAAGCATTTGATACTGTCCCGCATGACATGATTTGATGGGTGGACCACCTGGTGGATAAGGAATTGGCTGGATGGTAGTACTCCAAGAGTTGCAGTCAACAGCTCTATGTCTGGGTGGAGACCAGGGATGAGTGCTGTCCCTCAGCGATCCGTGTTGGGATGATTATTATTAAACATCTTTGTCGGCAGCATGGACAGTGGGATTGAGAGCACCCTCGGCAGATGACGCCAAGCTGAGTGTTCTAGTTGATACTCTACAGGGAGGGATGCCATCTAGAGGGACCTTGACAGGCTAGAAAGGTGGGTCTGTGCAAACCCCATGAAGTTCAATGAGGCCAAGTGCAATGTCCTGTACCTGGGTCCAGGCAACCCCAAACATGGGTACAGGCTGGGCAATGAGTGGATTCAGATAGCCCTGTGAAGAAGGACTTGGGAATACTGGTGAATGAAGAACTGAATATGAGCCAGCAACATGCACATAAAGCCCAGAAAGCCAATCGCATCCTCAGCTGCATCAAAAGAAGCCTGGCTAGCAGGTCGAGGGAGGGGATTCTCCCCCTCTACTTTGTTCTTGTCAGACCCCACCTGGAGTACTGTGTTCAGCTCTGGGGCCCCCAGCAAAAGGAAGACATGGACCTGCTCGCGTGGGTCTGGAGGAGGGCCGTGAAGATGATCAGGGGGCTGGAGAACCTCTCCTATGAAGAAAGGCTAAGAGAGTTGGGCTTGTTCACCCTGAAGGAGAGAAGGCTCCAGGGAGACCGTATAGCAGCCTTTCAGTACCTGAAGGGGGCCCACAGGAAAGATGGGGAGGGACTCTTTATCAGGGAGTGAAGTGATATAGTGAGGGGTAATGGTTTTAAACTGAAAGAGGGTAGATTTAGATTTAGATATTAGGAAGAAATTCTTTTTCTGTGCAGGTGGTGAGGCACTGGAACAGGCTGCCCAGAGAAGCTGCAGATGCCCCTTCCCTGGCAGTGTTCAAGGCCAGACTGGATGGGGCTCTGAGCAACCTGATCTAGGGGAAGGTATCCCAGCCCATGGCAGAGAGGTTGGAACTAAATAATCTTTAAGGTCCCTTCCAGCCCAAACCATTCTATGATTCTACAATGCTATGATTTTTCTGCCTGCTACCAAGGTCCTGTATGGTCCAGGGCAAGTTAACAGAGGTATTTCTGCCTTGGCTGCCCTAACCCTAGTCCCACAGCCCTGTCCTGCACTGTGAAGGCCAGTTCATGCTCCTTCCTCATGCTGTGCTCACCTGGGCAGAGCTCACTGACCACCTGGCACCCGGGCACACTCACCCTGTTACATATGTTCATATACATGTATGAACTCTGCTGATGGGTCGTTCTGTTCACTGCTTCCTGCTGCAAGACTGCTCACCATAACTCCCAGCCTGTTTCTGACTGAAATAGTCTCAAAGCTGGCAAAAGAAATGCAAGTTTCAGGGCTCCACTGCTTTCAAATGAAGCTCATTATGTTTCCATCTGTCACAGTTCAACCCCGCAGCTGGCAACTACGCACTAGACAGCCGCTCGCTCACCCCTCCCCTTTCCCCCGCAGCAGGATGGGGAGGAGAAATCGACAAAAGGGGAATCTCATGGGTTGAGATAAGGACGGTTTAATAATACAATAAAGGAAATACTAATACTAATAATAGTAATGATAATAATGAATATACAAAACAAACTGTGTACAACACAATTTTTCTCACCACCAGATGAACAATTCATAGCCAGAAGAATTCAAACTCTTGGCAAAGACAGCATTCGATCTCCTGGAAAACCAAAAAAACTATAGCTTTTTGCCATCGACCAACTCTCATTCATAAACTGAGCATGGTGTCTATGGTACGGAATATTTCCATTGGCCAGCCTGGCTATCTGTCTGTCTGTGCTCCCCCCCAGCTCCTGCACACCTGCTCATTAGCTGAACATGAGAAACTGGAAAAAGTCCTTGATTTATAGCAACAACTGAAAACATTGGTTTTATCAACATTCTTCTTGTACTAAATCCAAAACACAGCAGCTACTGGGAGGAAAATCAACTCTGTCCCAGATGAAACCAGGACACCATCCAAACCACTCCTTTGGGAATGGGAACTGTGAGATGCAATGAATGCAGACTCAATGCTTACAGGTATTTCTTCTAGAGAAAGTTGGTATTCATTTCTGTTAAACATACTGCGTTTACTAAGTAACAGGTGACGTGCCTTGGGGAGGAAGACTCCTTCCATGTATCCTGCATAATCTGCTCAAAGAGCTTTCCTTAAAAGAAAGGTAATTGGTTTGTATTATTTCATATTTCATTTTTATCCTATTGGTAAGAGGCCAGCAGAGAGCTAGGTGGATTCAATTTGTTTGTGGCATAATGTTTCACAAAAACATAATCTGAAGTCTTAATGTAATTAGATAATTTCTGCTGTTCTGAGGTGAATAGAAATGCAAGTATAAAATTAAGCAACTCTCACAGCAAACAATGCGTGCCTAGCTTTCGACAGGTGTCAAGTAAGGAAATTGCATTATGCCCCCTTTAGAATAGACTAAATCTATGTGGGGGTGATGGCCGTCTCAGGCCAGCTTGTTTAGCACTGACACAAATATATATATATACTTACAAATATCTGAAGGGTGGGTGTCAGGAGGATGGGGCCAAGCTCGTTTCAGTAGTGCCCAGCGACAGGACAAGGGGCAATGGGCACAAATTGAAGCACAGGAAGTTCCGTCTGAACATGAGGAAGAACTTCTTCCCTCTGAGGGTGACGGAGCACTGGAACAGGCTGCCCAGGGAGGCTGTGAAGTC
>Ga0065711_1012020_pt1 | contig 14291 bp, 11 predicted proteins | sample Hoacrofraction12_FD_59098 | JGI IMG/M metagenome (GOLD analysis project Ga0065711, IMG submission 59098) | Hoatzin crop microbial communities from Cojedes, Venezuela - Epithelial fraction 12 v2 (version 2) | ecosystem: Host-associated > Birds > Digestive system > Esophagus > Crop | place...
AGCACTGGAACAGGCTGCCCAGGGAGGTTGTGGAGTCTCCTTCTCTGGAGATATTCAAGACCCGCCTGGACGCAGTCCTGTGCAGCCTGCTGTAGGTGACCCTGCTTCAGCAGGGGGGTTGGACTAGATGACCCACAGACATCCCTTCCAACCCCGATCATTCTGTGATTCTGTGAGAGCGTGGTCCTAGTAATGCAGTTGTTCTTCTAAGCAGCCATATTGCCTCTAAATTAAATTCATTTATGAACAGATAGAATACCAAACCCTTATTTAGTGTTACACATGGGATCGAACGATCAAACCTGCCAATGCTTTTATCTATTCAGGATTTAGTTTTTATAAGGCATCAGCTCCAAAACCCTTGCTAGCACTTTGGCAGCCCCAGCCATGCTGTGTGGCAGCACAGGCTTTTGGCAGGAGGCTCTTGCATAAAGCAGGTTCCAGTTCCACAGCCAAAGTACAGAAGACACTGCTGGAGCCCATCTCTGTGGGAGAGTAACAGGAACCAGACACATTAGACTCCAAGTGAGATTTCCTATTGCAGGCTTCCAGGAACTGCATTTCAGGACACATCAGGAAGCTGCAATGTTCATATGGCAATTGTCCATCAAGAGCAACAAGGGCATAGATGTGCACCTATTTTTGGCTTTGAAATTGGGATCTTTTAAAATATTACTTGGTTTTCCAGCTGTAAGTTTAAGTCTAATCAATCTTTCTGAGGTTCAGATTAGCACCATAGACCAAAGACAAGGCCACCTCCGTGAAGGTGCCAAGGATTTTCTGACTGCTATCGAAACTGTATTTATCTTGGGCTTGTTTTGAAACTCATTTATTCATGGTAGAATTTATTTTTCACTTCCTAACATGCACTAGAATTGGAAAGAACTGTTTCTTTTAGCTTTACTAAGATAAGGAAATCTACATATGATGGTTGGCATGTGAACAGTCTGCCTGGAAAAGTGCATAGGAAGGGAGCACGTGAGGAGTTAACACACTTAACAATCTCTGTGGTTGTCAGAATAATTAATGCTTCCAATAAACATGCTAATTAGTTGACATGGAGAAAAATCTTCCTGCGTACATGTTGGACTTTTTCATATTATCCTGAATGCAAACACCACCTTATCATATCCTTACCTTTGAACACTACCTCTACATCATTTCCTGGGTTTAGACACTTGTTATTGACTATACAAAGAGCAGCAAAAAGACTTAATAAAATCTGACAGCAGGCAGCTTTTCCTGCCTGGAAAGATTAAGTGCTTAGCACTTTGCATTTCAATTACCTAAAACTAATGGAAAAAATATTTTACATTTTAGCCTCTTATTTGGAAAATTGCTTGGAGGAAAAAATATTTCTGATCTAGAATTATGTAATTCTTTTAAAAGTGGTTGAAAAGTGGATTAATCTATTGGCTGCAATATATAACACTGCTTTTTTAATTAAGCAGATATTATGCAAATTTTAATCAATACTATTGTGTGTCTTCTCTTTGCTAATGCAGCCACTGCCAGAATTTTAGCTCTTTCCTGATCTAAATGTATATTTTAGAACTGCTTATATAAATTGTTTCATATAAATTATGACTATTCTCATCTTCATAAATTAGCTAAAATAGTTTCTTATCCTTACCAAAGCACATAAATGAATGTAATCAGTAGAGATTTTTCTATTTGAATGGTCATTGTATGGAATAAAACACCATCTTGAATTCCAGTTCTTCATTTGTTCTGTTAGAACTCCGAGTTTTTCCAAGCAGAAGGATGATTATTTAAAGCAGCACATACAAAGGACTTGAATCAAACTATTTACTGAATACTCTCTCCATAAATTATAATTGTAACCTTCTTTTTCAGTATTGCATATTTCAGTTTTAACAAGTGCAACGAGTCTCTTGGCTTACGGATAAAGGATTTGCCAATTCCAATATTTGAAGTGTTCTCTTGCAGAGCAATCATGTATTTCCCTGCAGGTACATCATAGTTTAAATATTGTTAGTAAGAGTAAAAATATCATTTTTGATCATGAAATGAATGATGCAGAACGTGGCTTGAAATTATGTATGAAGTATAGTATAATTTCAAAGGCAGAGGCCTTGGTGCTTCTGAGTTACTCACTCAGTCAAATGTTCCCACTGTAGCTGACAATGGTGTCTCTTGAGTGATACTGCCCTCCTAGCCTGGGCAGGTGCCAGTGTTACTCTCATTTATTCTCATCCTTTGGGAGAAGAATTGACAATACTGGTCAAGCATTCCTTTGGAGCAGCCGTGTTTATTAACACAGATTACACAAAATTCTGTATCTCTGAGTGCAGTGGAAATGGACTGTTTCTGGGGATGCCTCTGCAGCAAGCCCTACATGAAAAGGGACAAAATTCACTCTGCCCCACACTTGCTGCTGCCTCTTTCTTACTTTGCTTTTGGCACGTTCTTCCTGCAGAGGTCAGGTTATGTCACAAGAGCTGAGCAAAGGCTATGATTTTGGGAACCCACCAGACAATTACCAAAACAACAGCCAGACAGGGGTGTGTGGGTTTAAAATGATTTTCTCAGTAAGTGAAAACTGTTTTTTAAGAAACGGAAATTTGAGAGAATTTTATTATTTTGGAAACATTTCTTCATGGGAAGGAAACTCTCCTTTACATGAAATATGATGGAGATGAACATCCAGTCCAATGTATCCGTTATTTGTGTGGTTATGGAGCTTGCTGAGGATGTGAGAAAAGGCTCTGAATCCCCTCTGTTCCCTGTTGAGACTACTGCCTTCAGCTCGCCTTGTACAGCTCTGGGGAGTCTGCGACGCTGGGGATGTCTTGAGAGTCTCCCCACACCTTTGCTCATAGCTGTTCCACTATGCGTGGGTGTGTTGTTCACCAGGAAGCACTTGAGGCAAGATTTCTCTTTTGAAGGTGAGATGGTCTCCCTGTGGCCAAACGAATGGTTGTGTGCAGAGTCCTCCTCTCCAAGAGCAGAGACCAGCTCTGGTGCAACAGTGAAGACCCCGGTGATAGAGGAGACCTGGGAGCAACTCCTTGCCCCTTACTCAGGCAGTGCAGAAACACAAACCAGTTTCTTTCGCCTTCTGGTTTCCCAGTCCAAGGCATGTCCAGCTGCCAGCAATTCATGCATTAAAACAAAAGAAGAGGTTTCCTTTAAAAATTCTCAGCTAGCTTTAAGTTTTTTGTAGAACAACTGTAGAGCTGTTTTTGTAGCTGAGAATAATAAAATGATGACAGAAGGTAAAAGAAGTTTTGGTGTTTTCCGGTTCTGTACAAATGAAAATCAAGACCTCCCCTCCATGGAGCCAGCTTTTTATTAAACCTTCTTGAATCAAGGTTTTCAAGTTAATAATATGCAGTTTAAATAATGTCTGTTATCTCCACATTATTTCATGAAGTAGAAAACTGACTTCATATGTAAACAATAATAAATTAAGATTTTATAAATTGCTTCACATGAATCCAAGCAGTGGTCTGTCAGGTGACAAGGCCCAGTGGCTCATGAATAGCTCTACGTCTGGGAAATGGGTGATGTATCATCCAGTCACCAACTCCCTGGACTATTGGGTTATCTGCTACTATACATATTTGAGTCATTTTCAGTTAGGGAGCATGTAATCTGATGATAATGATTGTTCTGAAAAAAAAATAGCATAGGTCGAAGAGAGAGATCCATCCTAGAGAGAGGCATTTCCTCCTGGCGCGGCTGAATGCAGGTTTTGAACAATTAGTGACTAAGTGGACTTCCACTGGGGCGAGGAGTCAGTTCACAAGTTGTAGCACTGGCTGAAGAGAATGATGAGAAAATGATAATGAGGGATTTTGTGAGTGGGAAGCTTCTAATTTCTGAGGGGTTTTTTGTGTTAAACTGATGATAGTCACTTATAACTCACTGGACTGTACTTTGTGCAAGTATTTTATACCAGCCGAAACTTTCTGTACTTCTTCTACCTTACTGCACATTCTAACAAAAAACATTTGTTTTCATCCCTAAGATTTTAATCAGAAAGGCAAAGACTTTTAATTAATACTTCAGAAGATATGTTACTCTTCAATGGAAAGGGCTGCATGCAAATTTGTTAGGCAGTGTTTGCCATACATTTCCCACTTGCTTGGCTGTATTTACTTCAGAGCCTGCATAATAATGGATAGTTAGCAATCTGCAGCATGGAAAAGATAACAGAGTGATATGGGTTTGTTTTTTTTGACAGGATTCCATTCTCTTATCACTATAAAATATCTCTACTGAGATAGGGATGGTAATAGGGAAAAAGGGGTGTTCCTCAGGCAGAAGAGCTATGGGTAGCAGCCGACAGATAATCTCCAGTACCTCATGAAATGGTCTCCTTATTGACAAACAAAATGGGCAAAGAGTATTGTGGAAGTGAATTACAGCTGCTGTCACCTACTTGTCATGGCAACACGTAAGTGTCACCTCTGAGACCACAGCCTTGAAGCAAATAGATAGTTTCAATTATCTAATTTTCACAATGAATGAGACCTGTTTATTGGAAATCTATAGGTGGATGGCAATGGCAAATGGTAACTGTGAATATATCCAGTTCAGTGCTGGTTAATTTACAACTTCTTCCGAACTATAGAGTAGCAATGTTATTTCTTGAAATGAACAGAGGCAGTATAAGTACCTGGGGCAGAATAAGCAAACTTTGTCTTCCTCTGTAATAGCTTTAAGTTGTTGGAGTTTGTATATATTTATAAGTGAGCAACGGCTGGAGATCCTCATGTGGGGGTCAGGACCTTTTGTGCCACTATGAATAACTGAAGATAATAACTGTTTTTCTGGAAGTTTTGTCAAAGTTTATAACAAGGTGCCACATATGACAAACAAGCAAATAAGGGTGACATTTGCCACAGTAACAGCTTAATAGAATCAAACAAATAAGCTGGCAGCAGCTCGTGACAGCTTTGCGATGAATTGTTCTCAAATATGCAGTGACATTTCACCATTAAACAGCTCATTGTTTTCTTAGGTTTTGCATGTGGTTTTGTGCTATAATCCCTACGTATCTCCCAGTTTGTTTAAGAATTATGTGCACTAAAAGGATGGCCCAAACCTTATTCTTGGCCTCTATTTATCACAGAGGCTTTTATGCAGCGAATTATCTTCCTGAAGTCAGTGAGGAAGTGCTGCCCCTTGTCTGGGCAGCCCTTGTAACAAGAGGTGTCTTCTCACCTGCGAAACAGGTGTTGACCATGGCCTTAATCCTGAAGCTATGGGAAGTCTCCAAGGTTCATGAAGCCATTGATAACTTGAGGGTTAAGACAGGGACAGTTTCTGGGAAGCCACTGGAAAATGGAGGATATCCAGGATGGCTCAAAACAGCCTGGGTGGCTGTGTCCTGTACTCCCATTTTGGATATTGATGGCTGCATGTCCAGATAAATTGCTACACTGTTGTGCAGACAGGAACAGTTGTAACAGAGAGATGCAGATTGGTGCCAAGACACTGTCTGATAAACTGAAATCTGCTAGTCTACAGGGATTTATAGAAACCATTAGTCACTGTTGCTGCTGTCTGACAGGAATGGGGGAACCATTTGTTGTCTGTACTGGTCTGGGTGACCATGATGGGCATCAACCACGGGAGGGACCAAGCTAAGCCTGCAAATGTTTTGCAATTCTTTTTCCTGTCCAGTGATGTAACTCCCTCCTGGTCTGGATTCTGCTTTAACTGTTTGATGCTTACTGGTGGATTGATCTTCTATAGCTCCTTGCAGGACTAGAAGGTCTATCATCCACATCTTCTTGTCAGGGGAATTCAGGTATTGCCAAATTTGCTTTCTGGGGAGATATTGAACAGGACTCCATAAACCAAGCAAGTGTGGCATAAACGCTGTTTCCCTTCACTGCTTCTAGGAAGGTATCTTTAAGTTTCGGAATCGGTTAAAGAAATTAGCCTGTTCCCTGAATTTGAGCTCAAGGAGAACTGCAGCATCTCCTGGCCAGCAGCACAGACAGGCAAAGGCTATACCTTAATGCACTGTGGTCTGACAAATGCTGTGGGTCTGGTTTGCACCCTGTAGAAACTTAAAACATTAGCTAGCGAGAGGGCGAAGTGTCTGGGACTGTGGCTGCTTGTGAGACTTAACATGGACATGCTTTACATCTTGTGTGTCACTGTAGACTTAGGGACTTAAAAAATCTTAGCAAAAAGCATGTTCTTATTTTCAAAGTAGTTCTTTCCTTTCGTGAGAGATCTTGCCAATATAAGTGCTGAGAGCTCCCAGGATGAGTCTGGAGTATTTCACCTTCATGGCTGACAGTGCATCCCTGAATGCCTTTTGTGGGTTTGTTTACATTTTGGTCTATAAAAGAACAGCAAATGACCGTGGTAGTCTTGTAGAAGACTCTTGACTTCAACCCTTGAGTAGCTACTATTAAAGCCTGTCAAGGAACCAATTTCAGCTTTGGTAAAAAATACAAAGGCGGTCACATCCTTTGAGAAAAATATTAGAAAGGCAGATGATAAAATTCTGTCTGAGCAAGGCAGAAAACCTAGTGTAGAGGCCAGAAGAGTGATAAAAATCTTTGCAGACCCTACACGGGTACCTGCACCTTTGGAAGCAGCACGTTCACCCAATGAGCACAAACCAGCTATGCACAAATTGTCTCTTGCATACAGCAAATGACCACCAGCATTTCTGGTTGCCTCTGCAGAGTGGCTAGAAGACTATGCCTTCTGCTCTTTGTGAGGCCTTTTCTTCATGTCATCTGCACAACTGAGATATGATGAATGCACAGCTGAAGCAAGTATGCTAGTTTTTCTTTTTTTGATTATTTTTTCTGTTTATTTTCAAATCAAAACTAAAGACACCAAATAAAAAAAATAAGAAATCAAAACCAAAGGTAAATCAAAACCAAAGACAGAGATTAGACATGGACAGTTCTGGTACTGTGATGGCAGAGGGCAATTAGAAGAACTAGAGTTGTTAATTTTGTTGAACAATTAAAAAGAAGACTTTAGAGGCTAAATTTAATTTCTAGTTTCAGTTATGACACTCCATGTATTTAATTTCAGATGTATTGATCTAAAACTGGTCCTTTTTTTTAATGGCATATAACGATTGTTAAAGAACAGTGGGGAAAGTGATGACTCTGCTAATGGCCAACCTACTACCCCTAAAATAGCCGCTGCCTGCATTTGTGCTAAGTATAGGAAGTTTCTTATTGGTATCTTCTGTCAGTTTAGATACAAAGATAATCAGTCTTTCTTTCAATAAAATGGCAGTCTAATGTCCAGATCAATAACTGTGTCCCTCTCCATTTGGAAGACAGAACATATCCAACCTTTTGCTGATATTTTGTTTACAGATATAGAAAATGCCATCCAAAAAGATTGCATCTGCCCGACTTTCACTGAATGCTGATCAAAGACGATCTAGTGTTTGTTAATCATGGAAATGGGCTCGAAAAGAAAGATAAATGTAAATGTTGTGCTCACGGCAGCAGAAGGCTCAGAAGTGAATCAGCCAGCAGCAAGTGAATATGCCTCCTTTACTCGGGGCACTGGGGGCACTGGTCAGCCCTGCTGCGTTTCCCTGGGTCCTTCTGCCTGCCCAGAGTGGGGGGTGTGATGGGACATGGATCCTCTGTGCATGAACAACAGACAATGTCCCCTGTATAGCACTCAGTATCTCCTATGGGCATTTAGATCATAGAAAACTGTGTTCTCCCCTTGTGCATGCAGTACAGAAGAGTTTATTTTTTCTAATGTAAAGTATAGTGGAGTCCTTCTGCTCAGCAGCAGCTTTGTCCATGATAATGACCTCAGAAGGATAGAGCGACTAAAGTATTTTCACTAACGATTAGCCCAACCTTTAATGTATCAGTCAAGCTACAAACTTTGTAGTGATTGAATCTGGTGTTTCTAGCTTTGCCTTTTTTTCTGCCTTATACAGGCCACAAAATTTATTAAAATTTGATGTAATTACATCTTTGACCTGTGAAAATCTGCATAGATGACTTTAAATTCAGTGCAGCCCTGAGATGAAATCTTTAAAGCTGGCTGTGAATTATATCCTCAGTTATAAATCTTCATAGGATTCATATGTGATGGAAGAGCGTAGTTTGCTGTAGCACAGTGTGAGATTTGCCAGTCTTACTCAAATTTAGTAAGTATCATTGCATTCAGAGTCTGCTCACTGAAATCAGACGAATGATGAAACATGGTCCTTTCCAAAGAGCATCCCAGAAAGGTACATAAATAAGTCCTGGAACCCACTGGAAAGTAGATGGGTGTAGGTAATGCTTAAAGGTTTATGTTGTGTCCTGCCAAAACACTAGATACTTTAAGATAACATGAGGGAAGAGTGGTCTGTGCTATTATGCATTTAATTTCATTTTTATGGCACAGTTTTTCATACTGTACATGATAACTGAATGCAGCAGCTGGATTAAAAACCTTTATGTCTTGTTTCCTATGGAGGGAAATCAATCCTTTCCTTTCCTTGATGTATTTCCTATGGAAGAATATCAATTTAATTTATATTCTTTTATGTGAGCTGGTTAGTGATTGTAGGAGGGAAAAAGCGCTATGCTTTACGTGAGCATAATCAAAGCCAATTCTTATGGCTGGCAATTAAAATAATTAAATTTAGAATGAAAACAAATATCTTTTCAAGAAGGATACAGTTTCTATGAGATCTGAAATGAACTTCGCAGTGAGCCAGGACAGTCATGTGTCAGCCACCAGAACTAATTCAAGGAGACTGCAAGGAAAGGAGTTTTAGTGAAAGCCGAATTTGACAGGTGCCCAAATGCCAGTTCAGCCTCTTGAGGATGTTCCTCTGGTTCTAACTAAGGGACGAGAATAAAACCCAGCCTCGCTGACAAACATCCAGATGATCTTTATAGAAAAAGGTGCTGCTGTCCCTGCAGCGTTATTGCCTTGTTTTCTTTTTCCCCAAAGAATGAATGATTGAAAACAGGAAGACAACTTATTGTGGTCCCGTTCAAGGCAAGAAGAGGGGATCATGCAGCAATGAAATAATGAAATAAAAAATAAAAATAGCCTGATCAAAGCTATCTTGATCTCCGATGAAAACAGAAACTCTGCACCGTGCTGAAGGAAATGAAGTATGGAAATTCAAACACCCCAGCTGCAACCGCAGCCTCCCTCTCTTACCCTGCGCTGCCGCGTGCCCAGCTCTGGGGATCCACATAAACACCAAGGAGCTTCAGCGAGGTGCCTGTGTATGGGGGAGACGTAGCACGGTCAACTGTTTCATTCTGCAGCAAACTGCTTAGAAGTAATACTGTTAACGGGTAACAAACTGCAAAGAGAAATTTGTGTCCATGACAGGGCCTAGAGACAGACTGGAGCAACAGTTTCTTTCACTGGAAACTGTTTTGAAAAGGAAACTTCCTGTTGAGAAACTATGGAATTTTCCCTGGACAAATTTCAGCATTCTGAGACAACCGAGCAAAATATATAGGCTTTACCAGTGTATTCCTCTAGGGCAAAAGCAGATACGCTCATTATCTTTGGTGTCAATGCTGGTGATTTTTCAGGCATTTACAGCCACATTTCTGCTTTTTCCACTTGTAATTATTCAGTTTTAAACAGCAAAGTATTATTTATGTAGTGAGGTAATATTCTTGAAAGTGGTTCTCATAAAAAAATGGCATTAAACTTTTTGAGGCTTTAATATCTTTTAATTTCTTTGTAGCATATCTGCTGAGTTTATGAGTAAACATTTAAAATGGCTTTCTTCGCAAATCCACAAATCAAGATGCATCCTGCCTGACAGCACCTCATTTGTAAAGATGTTGTCAGTCAGCTCTTGTCTTCAGCAACATCTCTCTCATAAAGCTGTCATTTTGGGGAGTTTTCAGTCAAGAGGAGAAGAGACACTAGAAATCAGAGCTTGGGATCTGCATGTAGTGTATGGATGGTATTCGACAGCCAGGATTGCTCAGCACCCACGACTCTGGCATGGTAACACGTCCTCTCAAGATAAGGCACAATCGCAGGTTTCCCTTTGCTTTCTTAGAGCTGCTTTTCCTCCTTCCCCACCCAGCGGGGGTGGGGTGATGGGGCTGGCCTTGGGTGGGCAGGGAGCGGAGAGGAGGATGCCTGCAGACGTCTTGCTTCTGGACAGGAAGCCCTCTCCCAGTGTGTCTCCAAGATAAAGTCTTTCCCAGGCTTATGCCCTGTAACTGTTGCTCGCTGCTTCTCAGGGCGAAGCTTTAAATATCTCTGCTGCTGTGTTTCCCAAGGAGGCAGAAGCTTTGCCGGCCTTTGAATGCCCCCTGTGCGCTGCTTGCTCTGGGAGCGTTGATGATACACTGCCCTTGTCAGCTTAAATCTAAAATACCAGTGTGACAGAGGTCAGGAAGACTCAATAGGCTTTGGCTCAAAGTTCACAGGAGAAAACAGCGCTTACGCTGCTTTATATGCCTCGGGGCAGTATTTAGCCAGGAAACCTCTGCCTTCTGGTCCATCCATTCTCTCAGCTGGAAAAAAATTGCTGATGTTCATGTTTTGAAGTGCTGTAAAAGCCACCCAGCGTTTAGACAACAATCTCTGAACAAGCTCCAGAACTGAGGTCAGGCAGTTCATGAGGGGATTTAGCAGGCGTGATGCTCCGGGCTGCCCTGTGGTCCTGCTTTGGGCAGCATTTGTGGTCTCCCCACCACTGTGAGACCCAGGTACGTCCCTGGGAGGGAGAAGTCCTCTTCCCACCCTCAGTAACCGAAGTTCAGCCTGGTGATTGCAGTGATCTCTTCCCTCCCTACCAAGTGAGTGTACGGACAACAGGCAAAGCCTATCTGTCACTTCATTCATGAGGAAAAAGTTATTAAAAGAGACAGTATAGAAAAGAGGAGATTGTGTGACTTCCTTTTTATTGTTTTCACTGTGACTTGATGTTTGTTCCCTTGAGAACGACCTACAGGGTGCAAAGTCACCCAGATCGTTATGGAGAGGAGGAGGAAATACTGAAAATACTGCACTATCCATGAATTTAGTGGCAAAAGGTTATTGTTCTCCTTCTCTCTCAGACTACAGGATTTTCTTCAGTACTCAGACACTTTACTCAAGTAATCACGCTAGAGAAGATTTGATTCTCAGTGTTTCCACTGGAAAGTTCTCATTTACCGGGGACTAATGTTTTGCATGGTGCATGGCAAATAATGTTGACTTTTTTCTAGCTAGAAAAAAAAGAGAGCTAGCATTAAATAACTGGTTGGGTCATATGGAAATTTCAGTTCGTGTCAAGGTTATTGTTTCTCTACAGTGACAATAGAAATTAAATAACCTGCAGAATTCATATTTTGGGAAAAAACTCATTCACACCTAACTTATTATTAATGACATAGTTCAGATCATTGATTTTACATCCCATATGGTTAGCTAATGATTACAGAAAGGCTTTCAAATAATGTATATTAATGACATCAAGTATTGCAAATGATAGACTTTATGGATTGTCATGAATATCAAGTGACACTTAGGATACGAACAACAATAGCACGTGACATGTGAAGTTATGTGAAGCAATTAAGGTCATGAAAACTTAGCTTTGCACCTCTTTTTGTAAAAGGTTATGCAATTATAATAATGGTCAATTCTTAGCAGACAAAAAAGAAATCCTTCATCTGGTTTCCTCCTGGGCATTTAGTAATGGATCTCCCACCTCCTGTTTAACATTTTATCATGTCATTACCAGAGAAAACAATTTGCACTGGAAGCACTAATTGAGTAGAAGCTTCCACACATTATTTTTATAGGAATAGATACCCTGAGTTTCACATGCAACCACATTCTTTGCTATCAAATGCCTCACTTGTAATAAATTTTTTTTTTAAACTCTAATTTTACTCATTTTTTAAAAGAAAAGACCAAAAAGCAGGGAACAGCTGATAAGGGAGTATGTGGTGCTGCACCGTGGACCCATTGTGCTGGGCTATGTGTTTTGCTTGTGCTTGGCCCCGACACACCGCTGCTGCGGTGGCCCGGCTTTGCTTGGAGGAGCCAACATTTCGCAGCTGGCGTGCGGCATCGTCATACAGGGACCGTCACGCTGCATTTTGCAGCGGAGGCAAAGTGAGAAATAGCACTCGTGATTAATTATCCAGTAATAAGCATTGATAGTGAACTCACAATCAGTCAAATTTCCCAGCTCCCTGTCATCTGCCCAGGGAGGTGCCTCGTGGCGTCCCTGCAGTGGTGGCAGAACGTGATGTGGCTGCCTCAAGGCTTAGGGCTGAGTAATTTGCTGCCCTGCTTGTCGGGCAGCGGTGGGCTTTGGGTTGCGGGAGGGCAGTCGTGGGGGACACTGAGCTGGGCAAAGGGCTGGGGGGAGCCAGCACCTGCGAGGGCTGCTGTTCCTTTGGGGGCTGCTGCAGCCTGCTTTGCAGGGACAGGCTCCTTCCACCGGCAGCAGAAAGCAATCCATCTGCCTGCTCCCAGGTGCACAAATGGTTTCCATCTACCACCGAAAAGCGATGTAAGAGGAACAAGGTGATGTGCTGTGTGAACCGGTATGGGTTGTCCTTGGCGCTGAATTCTTCCCATGGGAGTGGCCAAGATACCTGCATTTTCCTCACTGTGGGCTTTGCGTAGCTCACAGGTATTACAGTATTTCAGTGTAAAAAAAGGAGTTAAAACCGAGTCTCTTTTTAGCTGAGAGGAACTGTAAGAGTTTTGCTCTTATGAGGCTTATAAACACTTATGAGCCCCATGGATTTGTTTGGTGCTCTATTCCACTGTGGTTTCCCTCTGAAGTGAGAGACTTTTGATAAAAGTGACGTACGTTATGCCTGGAGCGGGATTTATATTGTGGCAAGATGTGAAATGCCTTGGCCAAGGAGGTGGAGCTCGTTGCACAAGTTCCTGTGGACAGACAGATACGGGCTCTGTCCTGAGGAACACCCAGGCTATGCCAATTGCTATAAACCTTCTGCTCAGCTGAAAAAAACCAAACTGTGGTTAAGGGCTACACTTTCAAAGAGTTCTTGAAGACTGGAGCCCATCTATTCCGATGCCTTTTCTCCATGGCCTTATAAGAATCTCAGAATATATCAACCAGGAGATAAGGGGAACTGCTGCAGCAAAAGAAGGGTTTGCTCCAGCTGGGAGAGATGGACTGAAACCAGATCAATTCAGTGAGCAAGGGATTCATGCCCCCTCACTTGTGTGATGTCAAAGTCACGTGCAGAGGTGAACAACGGCACCGCCTTTCTTGGCATTGTATTCTTGCTAAAATTTGCCCGTGGTTTCTGCCTTGGATGGATCCATTGGCTCTGTGTGTGCCTGTAGCACAGCTGGGCTAGACAGCAGGTTGTCTGAGCTAAGTATCTGCAGAATCGGACTGGGCAAGTTCCCGCGGATGGCTCTGCCATGAGGATGCTTGTTCACTTCTACAGACTTTCAAAAGAATGATCTCAAGTGTTTGCTGACGACGTGCCCAGTGACGCTCACCGTGAGGGCGCTGTCACTGCCACTGCTCAGCTCATAAAAGCACAGAAGTTAAATCGCATTTTGGGCTCTGGGATGGTTTTTCTGTGGTTTCAGGAAAGCTGCTTTGCTGCTGTCTGTCTCCTTATTCGAGGAATGGAGGGCAGTGATGTTTTCCAGCTTCACACAGAGTTTGTGATAATTAACATTTGAAGATGAAAAGCTGCTTGATTTTGTAACAGGATTTTGGCTTACAGGACTGCTGATGGGAGACAAGAAGAGCAATAGATGAAACTGTGAAAAGACAAAATCCAAATAATTTCAAACTCCACTGAGATTTAAATAAAGCCACTCTAGCACATTCATTTTTCTTAGGTATATGTAATAACTTAGAAAAAGTATTATAATGGACAAATATAGATTTTAAGTCTCACTCAGTGCTGTGCTGACTCCTTTCCTGTGCAATGATGCTATGAATTTTCACTTCAGGCTGCCAACCACCGATTCATCTTCACATCATCTCTCGCCATTAAACTGTGGGTGAGTTCAGTTCTAAAGCGAAACTCTGAAGCGGGGGTTATAAAGGGGATGGACCTCTTGAATTTTGTGTTTGAACTCTGATTGTCCCACTTATCTTTTTAATGTTTATTTCAACTGCAAACTCTTTTTTGTGCCCTGTGGTCCAGTATATCATCTTGGATCCAAATTAACAGAAGCACCCAAGTCATCTCTAGCTCTCTGGCTTTGATATTTTGGCACTTCTCGTTCCTCATCTGAACTTAGTCTGTGACTAAAAATTGTAGTGTCATCCACAATGGTGAAAAATCATTTGTTTCAAACAGATTTTGGTCCATTCAGGATCAAAAGCATAA
>Ga0065711_1044131_pt1 | contig 14288 bp, 18 predicted proteins | sample Hoacrofraction12_FD_59098 | JGI IMG/M metagenome (GOLD analysis project Ga0065711, IMG submission 59098) | Hoatzin crop microbial communities from Cojedes, Venezuela - Epithelial fraction 12 v2 (version 2) | ecosystem: Host-associated > Birds > Digestive system > Esophagus > Crop | place...
TGGAAGGGACCTCTGTGGGTCATCTAGTCCAACCCTCCTGCCGAAGCAGGGTCACCTACAGCAGGCTGTAGAGGACCTTGTCCAGGCAGGTCTTGAATATCTCCAGAGAATGAGACTCCACAACCTCCCTGGGTACAGAAACCGTGGCAAGGTTAAAGGGTTTAAAGGGGTTGGGAGCGAAGGCTCCTGTCCACTTTTATTAGCTAGCTGGATAAATTCCTCTTCTCTGCTAATCTCACTCTTCAGAAGCTGGATGCCCCCAAAAAACATCTCTGTGAATGTATTGCCCACCCATATATAACAGATTAGAACTCCCACCTGCTTTTGTGCCACTAAATGGTCTCTGATCCCACCAATTCAGGCAAATCAGGCAGCAGGGCAGGGAGCCAGGGGCAATGGTGCATCCCCTCCACACCAATTTATCCAGCCGGTCACTGGTTCGTCCCGTAGGCTAGAGGAAATTCAACTGGGTCTTCTCCTTGCCGAAGAGGACATGGCGATGGGAAGAGCTCGCTGGGGAGAAGAGGCTCTCCATGCCTGATCTGCTGCAATCTGCTTTGGCAGCCAGGCAGACGTCTACCTCCATTCAAGCTGTTGCGAACGGAAACAGCATTTAAATAGCTGCCAGAGGGTTGTAACGAGGTGATGCTTTCTCCAGGCTGCTAATTTGAGGCAACGGTGAGAGCAGCGTGGAGCGAAGGGCGGGTCCCTCCACCAGCGGCAGCTTGCCGTGGGTCTGAGCTTCCTCGGTCCTCTCCTCCCGCTTTGCCTCCGTGCTCAGCTCGACGTGGCTTAACAGAGACATCTCCTGGTCAAGCCCAAATGTTCCTTTCCCTAGAAAGCCAGCAAAAAATAAAAAAAGAGGCTGGTACTTCAAATTCAGCAGTTGACCTTTGCAGGGGAGCGCAGAGGGAGTGGTGGGCTCCCAGCTCTCTGCTCTGTGAAGGCGTCCCCGTGCTGGCGTGTCTGCCTTCCTCTGCAGCTCCTCTGTAGCTTTTCCCTCATCATCCTCATTCTGCTTCAACACCTTGTGCTGGGATCGAGCAGCAAAGGCATAGTTTCATGCTGCACAGCCAAATAGAACTTGATGCTCCCCAGCATCCTCAATGACTGGACAACATGAGGTAGTTGGAGGTTCAGGGTTTGGATGAGCTGCTCCTGGCCAAGCTGGACACCCAGTTCCTACCTAAACACCCCGTTTCCCAGCCATCCTCCCTTCTCCATTGGGGTTTGGTTCCCAGACCTCACCCCACTGCTTCCAGTTGCCCCACTTGTCTTTCCGCATGCTCCCTGGTCCTTCCCACCCCTGCCCATGCCCGTCTCCCCCAGGACTTCACCCCCTGGGGTGCAGCATTCAGTACATCCTCATTACACAACGTCATCTAACATACACCGTAGATTAGATGTCCTTCCATGCAGCATAGCCTGAGTTACAAGACCAGCGTGGGGTTTTTTCACCCACCTTGTGACCATGTAAGTGATGAAAGAGACTGCACAGTAGGCTCTGTTCATCAATGCTGCCACGGCAGAGGAGCAATTTCCAGGCTTGGCCCGTCCGTTCTTCTGTCCATGCAGCGGTTAGGTCGTGCTTGGACTGACTGCATCCACCACCTGCTCTTGAGCCTGTGATTTCCAGAGGGGAATGTGGAGGAGGAAAGAGCACAACTCTCTGCAAAAGAAAGCAGAAAAGTCCAGAATAGTCCCCCAGTAGATCCCTGGTATGAATTTAGCTAAAAGCTCTTTATCTGAGAGGGCTTGACAGACACCCTCCATAGCCCCACTCCCAGCTGGTTATGAAGACTCACCAGAGCTGTTGCCTTTTCTCCTCTCTCACCACAGCTAGGACATTAACAGCTTTACAAGCTGATCCCTCAGATTAGCTGCAAACCAGGACCTGGCACCGAAGCAGGAACATTTCTAGAGACGTTCCTCAGTTCTTGATGCTTGGATCAGTCTTTGGCCCCATGTGATTTAACACCTTGTCAATGCCTTTCAAAAGACATAACATCATTGCTGATAAATTTTGCCAGTGATGGAAAGGTTCAGAAAAGAGTAAACTGAGTGGAAGGAGATCATCGATAAAAGCGGTCTGAAAGGCTTGAAAAGCTGGGTGCAACGGAGAAGTGTATGTTTTTCAGTTTATGGTGAAGTTAGCTAAGAACAAAGAAAATGGACCAGAGTTAGATGTAGGAGGTTTTACCCTGAAAGATGCTGCCTGAAAAAGTCAGGGAGGAATTGTGGCCAATAACCAGCTCGAGAGAAAGGTGTGAGTTGCACTATAGCTGTGCTGGGCATCGATAGGAAAGCTGATGGGTTCTGCTCTGGTGTCCACAGCTCGGAAGAGACATCGGTGAAGTGGAGGGGATTCAGGAAAGCGCTGGGAGACTGGGACAAGGGACTGGGAACCCACCTGAACCAAATCCCCTGAGCACCTTGGGGTGAGGGGCTCATGTCCCTTGCCCGTGTCACCTCTCTGCATCATCCCCAACTCCTAATTTGGGCCACTCTGAAGGTTGAGTAGAAGCATCCCTGAAGCTTGGTGTCCCCAAAGCCACCACCCTTCCCCACCCAACTCTCCCGAAATAACAGACGCCTGTTTCCACCCCTCACTCCGCAGTCATCGACGGCCCAACGCAGATCCTGGTGCGGGACGTCTCCGACACGGTGGCCTTCGTGGAGTGGACACCGCCGCGCGCCAAGGTGGACACCATCCTGCTGAAGTATGGGCTGGCGGACGGGGAGGGGGGGAGGACCACCTTCCGCCTGCAGCCCCCCCTCAGCCAGTACTCCCTGCAGGCCCTGCGCCCCGGCGCCCGCTACCACCTCGCCGTCAGTGCCCTCCGGGGTGCCAACGAGAGCCGGCCGGCCCTCGCCCAGTTCACCACAGGTAGCTAGCTGGCTTTGCTGGGGGAACCGGCACGAATTTTTAAGCCTCCAGCAAGCGTGGGCAGATGGCTTGCTGCAACCTGCGGATGGGCTGTCCTGCAACAAGCGTGGGGTTTTACATATCTCGAGCCAAACTGAGGTTTTCTTGCATCTGGGATTTAGTGGTGCCTGGTTTTCCTCTGGCGTGAGTGAACTGGGGTTTAATCCAGTGTACTGGGATGAGGCAGCACAAAGAAAACACGATGGTTAAGATGCAGGTCTGAATGGAGACACCTGAATGCAGGTGCCTCGCATCCCGTCGCAGTCCTGGTGCAGAGCAAGGCAGAGCAAATGATTCAGCTCACCCTAAAACACACGTGCACAGCTCAAGCCACCCTCTGCCCCCCCTCCACTAGCGCTTACATTTCTGTTCAGTCCCTAAGCCACCAGTGCAATGGGTCTCCACCATGGCCCGTGCCCCAAGGGAATGCTCGCACTGTCCCCAGGGCAGCCCAGGTGACCCCAGATGCCAACAACGAGGCAGATGACTCCAAAACCTGCATTTAGACGATAACCCCTGAGCAAACTCCACCACAGCATCAAGGCTGAACTTGCTGCTGCCTGTGACACACGTCCCCACCACCTTCAACGCCCGTTCAGACCCACAGCTTAGCTTGAGCCCGTGGCTAAAACTTGAAAATCCAGCAGCTCACACCCTGAACAGCACCCATAGATCAGCATGCAATTCTCAAAAGCACCAAAACTGCAAGCGCAGGTCTGAATTCAAGGCGATGCGCTCTCCCACCCGGCGTCGAGAGCCAAGGCAGATGCGTTGCCTGAGGAATCGGCAATCAAGCGGCTGAAAGCAGCCCAGTCATCTTATTTTATATCTTCTCTGAATACTCTGACTGGTCGGTAAAACTTTAATTAATGTTAAGCCTGCAGATAGCTAACAGGTTTAATTTACCATGCCATAAAGGAGGAGGTAGAGCGCGTATTTCAGTGCATTTATGGTATATAAATGACTTGTCATGTACGTTACTGGTGGATACTAGGCTCCTATTACGATAACTGCGGCGTGTGAATTTTGTGTGTATATATCTCTATAGATATATATTTCGGATGAGATGTTCACCCCGTCTGATTTGCTGTGTTGGCCTCCCTTGCTTTATTCCTAGAAGGCAACATAAAAAAATCCCCCCCCTAAACCCAGGTCCATTAAGCAGCAGTAATTACCTCCCCCCAGTCTGCTGGCACCCAGCCCCTGCCTGGCACCAACCCGTTGCTCACAGGAGAGGTTTATCATGCAAATCAGAGCAGATTTGGGGCACAGGCCCAGCAGCACTAATAAACCAACCCTTTAGGCAATGTCTGAGCTTGAATGAGCCTGTGAAGATGCTCAAGGTTATTCTAAGAGCAGTTCAGGCCAATGCGTGACTGCTGCAGAGCCCTTTTGATCTTATGCACCATGCCCCAGTTTCCCTTACTCTAAAACAGGGGGCAAACACTTTTCTTTTATAAATAACACGCAATTAGCTCCTGAAGTGAATTACTGAGGGATGCTGTGAACACCCCAGCGCTTGCGTGGATCTCGTGGGTGGCATTTCCAGGGTGGCATCCGGGGAGGAGAGACCACACGTGGGACAGCACAGGCATCGCTCTCCTGGGTACCCTTCTGCTGCCAAGGCTACGGGGTGGGTTCCTGATGGCCGGCGGTGAGACGGAGCCTCTCTCCCTTGTGTTGCGCAGAAATCGATGCCCCCAAGAACCTTCGGGTGGGCTCGCGGACGCCCGCCAGCCTTGAGCTCGCCTGGGACAACAGCGAGGCCGAGGCGCACAGCTACAGGGTGGTCTACAGCACCCTGGCCGGGGAGCACTACCATGAAGTCCTGGTGCCGCGGGACACCGGTCCCACCACCCGGGCCACCCTCGCAGGTACGCGTGAACCCACGTGCCCTTCCTCCCCATCCTCCTCCTCCTCGCAATGGAGAGTCCTAATCAGCACTGATGCTCAGTTGCCTTTATGCTGGCACATATTTGAGGCTCTTTTGAAGCTTACTACTTACCAGAGAGAAGGTTTTCCTTGGGTTGAAGCTCATTTTCCCCTCTGTGTGTCCAGATTTGGGCGCTGCTTATCCACGAGCTGCGTGATGTGCCTCCAAGCGATGTGCTTCCGAGTGATGCACCTCCAGCAAGGGTCTGTCCAGGTCCCAGACAGAGCCAGCAAGCAGCAAAGTGAGAAATGGGGAGAGGAAACCTTTTTAGGCAGATCTAGAGGAAAATATTGCTTTACCCTTCTTTTTTTTTTCTTGCTGGGAAAGAGCTGCAGGTGCCGATGCCCTATAGGCAGCGATGGGGATCCAGGCTGCCTGAGTTCCTTGCCTTTTTCCAAATGGGGCAGAAAGCAGGCTCAAATCCAGGGATGCTATTTTTGAGCAAGGCCCTCAAGCGGTACGTTAATCAGGCCAGCGCAGGGCTTGCCACGGGGACTCCAAACACCAGCCATCTCCCACTGCCAGGAAAGACCCAAACACCCTTTGCAGCAAAACCATGAAGCACCGTGTGACATCTGGTTTCCTTTTTTTTCAACTAAAACTGCTTGCCTGACAGATCTGCAGTTCCGGTGGCCATTTTTTGAGCAAAGATGAGACTGACTTACACACAAAAAACATCACTCATTCAGCTTGAAGCTCTTCAGTATGGCAGGACACCAGGTTCTTCCACCTTGACTCTTGTTGCCCTCCTGGGACCTCTCCAGCCCGAAGATGGCTCAGGCACCTCTGCCATATGGACCTATAGGAATAAATTCAGCGGGAAAGTTGAATGCAAAGTTACAGGCACAGCAGCACCGAGTCATGAGAAAGGCTGGAGGGCAAGAAAGAAATCAGAGAGCAGTTAGCTTAAAGAATGTGGTGTGTGGAAAAAAGAAATGCTAGGGGTAGTTTCTGCTGTGTTGGTGATGAGGACATGCGTGGAGAAGCGGGGTAAGATGGAGGGGGACAGCAAGGGATCAGAAACTGAGTGCTGGTCCCCTGCTAGCTTTCCTCTAGGCATTTACTGCTGTTCTAGCTGAGAAGAAGCATTAAAAATGGGCCAAATCCTCCTTCCTGGGGCAATGGTGCAATACAACCCCAGTGACCCACACTGCGATGACACCCACGGCAGAGCCCGAGCTTGCTTTAGAGGAAGAGACAGCGTGAAGACTCTCTTTTATCTCAATAAAAAGAAAAAAAGCTGCCAGGTAGAGACCTGGCAGCACTGGCGCTGCTGCCAGACTCAGGCAGGGCTACAAGGAACCCCCCCCTGGAGCAAGCTCCAGAGATGCAAAGGCTGAAGTCCATAGCAGTGAGCGATTTTTACATAGTGCCTCTATCATCATATAAGTGCACTGCTTCTAGCTCCCAGGGTACAATGCAATAAATGAGCCAAAATTAAAAAAAATCTAATTAGAGCAGAAAATAACCCAAAAAATATTCTGCTGCCAAAAATATGCCACGATAGCCATAGTGTGGATGGCACATGAGCCTCTCCCATAGCTCCGTTACGCACATGATAGCCCTGTCCTCCAAGGTCTTGCTGCACAGGGTGCAAAGACCACCGGGGTGGGTTTCCAGCCACCTGGGACCTGGTGGGATCCGCAGCGTAAATGAAACCAGCGATTCCTTCAGCTGCCTTCATCTGCCTGCAGGAAAAGCAGTGAGGAATGGCGCTGAGCAGGTTTATCAATGATTTAATCTTAAAAATAAAGCAAGCCTGGCCCCACCTCATACGTCTCTCTTCAAAATCAGCAGTTGCACAGAAATATCTGTAATTTTGCTCTACTCAACAGAGCTCGGACAGAAAAAGCATCGTTTTATAAGCTTCTGCTCATTTCTTCCTTCTCCTCCCCCTTTCTCCCAGGCTGTTGTCCTTCTTCCCAGGATACTTCTGACACTTATTGGGCTGGGGTGAAGGGGGTCTATGTCCCCCCCTCCCCAGCACCAAGACTGCACCGTAGCAAGAGGTGAGGACCAGGGGATAGGGATTTCTCTCCCTCCTGGCCTCTTGAGGAAGGTTTTGGTGGCTTCAGGGGCTGCTGACACTGGGAAAGGCAGGGTGAGGCTGAGCTGGAGGGTTTATGGCTTTCTCTAGCCCCATGGGAAAGATCATAAAGCGCGGGGAGGAGGGGAATAAAGCTGTCAGCAGCCCAGCAGAAGTAACAGGCAGCAGCAGGAGATGCTCTATGGAGATATCAAACAGCTATCAGCAGTAGGTGCATGGGAAAGGAGCTGGAGGAGCTCGATTCCCATCTCCCTTGGGAGAGACACCGCAGGATACATCCACCCCAAGAAGCGGCTCTTGATTCGGCTCCCAGAAAGACTGTGCCTTTCCTAATTAATGTGCATTTCATTTACTCTGCATTATTTTTTTTCTCTTCGAGAATCAGCCCTGTGATAATATTTGATGTTGAATCACTTTGGAAACAAATATACCTACTTTATCATTCCCGTCTCAGCTCACACACACAATTTCTGTCTCAATGCCAGCAACTGCAGCAGATCTCAGCAACAAGTTTTAAAAATTGCTGATTTCTGAGCTAGAATAAGCCAAATTACTTGTCCAAAGGCATCTACAGGGCTTTTGAAAAAGGCTCAGGTTTCTCCAATGCATGGAGGAACTGCTGACTTGTGGGAGGGCTGGTCACCCTGGGGATGGTGAAAAGGGTCCCCCCCTGTCCCTGGCCATGGGAGGTGGAGGGACCAGCCAGGCCCTGCTCTCACGCCCCTTCATGTCCTTTGCACCCCCTGGCAGATCTGGTGCCAGGGACAGAGTACGGCATCGGGATTTCAGCCGTGATGGACACCCAGCAGAGCGTGCCGGCAACCATGAATGCCAGGACAGGTGAGTTTGGCCCCATTGCATGCTCCAAGTACAGCAGGCTCTTATGGCTCAGATGTCCCCATGGGATAGTCTGTGCATGGGGAACAAAGGTCTGCACCAACCTTCTCCCACAGAGCTTGACAGCCCCCGGGATCTCCTGGTGACAGCCTCCACTGAGACGTCCATCTCGCTAACCTGGACCAAAGCTACAGGTCCCATCGACCACTACCGTGTCACCTTCACCCCTGCCTCGGGGATGGCCTCTGAAGTTACAGTGCCCCAGGACGAGTCGCAGCTCACCCTCTCAGAATTGGAGCCCGGGACGGAGTATACCATCTCCATCATCGCCGAGAGGGGACGCCAGCAGAGCCTGGAGGCCACCGTGGATGCCTTCACAGGTAGACAAAGACAAGCTTGGATAGGGCCAAGGACATAGATCAGCACCCCACACTGGCATCTCCGCCAGCCCATCGCATCCCCAGAGCCGAAAGTCTTGAGATGGTGACGGGGATGAGAGCTGGGGGCAATCCATCCACATGGGAGGTCTGCAGTCCTCAGAAGGAGGATGGCCCTACTAGTGTGGGGATCCCATCCCCCTGGCCAGCAGCACTGAGCACACTTGCTTGGCTGGAGGCTTCCACAAGGACAAGGCAGGGTTGGGAGAACAGCCAGCCCATGCTGTCTTCTGCGGTCAGGGTGCTCTCTGTGGCCATAAGAAGGAAAAATCAAACCTTGAGGGATCTCACAAGAATCTCTGAGTTAAAAGCCTGCGGTCGAGAATTCCAGACAACCAGCACATACCATCTGCAGTGGGACAACCCCATCAACCACCATGTGGGTCTGGGATGGAGTGTGTTTACACATAGAGTTGAGAAAAGCACCATTTTTCTCCTTTCATTTCTGCCTCTCAATCCCAGCACAGTTTCAGATCAATGGAGAGCCCAGAGCTGCAGCTTTGCCACCTCTGTTGGGTATCATTTCCCATACAAGCACCGAGAACAACACGGAGACCAGGATCTGCAGACCACTGGGGTTACATCTCCCCTCTCCATCTTGCAGGGGTCCGGCCCATCACACAGCTCCACTTTTCCCAGCTGACATCCTCCAGCGTGAACGTCACTTGGAGTGATCCATCCCCACCAGCAGACCGCCTCATCCTCACCTACAGCCCCCGGGATGAGGAGGAGGCACAGCAGCTCGCGCTCGATGGCACCCGCAGGCATGCCAGCCTGACGGGCTTGCAGCCATCCACCGAGTACCTGGTGTCACTGGTGGCCATGCATGGCGCCATCAGCTCCGAGCCTGTCATGGGCTCCATCAAGACAGGTACCATGGGACCCCCCTGTCAGGCACGGGACCCCGCCGGGAGGGCGGGCAGGGGGACAGGGAGCGGACCTGCCTCCCACAGCTTTGCTTTCTGCTCCATCTTACCAGGCATCGATGCACCAAAGGATCTCAGGGTGGGCAATGTCACCCAGGAGTCCATGATCATCTACTGGAGTTCTCCCATCGCTGCCTTCGACCACTATAGAATATCCTACCGCGCTGCCGAAGGTAATGTGTCAGACCACCCTTGCTCGTGTCCTGAGCTCACAGCTTCCAACTCTCCCTCCATCTTCAGCTGTGATGCCAAAGCTCTTGGCTCTGTCCCCGCAGGGAGGACAGACAGCACCGCAATCGCCAGCGATGCCACCAAGTACGCCCTCCACCGCCTGCAGCCTGCCACCAAGTACGAGATCGGGGTGAAGAGCGTGCGGGGCCGGGAGGAGAGTGAGGTAGCCTCCATCACTGTGCACACAGGTGGGAAGGAACTCCTGGTGGGCAGGTAGCCATCAAACAGTGCCAGCCCCTGCTTGTACTCGCAATCAGGCAGCTGAGAGAAAGCTGAACCTCATGCCAGCCTGATACAAGCTCAAGACGATGAGCAAGGCTCATGAAGGCTCAGTGTGGACTTTTGAAGTATGTCTAAGCAGAGCTTTTCTCATATATGCATGGCTAGTCATGGGGGAGGGAGTGATAAATCTGTGTAATGGGCACGGGGAAGCCAGAGATAAGATGTTGGACAACCATGACAACCTTTCCTAAAGGGAGTACAGACTTCCAGAAATAATCCCTGGGGAAGCCCTGACACAAACAGCATCTGCTGCAAGAATAAAAACCTCTGTTATCCTCAGGCTCCTCAAAACCCCAAAAAAACCCCAACACCCTAATATCCCAGGCAGTGCATCAGGAAAACTGTGGAAGAGCAGCCCAGGTAGCAGAGCAGCACAAGCTACGACATCTCTGCTCTCCAGCTAGGGCAGCACAAGCAACGGGCCACAAGAAGCCCTTCCAGTTCATAGCCCAGTCTCTTAATGCCTCTGACTCTCTGAATCTGTCCCCCCCGCAGCCATGGATGCTCCCTTGGGGGTCACGGCCACCAACATCACCCCCACCGAGGTGCTGCTGCAGTGGAACCCACCACTATCAGAGGTGGAGAGCTACATCCTCATCCTCACCCGCCGCGCAGGTATGCTGAAACCCTGTCCCCCTCTGCCGCAAGCTTTGCTGGGGCTCCAGTTCAGGTCTCCCCCACTTCTCCTCAACCCCAAAGCCCAGGGCTCAGCAGGTGCCCTCCAAGGAGGGAGTTGGGAAGGAGCCCTTGCTTTGAGAGGGCAGCAGCTTGTGGGTGGCAGGGCTGTACCCCATCCCCAGACGCCAGCTCCTCCCATGCAGGTACCATGGCAGTGCCCCTCACCAAGCCTTGGAGCATGGCAGTCCATCTAGAAGGGGACTGAGATCTCCCCGCTTTACTAATTGGCCCACCAGCACCAACCCAGGGGCAAGCAAGTACCCATCCCACAGAAGCTCCATGTGTGGCAAACTCTGTGAAACACACTAATGAAGGGAAAGAAAGCATCAGGCAAATATAGGGACTATGGGAAAAATAAGACTTTCCTTCAGACCAAACACCAGCACTACAGCTCAGCTGCCACGCAATAGCTCATGGTGTTTCAGCAGTACAAGTGCTTTTCATCATTAGCTCGTATTCACAGACACATTTTGGAAAACCACCTTGAATATCTACACTAAGTCATCTCTTCTGGCTTACAGTTGCAGGAGAAACAATTCTTGTGGATGGAGTTAACCAGGAGTACCAGCTGACCAACCTCTTGCCCAGCACCACCTACACAGTCTCTATGTATGCCACCAACGGGCCTCTCACCAGCCAGACCATCAGCACCAACTTCACAACTCGTACGTACAATCACCTCCCCCACTGCCTGTTACGTGTCCTTAGCTATACGTCCATCCCAGGAAAAGTAGACAGCAAGGCTGAACCAAAGCTCTTGTCACATACATGTAGGTGTAGAAGTAGCCACGTGCCTAAAGGACACCCAAATACCAGTGCTGGACACAACCCAAGAACAGGATTTTAACCACAACAAGCATCAATCTTCATTGTCACTCTTTCAACAGCCATCCATCCCTTTCTTTGATTTTCCCCTGGAGGTGGTTTCCCAAGAGGACCCTTGGCCAGGTCTTTTTCTTGCCCAAGGCCGTAGTCCAGAAGAGCACTACAACCCATTTTGCTTACAAGAAGATTGACAGGCCCCATAGCACATGAATTTCAGAGCCATTACCCTTCTGAGAGCATGCAGGTAGAGGAGGACATTCAGAGGGTTTGCAGATCTCTATTCCAGGCTGGGGATGGGTAATGTGGTCTGGAAACTGAGGGAGAGGATGGACTTTGGGCTGTAACTCAGGGCTGCAATGTTGAATCCCAGTGCACTGAGTTGGGAAGTAGGGCTGGAGTGGTTGTGTGTGAGAACTTGCACTTCCCTGGGTCCCTATCCCCCCTTGCAGTTTTGGATCCTCCAACAAATCTGACCGCCAGCGAAGTCACTCGACGGAGCGCCCTGCTCTCCTGGGTGCCTCCCGTGGGGGAGATCGAGAACTACATCATGACCTACAGATCCAGCGATGGCAGCCGGAAGGTGAGTGAGTCCTCACAAAGAGAGAGGCTTATTAAGTCAAGGAATAGCATGACCATGGAGAAATGAGCAGGAGAAACCAAACAAAGCAAAAGAACGATGCTCATTAGGTCAGGGAGAGACCAGAAGGGCAGATGCTACTTCCTACATAAACAATATTTTAGATAAACAATTGGAAAAAAACAGGAAAAGATTGCCTAGGGCAAAATGTTTACGCATACCTGCAGGTCTGGGCAAAGAGGGCATGCCTGGGAAGTTTGGAGGAACAGGAGAAATTCACAACTTGTGAAATACATGCAAGATGAGGAAATTATGAAAAATGAGAAAATGATGCCGCCAACAGAGATGCTAAAAATGCTATTTGCCCTGCTTGCAAAAAGGAAGATGGGTACAGACAGCTAATTAATCCTGCAATACAATATATTTGATTATTTAATGAATGTGTCTATATCTGCCTGTCTGGAAGAGCTGCTACAAATGCTGTCAGAAATACGTCACTGCAAATAGTCTCATTTCCTTTGCTGGTATGACTGGCTTGCAGCAGCCAAAGGATAATAGCTTTGCAGAAGGGGTTCAATATAATGCTATGTGGCATTGGCTGACGACCAGAAAAATTAATGTGACAGGAACTGACAGAGTCAAAACCAGCTGATAGCCAGGTTTGGCCAGCTCTGCTCCTTGAGATGTCTGGCCCATCTGTCATGCCCCGTATTGAGGGCACGCAAATCCCAACGGAGCTGGTAAATAGATCACACAGGCTGCAAATATTTAATCCTCCTGTGTCCAAACAAGCTAGCTTTCTCCCACCCAAACCATCCCAAAAGGTTGACCTCATCTTGACCTAGTCCAGGGGTGTAAGCAGCCATGCAACGCTCCTTGGCCAGGCACCAAGGGCTGCAGTAGTTTGTGGCTTCCCTTCCCTCCTCACTTGCTCTTTAGGCTCCCCATCGCTTTTCTTATCTGTTGCTCTTGATGTCTACCTCCTTCTGGGACCCATGTACAGGAGCTGATTGTGGACGCTGAGGACACGTGGATCCGCCTGGAGGGGCTTTCTGAGACCACAGAGTACACCGTGCACCTGCAAGCTGCCCAAAATGCTGTGCGGAGCAGCTTCATCTCCACCACTTTCAGCACAGGTGAGGACTCGCACAGCGTCCACTTGGCCAGGGGGAGCTTAGCCCGCATACTGTGCTGGTAGACCCAGACTGCTTTGATGGGCTTTTCCTTCTCAACCATCATTTCACCATAATCCACAGAAAGGTACATTCATTTCCATGACCCACAGTGCTGCTCTGCTACATAAAGTTAATGGCTGAAGGACCTCTACTACAAACACAAAGTCCTGACCAGGCCTTTTACCTTTCCCTTGTCCCTCCTCAAATGCATAAATAGAGGGGAAAAACCCACAAAAGTCAACAACACATGTCAACACGTACGCTTTTGGAGCGAGTGGGGAGAGACCCAGCTGGTCTCTCCACACTGTAGGCATGGTTCAACCTCTCACAAGTATCAAGCAGGCGCATCTCCACCACCATCGGTGGAGTTACAGACAGCAGAGCCAGCATGCCCACAGGACGGTGGTCCCACCAATTTCATCTATTTGCATTATTCCTTCCCATTCTAATTCTAGAGAAGTCACAATTCACTAAGGCAGTAGGAATTGTTTCCCTTCCAAATCAAACAGTGGGCATCCACCACCACCGTAACCCTCACAGACAGAGTGCTTACACTTGCAAGGATGAATCTGGCATGAAAATGTCACCATTGTCCCCATCCTTTGCAACCATACACATTAGAATTGTGCAAAGCTCACCCTCTTTGAAAAGTCTTGCTAGGCCAGGGCACTTAACAGACAGAGTGCATTTTCTTCAGGGCTGAATCCAGTTATGTTTATCCTGGGCTTCAAAAGCACTAAGAAGATTGAAGATGATGTGCACCAAAATTCCTCCCATCCACGCTGCCAGTTCAATTAGGGGAGTTTTCTGAATCAGCTGTGGATACACTTCCCCATCACGGTTACATGTAAAGATCCCTCCACCTGCTTTTAAAAGATAATAGAAACTGTTTATGTCAGCAAAAAATGAAAAACACTCTTCTCTAATGCATCTACAGACCAGGCATTCCTGTTCTTCTCACCTCTTACACGGACACGTAAAGCCAGTGCAATTCAGGCAGGTGATGGAAAAATGCGTAATCTTACGGGCTGTTTGGGAGTCAGGGACGAAGCTGCATGGGGACAGCTTCTCCGCTGGGATAAAGCAGCAGAAACCCACTCACATCGGGCAAGGAGAGCACCGCTTCCATTCAACACGTGTCAGTGTTAGAGACACCATGGCCATCTGATGCAGCATCTGAACACAGGTTTAATCTGCTTTTAGGATGAAGATAGGCATCAGCAAGAAACCAGTTTCTCCCCACTTACCCTATGTATCGATGAGGCAGAAGCAGCCAGGAACAAACATTGAGGCAATGCAATCCCTGGGCGGAACCCCTCAGTGAAGAATCGGGGTTTGGGATTCTGTTCACTCAGTCAGCGTATCAAGGCACTTTGCAGAGAACTTCTCTTTAAGGAGACAAAAAAAAAAAAAA
>Ga0065711_1044132_pt1 | contig 14288 bp, 11 predicted proteins | sample Hoacrofraction12_FD_59098 | JGI IMG/M metagenome (GOLD analysis project Ga0065711, IMG submission 59098) | Hoatzin crop microbial communities from Cojedes, Venezuela - Epithelial fraction 12 v2 (version 2) | ecosystem: Host-associated > Birds > Digestive system > Esophagus > Crop | place...
AGAAAGATGTAGGCTGATGAAGTATTTAGAATTATCTAAACTTTCTAGTTAGAGCATATGCTGGTGGCACTGTGGAAACCTGGGAAACTCCCTCCCAGTAAAGTGGGAGAAGATGACTTTTCAATGCTGAATAAACCATCTCTGCTTTAAATATGGAGAAGCTTTGGTATTTTGGATTCAATGAGGCCTAAATATGTCAACATTGGAGGCTGTTTGCTTTTGTTAAATAGTTGGCGTGCGATACTGGCTGGCACTGTTGTATTTGCTCTGTCAAAATCCTCTGCAACTTCTTGTTTCCTGAGCTGTATGGATTCAGCTCTTCAGGCCTGCCTTCGTATTAGGTTGTTCTATTTAGTTTTAGGGTGAAGTACATCTACTCCCTTTTTTTTTTCCAGATGTCTTGGTATTTCTTCTGTTAGGCATCCTACAAGTATTGATATAGACAAATTAATGTAAATAATTCTTTTGAATAAATCCAGCACAAGAAAATTGATGCATTTGAAATGGGAACTATGGAAGTTTAGCTCATGCAGATACTCTAATGCAGCCTGATCATATTCAAAATTGGCTTCTGAATGTCCAAGACTATAATTCTTTTGCCCAGGGGCACAAGGCTGTCATGCATATACAGCTGGATTGCTCTGCAGTCCCAAATCTGAAATCTCCTGAGTTTGCACTACAAGGGATTATACTTATTACAAGTGACAACTCTATAATCCACTATCAGATTTCTCCCCCCAAAATAGCTCTAGTCACAAGCCCTACTTGAGTTAGTGTCTAGAAACGTATTTTCTCCACAGTTTCTGCAGTTTTTAATTTATCCTTCTGTGGTTAGTGTGCAAAGGACTACAGTAAGTCATCTCCTTTGTTGTTGTGTACCACATCTTTCTTATAAGTACAATGCCAGAATTGTAATGTGAATTGTTAATATTCCAGTGCTGAGCACTGAAGTCAATGGAAACTTGCCATGTAGGATGATGGCATTATCAGTTCAGTAAAAGGCGTGCACATTTTATTACTTTACTCAGTCATTTTCCATGAAGTAATTTTGGAGTATCCAGTTCTTTTTTTTTGTCCAAAGATTTTGATGACCTCCTGAAAATACCCCAGCATCTAGTAGCTGATAATCAGATGAAGCTGCTACAGAAGAGGTGGAAAGCTGGTCTGAAGCCTTTGTCAGAAAAAGTCATGACTGCCTCACTGGGTAAACAGAAAAGTGAAATGAGTGGGATTTTCTAGAGGTCTGTTTGTGTTTGTGGTCAATGAGTTTATATTAGTGCTGTGGTTGATGGTGTAGACAGTGCATATATTAAATTTGTAGATGTCATGGAGTCTGAAGAGGCTGTAAGCATGTTGGAGGACAAAATTGGACTTCAAAATGATCTTGACAAACTGAGGAAATGAACGGAAAAAGAGAGGAGATTAATTAATAGGTATAAGTGCAAACTATTGCGCTTCAACAGGAATTGACAGCTTCACAGCTACTGATTAAGTGAAAATTTTACAGAAATAAAATTTCAGTGTTAAAATGGATCACAAACTGAACTTCAATCCTGTCTTGTTGATGCAGAAAAGGCAAACCTCACACTGGAATATATGTGGATCTGAGTTTACGTGCAAAAGATACCAATTAGTCTTCTGGCCAATTTACCTTTGTAGGGTATCAGATGGGAGTGAGCCTAGAGAAGAGCAGCAGGAATGAGGAGGGTCTAGCACATGACTTACGGCAAACACCAGAAGAATGTGGGTTGTTTAGTTTAGAGAAGAGCGGTTAATGTGCGATGTTTTAACAGTCTTCAAATGTATTAAAAAAATGTCAGCAAAGAGGATACAGTCTCCAAATGCGCTGTGCTAGATGATGAATAGCAGACTTACACATCAGCAAAGAAAGCACAAGTTAGAAATTAGGGAAAACTTTATAAAATGATAGGCCATTTGGATTATTTGCCCAAGGAGTTTATAAAATCTTCATTACTGGAGGTTAATAAATATATAAACAAACATCTGTTCGAGATCGTAATTCACCTGCCTTGACAGTGGTGGAAGTGAAATAAACTTCTTTTGAAGAAACTTGCAGCCCTGTTTTCTGGATTTCTGCGTGGGTTGGCTTTTTTGTTTGTTGTGATTCTAATGGCAAATTGATATTATCAGAAAATAAATTTTGGGGTTTAGGACTACTTACTGCTTTAAGTACTTAAAGCCTGAAAAATTTCACACCAATGGGTTGTATTGCTTATATTTAAGTGGTAAGAGAGTTTCTTAAATGAGGCAGATCAATACTGGTATGCTGATCGATAATTATTTAATATATCTACAATAGATTAAAATCAAATTTTATTATCCTTTCAGTATGTGGTAAATTGTATCTTCCTTCTGGAGAACTTCCTTTTATGACCATGCCTAAAATAAACACTTTTATCTGCTCTGACATCTTGATGGTAAATAAAATATATTGTTAACATTATGGCTTTTTTTTAAGTGTTAGATTTATTCAGATTACTATTGTGACCTACTGAAAGTGGTACTTTGGAAAACACAGCAAGGAAGTTAATAGGCTCCACAGGCACATTAGCCTACGTGGCATTAGAGTTTATTTCTAACTTCAGTAGAAGTTTGTACAGTAAAGCAGAATTTGCCTCTGTGCTTTCGGCCTCGTTCATAATGGTGTGCTGTTCTATGCGGCACGATGCATCTGTGTCAAGTAGTATAAACTCGGATTCGAAAGTAATCTGACATCTTTATTGCAGAGAGGAATAACCTTCAGCAAGATCTGAGGGGCATTTGGGAGAGGCAGAGGATTCGGTTTCTTTTGCCCCTATATCTGCCTTACCCCCGGTGGGGCTGGGCACGGCAGAGCAGGCAGGGTGTCCTGTGGTGTCTGAGGTGGATGGGACCCCTGAAGTAATCCTCAGCAGAGGGGAGCAGTTCCCCAGTAATCGAACGGTTGGCACCCATTCTGCCTGCCCCCACAACCGTTCATTTGTCATGGAGATAGCAAATTTTTGAGCCTGTGAGGTGCTTCCTTCATTGTGGATTACAAGTATGCTGGAAACATGTTTAGATCCACACTTCAGTAACAGAAGGATTGAGGACTGAAACACTGTCACTGAGAAGAAAGTTATTTTTGCAGTAGTTGTATACAAGAGAGAAATATTTATAGACAGTGTGACAGGAAAATGGAATCCTGACTGCTAATTGTGATTTATGCTTAAGAATCAAGGAGCTTCTTTTAGATTTTTCTTGCTTTGCATATGTTCATATTTCTGTCCTAATGCATTTTTAATTCCTTCAGTTACCTTAAATATCCTGCATCTTTTAGATTTGGAAGAATGGACAATTTTCACCAGGCTTGTTTGTTCTGAGTTGCAGCATTACCTCATAGTTTTATCCCATCAAATGCAGTGAACAGTTAGCGCTGTTAGCTCTCCTGGGTCCCCATGCAAAGTTGTAAATGAATTTGATATTGTACGCAGATGTCAGCTCCATTATAAACACAGGACACTGAAACTGGATCCTCTTATAACTGAACTTCACATTCGCTATAATTTTAAAAAAAAGAAAAGCTATCAATGGCTTTAGTATTAACAGTAGCTTAGCGCAATTACTGGAGGTTGTGAGCATCGTGCATGGCAATGCTTGGAGGACCAGGGTCAGAGCTCAGTATATATGACTTATGTTGTACAATCATTGCCACATGAAAACATTTTCAGACAAGTATGAACACTTCCCAAATGTGAGGAACAGGAGCCAAGAAGTTTTTGTGGTACTGACTGATGACATTTGTAATTTTCTGTAGTGAAATCAAACTTTCATGAAGGCTGGAGCGTTCCAAAATACATTAGGACAAGTAATTCCAAGGTTAAGATTGATTTCGGGATGTTTCCAAGTGGAAAAACATTGCCAAAAAGGCACAGGTGTAAACCAGATGAAGAAGCTCTCGTTCTGCGGTTAGGTTTGTTGGGACAGGTATGGTGACAGTTTTGTGTCGCCGATAAATGCAGTGCACACCGCTCGTATGTCTTACAGTTCTGTTCAGTCATATTAGCTCTTGTATTTCTGTTCAGTCACTATTAGTTTCAGAGAGAGCAGCAGTGTGTTTGGGGAGTACTTAGGCAAAAGGACATGCAGTATTTAGTGTGTATGCAATGTGCCAAGATTAATTGAGAGGCCTTGTTAAAGGTAGAAAGCTCTGTTGCAAGTAGTTCATCAGGTGAACTAAGAAATATTTTGAACTGCTCTCTTGGCACTCTTCTGTTGAGTTGGACTGAAGTTGTTGGGGAGAAGAAACAGTGATTTTTGGTTATGGAAATAACTTGCTTTGAATGGGAATACATCCTCAAATGAAATTATTCTTAACCACTTGGATAAGCACATTTCAGGATGAAAACATATATTTCTAAATGTCTGTGCACATTGAAAGACAATAGGAAAATAACGTTTACATTATGAAGCACTCTTTAGAGAGTGAATTGTTAAGTTAGGAAGTATTGTTGTTCCATATGAGCAGGGATAGTGGTAGCTGGTAGAGAAATGGAAGGATAAAGCTGGAATATTTGCTTGGCTCTGGACGAGCAAGTGGCTTTCCTCTGGAGCACCAAGTGAGCAGGAACTCTGGCTCCTGTGATAAACCTCTGTGACTGAGAAGGGCTGCTGTCAGTAGGTCTTGTCTCCTGCAGATTCTGCTGAGCTCTTGTATGTACTTAGGATACACGGTGTGGCATTTAAATAGAATCAGCCCTGCTAGTAGTTGTTACCATGTACTTCATGGCATGTACAGCCAGTTCTGTTTTTCATATCACTGGTTTTTGAAACTGAGTGTTTTCTAGGAGCAGGCTGGACCAAGCGGTGGTACTCTGCTTGTCTCTGTAGGTGCTTATTCTGAGGTTAGGAGCTGGCATCATTTGGTCTGTGGATAGTGTGATTTGATGGACAATATTCCCTGCAACGCAGAGCCTGTTAGCAAAACCAATGGCAAGAATGGAAGCATTCTTCTCACACTGAGGATTAGTTGACAAGCTAGATGATACCGTTGTCGAACCAGTGAGGGTGAAACCCAGAGGAGTAACTATGGCCATTAAATTTTCCTTGGAAGTCCTCCCTAATTTGAGTGTGTTTGAGATTGTGATTGGGTTTGGTTTCAGACAGGAGACATATGGCAGTGGGCTGGGGAGCCGAGACTTTGCTGGGAAACAGAACACCCAAAGAAGCCGCATGAGTAATTAAATCTCTTGTTCTGCCTGAGTCAAGCAACAGAATATTGCAGGTTTTCTGTGAATATTAGCTCATATTTGAGAATGAATTTATTTCAGTCCTGTCTAGACCTGTTCTGTGTTCATTTTCTACAAATAGACTTCAGCAAATGGCAGCCTTTGCCAAATCAATACATTTTAACTATACATTACAGATACTTGGGGATGGCAATTGGAATTTATAACCACAAATGCATAGGACAGAAGTCTGATTCCCCAAGTCGCAAGCTGATCAGACAAAACCGGACTTCACATGTTACCTTACACCCTGTCAGAGCTCAGGTATTTTATAGCTAACAAGCTACAGGTCAAGAATTACTTTACAAATAATCTGAGACAACTATTGTTGGTTTTCCAGATAATTTATAAACAGAAGAGTAGTTTGTCTGAATAAATAACGTAATGCAACATTCTGTGATATTCTTGTGTATTGAGATTAATTTAAAGCTCAAATATGTGGAAAGCACGGGGCTTGATTCCAAGTGATTTACTTAGGTGCCTTTCTGTAGAGGACTTAAAGGATGGACTGTTCTCTGCCTCTCAACATCTCTTCCTTTCCTGTGTACATCTTTGCAGAATATTTACCATTTTCAGAAAATGCAATTTGTCTCACCATTGTCAGAGCTCCACCTTTACTCTATGATAATGGAAACTAGGGTGGCGAGGGTGGCAAGTGAATTCAGAGAGGGTAGGCTAAACCCAGAGTAAGTACATGAAGATGATGCAGTTAAATAAGCAGATGACTTTTGGTTTAGATGAACAATATTCCAGCCATCTGTCCTGTTTTTCTCTCCAGAATTGATGGCAGAGTATCAAAACTGTTGAATAGTTAGCAATAGCTGTCAAAGTATCTGTAAGTTCCTCATATAGAGGTTTGTGAATAGTGGGTATGGACCACTGGTAGTCTGCAAGTTCATGGGCGAATGCTTCACGGCTGAGCTGTGGAACTGCATTGCAGATATGCTGTTTTCAGTTGGAAGTGTAACGTATAGTGATATTTGAAATATTCTTACAAAGGTCCACTTAGCCAAAGTTTTTGGAACCAGTTGCCTGCAGACAGCATACCTGATCCTTAAGGCATTTGTTTTCTCTTCTCTGAGATGGAACAGTAAATTGACACCAAGCACTGATACGCTATAAGAGAACATAATAGAAAATTCCAAAGCAAATACAAACAGGCCTTCTCATCTGTGTGCCAAGGATGCCTGATGTTGCTATCAGTACTGTTATTGATGCTTTAACTGCAATTTAGATGAGATCTGTGCCTAGCATGTCCAGCTTTCAAAATAAGGAATAATGCATTTGTCTCTTCTTGCTGATGCTACACACAGAGTCATGTGTAATCACTGCCAAATTATAAGAATGAAATGGGACAAAAAATAGCAAAAAACAATGCTGTTCTGATAGGGAAGGCAAAGAAAAGATAGGTATAAAAGAAACATTGTATGAACAATCGATGCTGTGATAATAATTTGAAATGCAATGACTAAAGGTCAGCCATCTCCAAATTTTTCTCTGCTGCTCATGGACTTGTAAGCTGGGAGGCAGGAGAGGCTTCCAGGAAGTAACAAGCAGGGATGGGGTGGGCAGCAGAGGACAGCAGATTATCTTTTCCTCCTCAGGACCTCAGGTCTTCTAATGATGAAATCACATATATCTCTAGTTATCATATACCTGACAGTATTTCTTATTCACTTCAGCTTCAAGGCATGGATGACTCTGCTCCATTCCTTTTTCATTATACCTCTGCCTTTGTGTATCTGCTGCTCAAGGGATGGGGACACAGCAGAATTAATTCCCTCCCACATTCTTCTATGCCATTTGACACATTTAGTAACAAAGACAACTTACATTTTTTCCCCAAAATCCATACCTAAATATTTGAAGAGACAAATGCAAAGCATAAAATTGAAGCCTGAAAAATCTACCTACAGTATGCATAAGCCAAGCTGTATTTTCTTTAAGGTATTCCACTGAAACTTTTATGTACATGTTCTTTTCTTTCCTCTTACACTTGACAGTATGTGTGTAAAAGTGTGAGAGTCTGAATGGGGTGTTATTTATTATTATTGTTGTTGTTGTTATTTAGTAAAACCGCAGAGCCAAAATGATAAGTAATGAAAACCTTGTAATAATTAGGCATGACTCATGGGTTGCTCATAAAGAGTTTATTCCATTAATCCAACTCTATCAAGTGGTTTGAAGGTAATTACATTTTAAATATCAGTGTGAATAACTTAATGGTCTGGAATCACTTGAAATTTCTTATCAATCCATCAGCTAATATCCCTTACCTATTATTTGCATTCTCAAAAGGTTAAGGGACTCAAAGCTACTTCTTATTTTACTACTTCTTGTAATCTTTTATAGCTTCCTTTGATTGTGTGGTAATATCCTTCACTTTTACATCTTTCAGTGTCTTAGAGGCAACAGGTATCAACTTTGTTCTGCTTTTATGCTTTATTGAGGCAAAACCAGAAGTTTCTCTGACCTCTTGTAATATTGGAGGAAATTTGAGGAATGTGAAGCTCAGCTGAGTTGAATGCACCTTTATTTATCTATGTAAAATGTGCAAAATATTAGGAGAATCTGAGGCAGATCCAAAAGCTATAACCAAGAAAGGAAATCAGAAACTTGGCGTGCTAATCAAAATGCTGTCCACGCGTAGCTGGCGAACAGGCCATACGTGGGCAATGCAAATACAGGTGTGACGTGACTGTTCTTTGTTCTGCTAGATTAGTCAGTTCCTGAAGACACAGCAGTAGAGCTGGAGAACAATTTTGCTGGGATTTGATGGGTCATCTGATTATCATATTTTGTATTATTCTTACTAATCTCATGCTGTAGAATAGATGAAATTGTGAGAAGGTAAATAAGGAGAATGCAACTATACTGGAAGGAGTTGGAACAAAAGATCACTTTTTCTCCTGAGGCAGTTATGCAGCAAAGCAAAAGGTCTTCAGCAAACACAAGAGAAAATTATTACCATGTGTAATTTTTTATGTAATATTGCTCATGAAGGAAGGAAAGTATTACCACAGGAAAAGATTTTCTTCCTCCACCCCCCTCCTTAAATCCTGATGTCTCATTTTTATGAATCTGAAGTGCAGGAATGCAGGCCCCATGTTAGTGACAGAGGGACAAATAGACCCTTTTTATACGTTGTACGTAGTGATGAAAGAATAAAAGAGCTTTGAGTCATATGTAGGCTGCTTCTCAAACTTGCCCAAAGCTTGCACAATAAGAGATGACTAAGCTTTTTAGGTTGTGCAGCTGTGTCTGGAAAGGGTGTTGCATCTGTCAAGTTAAGTCCTTTATTTGACAATATAGCTTTTTCTTGTTCTCAAGTAATGTGGTCTATGTTGGCCTCAAAAATAAAGAATGTTTTTTAATTTAAAAAAACACCAAAGAATAAAAAGTGGTTGAAAAATTGTTTTACTTGTCTTTAATCATAAGGTGGAATAATGAAATTTGTCTCTCTTTCTTAAAGTACATTACAGATGACCCTACTGTCCAAACTCGTTTACAATTATTAGATCTTTTCAAACCTGAGAAGTGCTGACATCCTGTCATTAATACTCTTGTAAATTCTGAAGTAAACAGATTTCAAAGACACTTGACTGTTAGTGTGAAGACAAGGTCAAAGACTTGAATGACAAGTCCTCCTGGTACAATAAGACTACCCATCAATCAGTTTTACTAGCAACTTCTTAATAAAGAAGAGAGGTCAGAACATGACAAAATAGTATCTTGGAAAATATATGTGCATGACGCCCATTTTGATATCCTTGGACTAGCAGTTAATGAAGAACAACTATTATATATGGCCTGGAAATATGGTAGTCTCCTGTAGGAGAACCTCTTCTGCAGTTTAAAACCTCTGAAATTCAGAAAGTGAAAAAATCTATTATGAAAAAACTTTCTGAAGAAGATGCTTTAAAGTAACTAAAATAAGCAAGATGGTTAAATTTCATTTAAGAATTATCAGGTTTTAGTAGTGATAACTCAAGGATGGTCATTTACAGCCAGTTTAAACAGTTTTGTTTCGGTTATTAAATACTCCTTTTTCTCAAGTGTGCAAGTTTCAATGTCAATGGATTCAGCAAATACACAGCTCAGAAGCTAGGTCATTTTCCTCTAAATTCCTACTGAAAGTTTTTTGGAGTGTTTTAGCCTACCATGTAGTGCCACTGTGTTTCATTCCCTTAAGTCTTTTGTGGCATTTATTCAACAGGGTTAGATGTTACAGACAGATTAACCAGCGGTAATGTTAAATACAGCCAGTTTAGAGTTTAATAGTAAGACATGGTCTAAAACTAGACAACAGATGGCTCTAGGAGAAGGAATTCCCTTTATCTACGAAGTAAATATATAGGAACAACAACATTATGACTCAGATCTTTCATTTTTATTAGCACAGGATATTAAAAATTAAACGAAATGTAACATGCTTACATTGGAAAGGACTTCAGATGCATTCAACAGTCGAGATACTACATGTGTCTTTAAGATATATTGTGAGGCTTTTTCACTTGGTCATTGTCTCACGATGATAATGACAGTTTGTCTCAGTAAAAGGAAAACAAAAGGCAGTTCGTATCTGGAGATCCAGTCTGATCCAGTCTGAACACAAGCTATGTTTACATGTAAATTTACCGTATGAAGCTGAGTGAAGGAGGGCAGATTGCAGTCTGCTGTGTTCCATCGGATTACCCACAAATGTGGGGCAACAGGCATTGCATTGAATGACTCCTCCTAACCACGCTCCTTTTTGCTTCCCCAAAGAGAGATAGCTGGAGTCTTGATTTCTTTGAAAATGACTGCCTTGGAGTGGATGTGATTTGGAAGTAAGAACAGTAAATGTACGTTAGTCTCTCCCCAAACACTGGCATGTCGATTTTCATTTTATTGGTATAAGATCAAGCTGGTTTCCGAGTCATGTATAAAAAGTACTTAATAAAATAAGCCTGGTGGGACTAGTGGCCAGCATTTGGGATCTGTACGTTTATTTATAGAGTAGTGGTGTTGTGCTGAACTTTCACTATGAACCTGAGGCTTGACCACATATACCAAAAGGTTTGCCAAAGCTTTCATAGGTTAAATTCCCCAAAGTGGTGGTTTTGAGCAGAATCGACAACATCAGAAAAGAAAAAAAAAATTTCATTGGGCAAAACCACATCTTTTTTTCATGTAAGCTTGACTGCTTTGGGCAGTTGCATAAGACTTAGTTATATGAATGCAAGAAGAAATGTAGATGAAATGCTTCTGTGCTGTGTTTCAAACTGCAAATGTAAGTATTGGGATAGACTATAATTTCGAACTTCTTATCCAAAGATTGTGCAGGCCCTATGTTGTAGGTGCTTTGCTTATCAGTAAATGTGTGGGTATCCTTCATTGGATTAACCATCACTGCTGCACAGCTGGGCACTCTCTTGACACAAGCAGACTGCAGGCATCGTTCTGATTCCACTGAACTTAAAGAAAGAACAAAATGACAAAGTTTTTGTTTGTAGTATGGTCAAGACTTTATGTAAAGTTGTGGATTTCATAGAAAATGGAAAATATCCCTGTTGCCTACTCCCAATCAACTTCCTTGTATTCATATATCTGGAAATGGCTTCCAGAAGTATTTGCTCCATCACCTTCCCAGGGATGACAGTGAGGCTGACCAGACTTTAGTTCTCTGGATCCTCCTTCTTGAAGATAAGAGTGAGATTTGCCCTCAGAAGCCTCACCTAATCACTGTGACCTTTCAAGGATAATCAAGAGTGGCCTTGCAGTGACACCAGTCAGCTCCATCAGCACTGATGGATGCATCCCATCAGGGCACATGAACATGTGTGTGCCTAGTTGGTTTAAATATTCCATAACCTGATGCTCCTTCAGGGAAGTTAAGGTTTTCTTGCTCTAGCCTTTCCCACTGGTCTCCGGGGCCTGGGCTTGCTGTGAAGGCAAGTCTTATCAGTAAAGACTGAGGCAAAGAAGATATTGATAACCTTCACCATGTCCTTTGTCATCAAGTTTCCTGCTCTGTTCAGTGGCAGGCCCACATTTTCTCTGGTCTTCCTTTTTGTATGCTTTCTTTTTTATGTCTGAATTTTGTCAGGAGCATCTTGTTCATTCATGCAGGCCTCCTGCCTCTCTTGCTTGACTTCTTGCTAGTTGGACTAGACCATTCTTGAGCTTGGATGAAGTTATCCATGAAAGTCAAACAGGTGTCCTTGACCCATCTTTTGGTTCCATAGCCCATGGGATTTTTTCAAGCAGATCACTGAATAGGCTGAAGTCTGCTTTCCTGAATTCTAGAGTTGTAATCTCAAGTGAGATCGTAGCCCTGAAACTGCATGCAGACCTCAAATTTCGCCTCTTCGTTCCGCAAACTGCTCAGAGTAGTGTACAGACACTTCAGATGGGCACCTGATCATGCTGATTTCCCAGGAACAGGGTGAGAGCTTTCCCCATCATGCTGTCTGGTGGGTGCACCAGACTTAGACTGGGCCTTTTCTGTTGGTTACGAGGTCTCTCTTGTCCATATCACTCTTCACCCTTTGTCCACCGCTTCCTCACTTGGTTGTGGATGTTAATCTCCCTCCTTTGTCATTTGTAGTTTAAAGCTCAGCTTACTTGACTGGCCAGCCTGTTGGCAGAGATGCTTTTGCCCCACTTTGTCAGGTGGCTCTCCTCTCTCCCTAGCAGTCCTTGATCGCCAAGGAGTATCCTATGGTCAACACCAGGGGCACAACTGGGCATCAACCTGCAGGATCCTTCTACACCTCCTCAAGCCCTTTCCTTACACTACCAGGATCAAGGAGAAAACAACCTAGGCCCTCTTTGGCCTTTGGCCCCAGAGCCATGTAGTCACGGTTGGTACAGTCCAGGTCTCCCCTGGGTCTCACCCACGTGGATGTCCATGAAAAAGAGCAGCAGAGGTTGATAATCTAAGGGACAGAAAAAAATGTGGCAGTCTGCCTTCCACATCCTGGATCCAAGCCCCCGACAAACAGCAAACCTCCCTTAGCCAGTGGATTAGGTTAGCAGATGGGGGCCTCCATCCGCTGTAGTGGGGAGTCTTCCAACTTTGATCACTGGACCCTTCCTCCTGGCACTGCTGTGTGGCTCAGGCTCAACCAGCTCAGTGCTTTGCTGGACACTGCTCCCAGCCCCTCGTGCTTTCAGGGCACTGAAGCTATTCTGTAGTTGGAGACCTGCAGATGGTGCAGGAGCTTTCCTCCTGGTGCCAGGGCTCACCAGATTTCAGCCTTCACCATCACAGCAGGATTCAGGCTGTTGTAGCTGCCGTGTCTGAGAGAGGATCCCATGGATCTATTTCCTGTCATCGTGGATGCTGTGAAGTCTGCTGATCTCCATCTGCAGCTCTTTGCGTGGTGACCCGGATCCTCCACCACCATAGAGCTCAGGGAGGGAAGGAGCCCATCTGCTACTGTCCCAGCCTCAACAAGAGACCCCAGACACCCCTGCAGCCCCAGAGCAGCATCCTCTGCTGGCAGCTCAATCTGAGCTTGAATGGTAGAAGCGAGAGGAAGCAGGAGAACATGTAATAACCTTCACGCTTACAACATGAACTTTTTCTTCTTAGACGCTGCGTCACTTTTCTCTCCTTCTAGTCTCCCTTAATGCCAGACAAGAATGCAATTGAAGATTTCAGCTCCTTGAGTGCTTTGTGTGATTTTAAATATAGAGAACTAATCTTGTTCTGTGGAGGTTGTTTTCATGTGCATTTGAAATTACATGGCAACAATTTATAGTGGACTGAGCTTCCGTTAAGAGCAGTTAGTCATCATCGAGTGAACAAATTTATTAGCATGTCACAGAATCACAGAATAGTAGGGGTTGGAAGGGACCTCTGTGGGTCATCTAGTCCAACCCCCCCGCCGAAGCAGGGACAGAATCACAGAATAGTAGGGAATCTCTCTCCTATAAAGCACAGTGTCAGCTGTGAACACACTGTTACTGCAACTTTCTTTTTACGAAATAGATCCAGCATGGCATGTATTCAGAAGACGACTTCTGCCAAGGATCACCTTCTTGCTGTTTTATTTTTAGAACATTCATTACCATGATGTGGAAGCACCGTAGATCCATGTGAAAGTGTAAATGGCCATAAAACCGCCTGCTTCTTGTACTTGTTGCTATGAAGTGTGATCGTCTCGGTTTGGAAACTGCTATGTAAATGCGTGTGTTTGTCTTCGGATTCTGTTTCCTAGCAAACTACGATGCAGTGCAAAATGTGCTGCATTTGCTGTGGCTGGCCCTCGTAATCTGTCTGTGTAATTTATGGGAACACTTCACGGCACCTTCTGCTGCAAATGGTCTCTCGGAGTCCTGCAGAAAAGGCTGGTTCTGCCTTCTAATTTTAAGATCCATGATGGTGGCACTGTTTGTCTCTTTTCTGGATCTGTTTTGGATTTATGTCTGGCCAAGGGTTTGGAAGAGCTGCTATAAAAGCAGAAACATCTGCTGGGGCTTTATGTGCTGCTGACTTGCCAAGTTCAACAGCAGGCCAAGCTACAGCTGATGGGCTCGGCCCTCCCCAGGTGTCACTGCGGTTACAGGAGAACCACTGCAAGGAAAATTTGGCTGCTGAAAGCTCTAAACAAAATAAATTTTAAAAAAAGCTTTGGCAATTGTAGAAGGCTATTAGGAGATTAGGACTGGGGTCATTAGCAAGTAACAGAAGCAAATCCTGCTGAAGTGGTTGTGAGCATCTGTATTCCCCTGTGGAAGCCCCCTCAGGTGTGCCTCCTCCCATCCCTAGCTGCAGGCTTTCTCACTGTGTTCTGCAAACTGCCCGTTGAGGTGGCACAGAAACACGGTGATTTTAAAGACTCTTAGGAAAAACTGAGCTTATTTATCTGTCTAAGTTTGCATGATTTCAGACACATTGTGGCAACCTCATTTGTGGGCAGACATGGCCCTCAGAAATCCCAGGCCCCGGAGGTAAGAGAAGAAGCCTACAAAGAGGACGACTTTCCCTTGGTCGAGGAGGACTGTGTGAGGGATCGCTTAAGCGATCTGGAC
>Ga0065711_1044133_pt1 | contig 14288 bp, 7 predicted proteins | sample Hoacrofraction12_FD_59098 | JGI IMG/M metagenome (GOLD analysis project Ga0065711, IMG submission 59098) | Hoatzin crop microbial communities from Cojedes, Venezuela - Epithelial fraction 12 v2 (version 2) | ecosystem: Host-associated > Birds > Digestive system > Esophagus > Crop | place...
AGAAAGAAAGAAAGAAAGAAAGAAAGAAAGAAAGAAAGAAAGAAAGAAAGAAAGAAAGAAAGAAAGAAAGAAAGAAAGAAAGAAAGAAAGAAAGAAAGAAAGAAAGAAAGAAAGAAAGAAAGAAAGAAACAAAGAAAGAAAGAAACAAAGAAAGAAAGAAAGAAAAGAGAAAGAGAAAGAAAGAAAAGAGAAAGAGAAAGAAAGAAAAGAGAAAGAAAGAGAAAGAAAACAGTGAAGGAAAAAAGAGAAGAAGAAAAAGGAGAAGATGAGACTGTAAATTCTTCATTGCTGACCTGCATGGCGTATCTGCTGTGATTTAACTGTTGTGATTGTTGACTAGCTGACCACTGATTTCAACGCAGGGGTATAGAAGAGACAGATTGACATGGGTTTCATTAAAATTCAAGAAACTCAACTCCACAGAGAGCATGACTAACTTCCTTATACATGACAAGAATCCCCACAGATGGTTCTTCACCCTTGCTAAAGGAATTAAGTCTACCAAAAGAATCTCTGTCTATAAGCAGCCAATTCCCCAAATCTACAGGCTCATCTGCACAGAAATTCTTTATACTGTCATTCTTAAGTACCTTAGGGCAGCTGTGAAAGACAGGGAGCCAACAGGGAGTGCCGACTGCTGCCTCCACTACCCCTCAAGCATGCTGGTGGCATGGGGAAGATGGGATTATAAAGTAAACATAATAAAACACAGTACTAGGGCATTCAGTGGCCACAGTATATTTGCTTGCTTATCTTTTCCCTGTAAGAGCTGGGGATGAAATGCTTATTACAACTACAGACATCCTGTGTACAGAATTGGCAGTTATTAAACAATTAAGGCAGTCCACAAGCGAATATTGAGTTTAGTTTTCTATACCAATTAACTTCCCCTTTTCATATAATTCCTATTTTTTTCTTTTCTTCTTTTTTTCAGATTATTTTCTCAAGCTCTACATGCTATCATCAAATGTTGAAGCTCTCTGTCTCTGCCTCCCTGTCTCTCACTCTCTTTCACTTGTGCTTATGCACACACAAAGCCTGTTAATAGCTGGCTACTTTGTGTTGCTAAGGATGAAGAAGAAGCTGCTTCGTTTACTCTAAAAAAAAAAGAAAAATTCCTTCTGCCTTGTCTTTCTGTCAATCAAGCCAGCAGTAATTAAAAGGCAGGAGTAGGGGAGGAAAACAAGGCTTTTGCCTGAAGAAGAAATGAAGAAACCTTTAATAGGGACAAGAGAATAAAAAAAAATGAATTAATAAATAAAAGGATTAGCTGTTTCTATATTCAGAATGAGGAAATTGTTATAAGGAACGTGGAAATAATGCTTTTGAAGTATTTGTTAGTAAACAGGGACATTATAAAAACATGTCTCTCAGGGTATGAAAGCTCTCATCTCTTGGTCACTGGCTGAACGTAACACTCCCCCTGAAATAACCATATTTTTTTACTGTCAGATCAGGTGTGTTCTCTGACACTTCAGCAAGAAACCTCAGCTCCATGTCACTCCGAGCATTATGCATGAACATCATGCAAAGGCTGTTGATTTTATACTTGGAATTCCCTTTGACATAAGAAAGAAGTACCACTGCCTCACTAGTGTAAAATTGTGGAAGAGAGTGATCATGTCAACTGTCTCAAGAAATACCAGCAGTTTTCAGCAGAGACAATCACCAGTATAGATCCTCTACAAACTTATGGATCAATGAATTAAATAAAAGACCATCCGTCCTCTTATGAAAGAGAAGATAAGGACACAGAAATTACATTGGAAATTTTCACTATTAGAATATGATTGTACAATATGCAGAATATTGAAGTAAGATGGAGAAACTTTTCACACTACTTCAGAACTACTTAGAAAATGTCACCTCCATTTGTATCAGTCTGTCACATCTAGAGAAAAGCCAGATGAATTCTCAGTATTTAGGGAGAAAACCAAACTCCTATAAAAAGACTTCTTTCAGAAATTTTAGATGTTCTCCTCAGCTCCTCTCCCAAGGAATCATCTTAACAGAGGACATGTTGACCCATGACTGGAACAGAGCAATTGACTGGTATGGATGATCTTTCTGTCATGGGACTGCCACTAGAGAAAAAGTGTAAGTGCGTCCTAAAACAAGTGGATGGCAGAAAGTAGAATAAGGTAATATGGCTGGCTGGCTACAAAGTCTCACAGTGTTGGCAGAAAAATGGCCAAATTTTTCCTTATCCACACAACAGGAAAATCAGTCACCTTTCTGCTTCCTGAGGGTAGAGGGGCAAAGGCTACAGGCCAATTCCAAGGCTATCACCTTCACCAGCAGTTGCGGTGTCAGTGACAGTTGCATGCAAGATACTATCTCGATCCAAACTGAATTTAAGGACATGCACTATGGATTTCAGCTATGAAGAACGCTGCCCATGGAAGTGGTTGAGACACCATCCCTGGAGGTATTTAGAAGAAGTATAGATGCAAAGCATAGGGACTTGGTTTCATGGTAGAATTGACCGTGTTAGGTTAATGGTTGTGCTCCCTCAGTAAATTTGCAGATGACACCAAGTTGGGTGGGAGTGTCGATCTGCTTGAGAGTAGGTTCTCTCTGCAGAGGGATCTGGACAGACTGGATCAATGGGCCGAGGATAACTCTAAGAGTTTCAATAAGGCCAAATGCCTTGGGTCCTGCACTTTGATCACAACAACCCCATGCAACGCTACAGGCTTGGGGAGGAGTGGCTGGAAAGCTATCCAGCAAAAAAGGACAATGAGGTGTTGGTCGACAGCCAGCTCAACATGAGCCAGTGGTGTGCCCAGGTGGCCAAGAAGGCCAACGGCATCCTGGCTTGTATAAGGAATAGAGTGGGCAGCAGGAGAACGGAGGTGATCGTGCCCCTGTACTGGGCACTGGTGAGGCCTTACCTCTAGTACTGTGTTTAGTTTTGGACTCCTCACTACATGAAGGACATTGAGTCCAAAGAAGAGCAACAAGGCTGGTGAGGGGTCTAGAGAATAAGTCTTACGAGGAGCGGCTGAGGGACCTGGGACTATTTAGTCTGGAGAAGAGGAGGTTGAGGGGGGACCTTATTGCTCTCTATAACTACCTGAAAGGAGATTGCAGTGAGGCAGGTGTTGGTCTCTTCTCCCAAATAACTAGCGATAGGACAAGAGGCAATGGCCTCAAGTTACATCAGGGGATTTTTATATTAGATACTAGGAAAAATTTCTTCACAGAAGGAGTGGTCAGGCATTGGAACAGGCTGTCCAAGGAGGTGGCTGAGTCACCATCCCTGTAGGTGTTTAAAAAACATGTAGATGTGGCACTTCAGGATATGGTTTAGTAGGCATGGTGGTGTTGGGAGGATGGTTGGACTCTATGATCTCAGAGGTCTTTTCCAAACTATGATTCTATGATTCTACGACTCAATGATCTTGAAGGTCTCCTCCAATCTAAATGATTCTATGCTTCTATGATCTCTGTGGAAAGTGTCTTCATATATTTAGAGTGCCTAGAAAATATAGCTGGATGAATGCTCCTTTTCCCTGCTACCTCTCTCATCAATGTTTGGAAAACTTGTCCTCCCTTCAAACATTTCTGCTAGATTTTAAGCATGCTGTTTCCTGCTCAAGCATATTAATCTTTAAATACAGGTAGAAGAACAAGACATCTTTTCATCATTCTTATTTAGGCATCCCTCTATCAGTATACTTTTTACTTAGGAAATTATGCAAATGAGTGTTCCTTTGCACCAGTGAGAAAAGCACCCTATCTGTAAGAAACATGAGAGATGTTAGCATTGGATCTAACAGTCAGCCACCCCGTCATCTTTGTCCTCTCCACACTGGAGAATTTTTATCCAGTCTGCTTGGCTTCCAGGGCATGCATCCTGCTGTGATCAGCCACTATGGAAGAGCCAAGCTCTTAAACTAACTGTAAGAGTGTAAGTGGGTCAAACATGACAAATGTGATGCAGAAGATGGTCTACCTTGCTAAACAGTGCTTTTTTTTCCCTTCTGCCGTTCCCATATTTTTTTGAACTCCTTCCTTGTCATCTAAATCATCAGCACCTCTGATAAGGCATTCCTTTTAGAAACAAATGGTGACTACAAACAGCGTAGTCCAGCTTCCTTTACCAAAGGAATCTTTTTAGTCTCCAGAGGACACCTGGCACTGAATGAACACATGCTCCAAGAATGGTTGCAAGGCTCCTTAGTGAAAGGGGTTTTCTATTCCCAGGTCTGTAATTAATTTTTATTTTTAATAGGAAAAAAATTATTCTCAGTAGACATTGTTCACATCGAGATCAAAGTATAACACATTGACTCCCATCCTCCCAGAATTCATCTTGTTCCTCTTCGAATGGAACTTTTTGGGTGTCCATAATGTCAGATGACAATAAATTCTAGGTTTTAAATGTTGTCTAGCTACAGCAATGCAACTTTTTAAATTAAAATACATTAAAAAAAAAAAAAGGAAAAAAAAAGCTTATTCATTCTGAGGAATCTAGCTGGAAAGTGCATGTAGTTCTGAGTACATGCTCTCCACTTAGCTACTTCTTTTACTTCTTATATTGTAACATACTACACACAAACATCATATGTCCCCTTTTCATGTTTCTTTCCCTTCCTCTGAAACATGTTTGCTTGCTTGCTTTTCTTCCTGGGAACAATTTTTATCTCTATTTGTGCTTGAAGATCCCTGACAGCTATGTGCTTCACTCCCCTGTTTTTCCAACCAGCTCTTCAAAACAACATTGCAGTAGATCAGGCAGAGAAGGTCTGATATTTTCTCCATTAAGAGAATTTCACCAGCCCCGGATAGTGGAAGACACCAGAAAGTGCAAAAGCAACCCTGCTCCCTCTGCTACTCAGCCTTTTAGCAGAACAGAGGAGAACACAGTGGAATACTCAGAAACATGCAGCAAACCAGAGCAAGCAAACATAACAGATGCCATCTGCCACAGTCTGGAGACCGTATTCCCTGCCAGCCTCTATTCAAGACAGCCAGAATGCATTTGTCTTAAAGGCTCTAAAGGAGTCTTTTATCGTGTCATGCTATACCAGTGTTTTCTCTGTAGGAAGAAACATTTGATAGCATCAGTATTTATTTATTTATTTATTTTCATATTTTTAAAGGTTTTTATTTGCTGTTTTCCTTTGAGAATACTGTGTGCATGTACTGGAGCCTTCTATGTAATAACAGAAACTGAGGTCCCAGAAAAAAAAAACAGTAGTGTCAGTTTCTATTATGTGGATGGCAGGTCAGGAAATTCCTTTGTCCCAAATAAACTTGCTCCTCTCTTCAGCCATCACCAGTGAGATTAGAAGCCAGCTAATATCAGCCTTGTAGTATGTGGTGAAATTTGCTGTATCTTTAGCTCTATACCAGGCTATTTTTTTTGTCACAAATGTCCAGTTTGGGGTGGGAGGGGATGAGGTTCAGTCCTACCAAGAAATATACAAAGACATGGAAAAATTTCTATTATTCAGCTGACTGGAATAGTTCTTGAAAGTATCGTATGAGGAAAGGAGCTATCTTAGAAGTCTTATATAATAAGTGTTCTCAATAATATAAGCACAATACAATAATTTCTGCAGTAGTACAAATGTTTAGGCTTGTATTGGAGATCTTCTTGCGTGTATAATGACAGTAGCTTTCATCGTCTATGTTTATCACTTCAGTCCAAGTAGGAATTAATGGCTTTGGAAAACAATATAATAATGTAACACAACACAGAATAGTCTCTCAGCAGTTGTGAGAAGATCACAGTACATCACAGTGTAGTGACTGCGCAGGGTAGGAAGCAGTACAAAACTAAATGTGAAATGATGGTTAATGCAACTTCTGTTTCCTACAGCATTACAACAAGAAAAACTAGAATTCTATGCTGGAAACTTTGTCTTGAATCAGATGTTCTTCATTGGTTCCTTGTTGCCTATTCAGTTAGAGTTTAATCTTCTGTTGGTGGAAAAAATATATTCCACTAAGCAATTCTGGAGAATCCTCTTTTGAATTAATGATTATGAACAATGACAGTCAAGTAACAGTGAATTACATCAGAAAGTTTCGGCTCTCACACAATAAGGCACACTCATGAGCGATGAGAAACAGTCCCCCTTCTTTCTCACCTTACTGGCAATATCACAAGAGGAACACATTCCTCATCACAGCATGGGAAATGAATAGCTACTGTCACTCATACCACTAATAAAGATGCATTCTTCCCTACAAATTCGTCCATCACTCTCATAACTCACTTAAAAAAAAAAATTCTAATAGATCGTGCCTAAAAACTTACTATTTCCAAGAACACAACAAATCCCAGATTAAAAGGTTGTCATCTGAATCAATAAAATGTTGCCAGTGCTGCAGCTAGGATGTTTATTGAGTATTCATCAACAATATAAAATGTTTGTATAGCCCATAAAAGTCCGTCTTTGCAGATCAAGAGATGTTGGTGCTATGAACATCAGCAACTTTTCTCTTTTAATGAAGAATCTTGGGTCCATCCTAACCTGCTAGCTAAGAAGATAGCAATCACATCTGCATTAGATTATGGACTTGTCAAGAGAGCTCTAAAAATAAAAAAAAAAGTGAAAATTTCTCAAATTAATCTTTTCTAATGAAAGGAGTTTGTATAAAAGGTGAGAAATCACTTCTTGCTTAGAGCTGTCAACATAAAATCAACATTTACCTTAGCAGTATCAAGTACAACATGTTTACATTCTCTGTACACTCTTGAGGAGGACTTTATTTCTGGAATTCTATGTTCTTTTCATTTAATAGAAATCGTAAGTGCACAGAAGCTTTGAATATATACACTTAACAATCTTTTAGCTTCATATGGCATCAATTTAGCCATCTTCCTGGTTTTACCCAAATTTTATATTTCATGAGTTGACAGGGCGTTTCCTTAATTTCTCCCACCTTAAAAGCCTGTAACTGAACCTTCAGAAATGAAGGTGTCCCAAATTAGTGACAGCACCTTGAGCTTCTGATTCTTGTTTGGTTTCTCAAAGAGGTTGTCATCTTGTCTCTCCTTTGGAAAGCATAAGGTAAATTATGTGCCTTTGGAAGTTACAGACATTGCAAATAAAAGCTCTCAAATTTAGTGAAATATCTGTTACAGAGATTATTTGTTGTAATTCATGCCTTTCATGAGAAATAAATGTCCTTTGTTACAAGAGATTGTGAACATGTTCAAGTAAAACATAGACCAAATGGCAAAAAAAAGTCTAGAGAAATCAAGCTATTAGGGAAATGAACATTGACAATGCTTTTGTATGTGTCCCATAGGCACTTAGGAGAAAAGAAATTAGTTCTTTCAGTATTTCAATTTTTTAAGTTCAAAAGATTTGTACAATTTCTACAGAAATCAAGAATGTTTGGCCAAAAAGGTCTCAGGTAAAAAAAAACAATTCTCCACTGACAAGTGGAGTAGCAGACATTCATGTATTTTTATTGAACATTTTAATGTATCACTGATCTTTTTTTGATCAACCTTTTTCCAAACATATAATTTTAAAGTTTCATTACATTCTCTCTTTTTTTTCATTTCTTGTTTTGGTAACCTTATGATTCTCTTTGATATTTGATGATCCAGATAGAAGTAATTTTTGTCTCTTGGCTCAAAGTAATTTTTGTATGCTATTGTAAAATTTTAAAAAAGTAAATATTATTTAAAATGACAAATACTGTTACATACAAAAACTTCATAAATACTGTAAAAAGAGATATGAATAGCTTGAAAATATCTCAGAGATTTCCAGACTTTAGCAAGACAAGGATGATACTGATACGAATATTTTGTCATTGCTGGTACCTAGGTTTAGTACTGTTTAGAGATTTCTATAAGCTGTATAGCAAGTACTATCCAATGCACATGAGTATGAAAACTGTGTCAGAGAAATATAAATATAGGTAGTATTAATAACTTTTTTTTTTCTAATGACAGCCTGAGACAGGAAGTGCGAATGGTACTTTGATTGATAAAGCAAAGAACTCTCTTTCTCCTCTGCTATTAACTTGCAAAGTCAATACAGAAAAATCACTTAAGCAAACATTTTCAAAGTTAGATGAACAAATGAGGGTACTTCAATGTAAAAGTACATGCTGTTAGAAGGCCAATAAGATTCAAGGAGAACCTGAATCACCTACAAGTAATTGTTTTCACACTGTCACCTTGTGCTGAACACAAAACTGGTAGTAGAGAGAGCGCTGAATCAGAAACAACAAGATCAAGCGGAAAATCTTCTTGTGCTACCCACACCATGCTGAATCAGAGGACTCCTCAAAGATGATTCAAGGGTTCTATATAACAGAAACCATGGAGCCTGTTAGAGTAAGAACCATGAAGCAGACTGAGTAGCTGTTTACTCCTAAATATTTAAACACACTTTGAAACAATTTGTCTTACTCCCTTTTAGGGCCAGAAAGCAAGACAAGATACAACTGTTCTGAAAGAGTAATCCCTGTTTTCCTGAAATTCCAGACTGAGCATTCAGAAATCTGAACACACTGCATCCCAAGTTACTAAGCTCATACGGTAAATTTTGTAAAGATAAAAGCTAGTTATAATTGCCCTTGGAAAGAGTATTTTCTGAGCCAGAGTAACACAACACTACCTATGGTTATGAAGAGTTTATTTTCTTTGTATTTATTTTGGGGTAAGAGATAAAAGGGAGGTGAGTGTTGTGGCAGTTTGGATGAATATAACAAAAGATCAGATAATTAAACATCTGTTAAGAACATGTGTTGGAACTCCAGGGTATACACTGAAACAAGTCAGTAATATCTGTGAGTGAATGAAAGAATGAATAAATAAGTGTATAAAATCATGACACCTTCCATCATCCCTCCCCTATGGAACCCGCAAGTATTTTTTGAATCTTGTCAGGGATAGAGGAACCTAACATCACTGCAGCTGTTATTCAGTACATCTTCATATTGACACATCTTTCAAACTAGAGAGGAGTTCTAGGATAAAGAATATATGAAAGGCCACTGTAAAAGGGAAGCCACAGCCCAGAGAACTTCATGAGTGAGAAAACACAGGGGAGGGAAAAAAAAAAGAAATCTCAGAAAAATGAAGTGTCCTGCACTAGAGCCCCAGCAATGACAGAGCTAGGAACTCAGACATGTCTTGATGGTTCTCTCTATTAGATGTGTGGCATTTCAAGAGCATAAATGAGTATAAAACATACTCTAAAAACTACGCATGTGTGCTAGTGTGTATGTGACTCAGTTTACTTTTACAGAACTACCTCAATGATCAAGGATCATCTCCATTGCAGAAGGTAAGGGGTAGAGGTTTTATCATTAAAAACCCCATCACTGTCTCCATGGATTCTGATATCCTGGTTGGTGAACCGCATTTGCCATCACTTTGCTGTCCTATCAAAAATTACTTTTCTACTTGCCCTATATTGGAGAACTTCTCATTAACAAATGACAGGCATGTAAGTGGATTGAGATGAAAAAAATTGTTCCCAGGAAGTTTAAGAAATGCTACAAGGTCATGCAGGAAGTCATGAGCTGTTCTAGGAAGAAAGACATGATATCTAAATTTAGCTAGATGTTGGTTTAGCCAAGCTTTAGCCAAGAACCTATTCTTCCTCTTTTGGAAACAGGTGTCTGCAGGTAAAAGCAGTACAACCCCAATCACTTACAAGCTAGTTATCTTTGAATTGTTTCTTTGAAATTAGATGATGATGAGATATTTTCTATGCATCTTTCCCTCTTTGAGTTTCTGCCCTTATAGGCATATTGCAATAGCTGCTGGCCAGAAGGACTAGCTGAGGGAATGCAGGCATCCTCAACTCTCATTAGGAAACTGGAAAAAAAGTGTTCTGCTCTGTCTTTTTACTTATAGTACAGGCATTACTGGAGGGGCATTATAGCGGCTGACAGTAAAGACAAAATCAATTTTTGTCACATTCTTTTATTTGTTACATGAATGGGATTGTGGAAAATACCAGCAAAAAATGTAAACAGTGCACTTCCTGCCACGGGAGCATTCACACCTTTCTCTTTCAGTGGTACCCATTTGGGTCCACACTATCAGGAAGCACAAATAAAATGCTTGATATTAAATAAACATGAGGTAAAGTGACATTTCTCTTGACATAACAAGCTGTAGGAAGTCTTTGGGAAAAACATTTATCAGCATAGATGTGTTAAATCTACAAAGTCTTCAAAGCCTTTCCTGAGCTTCCATCCCACAAATCTTGTCCTGCGTGTTAGTACACGAGAAACTAAAGAAAGGCTAAATGTCGCATAGTTGTAATTTTTAGCTTGTAATTGAGAATCCAGCAGAAAGAGAAAGCAATGATCAGAAAGTCATTTAATTAGTTGAAGCTTTACGTTTATGGAGATTTCAGTCTTCTGATGTAGCCCTGTATCTTGTGCACTCTTCTTTCTTTCTCTCCCCTTCCTAAGAGTGCTCTCTCTTGCGCTTCAGTATACTTTCTACGTTCTCCATATTTCAAAACTTAAGAGCAAAACATTTTTATAGGTTAATTTTAAGCTGGATATCATTAATGAGACAACTAACTGAAAAATCAGTTACCAGTTTTGAACATTAGCATGAAACCAGTTGTCCAGTCCTCACATCTTCTGGGAGTCAGGGAGGATGACTTACAGTTTAAGTTACATCTTGCTTCTCATCACTTCCCAAGAGATGAGGTAAATTATAAACTGATGAGAGACGTTACTGTAGCAGCTATACAAGCTGAAGTTTTTTACCCACAAGAAAAACAGAGTACAAGACCTTTTCCTAATGCCCTGAAAATATACCAGAATTTTGACTTTAATGCATCGTGTCTCAAAACTCAGACACTCTTTGGTCTTTAGTGTTTGGTGAATGTGCTTTTGAATAGCCAGCCCAGTGAAAGGATGTGCATATCTCTTGACCAAAAACCACAGTCACACACTTCTGAACTGGAAACCACAAAACTGCCATCAGATGTTTGTAACTTTCCCTCTGCTTAGGCTGAGGGAAAAAATATTGAGCGAACTAGAGGAAAAAAGGTACTTAACTCTATTACCAAAGCCTTTAAATGTTTATTCTGTATTTTTTCCTTGATTAAATTGTATTTTAAAATAGAATCAGATCATATTAAACAGTCTATTTATTGTCTCCATTTCCTGTGGTCACAAAAAAAGGACATCTGTTGGGTTTAAAACATTTGGACAAATACCAAGAACAGTCATATATGGTCACAGTTCTCATAGCAGAGCAGAAACAACTTTTAAAAATGTTGGCCGGTGGGTTGAAGTCATTGTGTTTACCTAAAATATTGTTACATCTAACACAAGCACATGTAGGCATGCACAAACAGAATCTACCGATAATTGTAGATTTACTAAGCAAAAAAAAAGAAATAATTTGTCTTTCCTAGGGAAGTAATCTACTGTCGTAGCCCAGCATTTGCCCTCTGGCACTGTTTTGCTGAACAGAGAACTAAGTCCTATGAACCAGACCACACAGTAGACCCTTGAGGCAGAGGAAGGCTGTATGTGATACCATCTTCCTTCCCTTGCCTGAACATTCTGTATATATATCAAGCCTGAGACATCTACCAGAAGAAGAGGAGGCCAGAATTTGCCTTCAGGAGGTACTAGGGAACCGGTCTTCACTTTGTGGGGAAGTCATCTTCTCTGGTGAGCGTGATAGAATTTCTGTATGCTTAAGTGTGTTAAACCTGATGTAACAGGAGAAAGGCATGTGGCCTTCAGAAATATGCTGGTGGTCAACCTCAGGCACCAGAAAGGGCAATTTCCTCAAAAAACAATTTATTTGTACTTTTGGGAAGTGTATCCCTTAATTAGGCTGCAGAATGTATGAAAACATCATAAGTGACTGCCACCCTGCCTACAGAGAGGTAAAAATTGTCTATCTGTCTCAGATGATATATACCATGAACATACGGTGTGTTTTTCCAGTTATCCCTTACATTTATTTTTTTAGCTTGATTCCTGGACTTCTTGCCTCTGAATTTGCCTTAGACCATATCCTCTTTCCCCAGCACCCTACCAAAGAGGTCAGTTCTGGTCACTGGTCACTGGAGGTTATGACTCCAGGGAAATTCCCTTCAGCTTCCTACCCCAAGAAAGAATATTCAGTGGGATGAGGCAACAGTATTCCTGAAATTAGTAATCCTGTAATAAGATAACTCATAATTTTTGCAGATCAATTATCAATTAGTGAGGCTAGCAAGCCCGAGCATGTTTTTACTAAATTTCTGAAAATGGTGTTTCAATGGAGCAAGGAAAATTAGGCAAATTTTCACACAAAAGATGATAAATTAATTTTTTCAACTTCAAAACTTTATAAAAGCAAAGATCAGGATGCTTCTCAGAAAATATTCTCATGTCAATATTCTCTATAAGTGACCAAATCCTTTTTTTTTTTTCCCCCTAAGCTTATTTTCAGAAATGGTATGACCATTTATTGCTGCATTTTCCATGCAGTATCTGCCTAACAGATGTTGCCAGCATGGAAAAATACCTATCTGCACTCTTGAGAACTTTCAATATCATTACCAGTCGGAAAAAGAGTCCAGATATGGAAAATGTCAGTCAAGTTTAAACACTGGCTTTGCTTACTAAGCTGCCTGAATCTGCGATGCCATGCTTCCTACGGGATGCCAACACTTTATACAACCTGAGCTACCTTGTGCTGCTGATTGAATCCTTGTCATCACTCCACAGAGCTGCCAACCCAAAGCATCTACAAACCTTGAAAGACTGCTGAAAAGCATACAATTACAAAATGATAGGTTTGAGGCTGTCCTTATTTATCTTTCCGCTGCTGACCCCTTGAGGTGTGCATACTTCACAGTTTCTAGATTTCTTTTGCCAGTGTAAAAGAAAAAAAATCTTCATTATCTCATAATTAAAGGTGAGATTTTCATTGACTGGCTTTTCTCTCCTCTTTAGGAGCTTGAAAGAAAAACCACAGTAGAACTTTGGGAAATAGCAATTGTTAGCAAAACTTTAACAAAACAGATAAACAAATCAGGGCTGGAATGAAAGGCAGGGTGTTATCTGGTGCTGTATAACCACACCAGATCTATGCGTCCTCTTGTAGAATGTGATAGCCAAGCGAACAGCACTGGTGAAGGTGCAACATTGAAGTGACAGAAGAGGAAATACTAGTGAAGGATGCTGGGGAAACCTTCCTTCTGTTAGAAAGCTTTAATATTTCCAGAAAGCAGGTTGGATGTTAGCTTCAATTTTGCTCTTCCTTGAAAGGCTCTCACAGAATGACCTGAACAGAATTCAATTTCTTTCTCTTGAAAGGAGGCAAAATCAAGTCAACTCTGCCAGAATTTGAACCTGTGGCTCAAGGGAGTCTAAGTAATTCAACCCTTAGGCAGGACTTTTAAGCCATCACCCTCCAGTGTATGATAAAAGGTATTGTATAAAGAAAGGAAACTGAATTGTAATGAGGGAAGTTTTGGGTGAATCATAAAATAAGACGTGCTTCAGATATTTTTGGAAGAGAACACGGAGTCAAATTTTTTTTCAGGTTGTGTCGATAACAGCAGGAAACAACAACTGGGATAAAAACATTTCGCAACACTGAAGTAAATTCAATATTTAAGCCATTTAAGAAAGTTTAGGAAATTTTTTGGGGTGTGTATTTTGTTTGCTAGTTACTTCATCATGGCCTTCTGCTTCATCTGTTCCTGAAAGAGAAATTGACAGCAGGTAATGTTTGTAGCTGCATTTCTAACACATCTGATACAGAAAATAATGGAAATAATATGAAAAAGTTCTCTCTCTCTTCATTCCTGTAGCAAAACAGAGAAATGAAAGTTCAAAATAATGTTGGTGAAAATATTACAAAATCACAGAATCACAGAATGGTAGGGGTTGGAAAGGACCTCTGTGCGTCATCTAGTTCAACCCTCCTGCTGAAGCAGGGTCACTTACAGCAGGCTGCACAGGACCACGTCCAGGAGGGTCTTGAATATCTCCAGAGAAGGAGAATCCTCTCTGGGCAACCTGTTCCAGTGCTCCGTCACCCTCAGAGGGAAGAAGTTCTTTCTCATGTTCACATGGAACTCCCTATGCTTCCATTTGTGCCCATTGCCCCTTGTCCTGTCACTGGGCACCACTGAAAAGAGTCTGGCCCCATCCTCCTGACACCCACCCTTGAGATATATATAGCCATTTATAAGGTCCCCTCTCAGCCTGCTCTTCTTCAGGCTAAACAAGCCCAGCTCCCTCAGCCTCTCCTCGTAGGGGAGATGTTCCAGTCCCCTCATCATCCTTGTAGCCCTCCGCTGGACTCTCTCCAGTAGCTCCTC
>Ga0065711_1044134_pt1 | contig 14287 bp, 3 predicted proteins | sample Hoacrofraction12_FD_59098 | JGI IMG/M metagenome (GOLD analysis project Ga0065711, IMG submission 59098) | Hoatzin crop microbial communities from Cojedes, Venezuela - Epithelial fraction 12 v2 (version 2) | ecosystem: Host-associated > Birds > Digestive system > Esophagus > Crop | place...
TCAAGACCCGCCTGGACAAGGTCCTGTGCAGCCTGCTGTAGGTGACCCTGCTTCGGCAGGAGGGTTGGACTAGATGACCCACAGAGGTCCCTTCTAACCCCTACCATTCTGTGATTCTGTGATTTTTCAGGAGTATAAAAATATTCATTCGCAATAAAATTAGTTAGCTTATTTTAGTAGTTAGCTACGATAGGTACAGGGCTTCTACTTTCGCGGATTTTGCACTCAGAAGCTGTGTAATCTAGTGCTTTTATTCTTTGTTGCATTTTTTTTTCTAAATATATGTAAGCCTCAAACTATTACTGACAGGTTTGTGCTATAAAATTGTTGGCAATTTTTGTTCTGAAACAGATTTACGAAGCAATTCTGTCTCCATTATATTTATGAATATGGGTTCTCTTGAAACTGCTGCTCTTAAAATGTGAATTTGAATTTTTTTGAAGACAAGGACATCTGTTCATTATGTTTGTGCTGTGAGACCCCAGTATCTTCAATACTTTTGTACTACTATATTTTAAAGAAAACTAAATCTGAACTATTTAAAATGACTAAAGGCTATGCAACTGCAGTTTGAGCTGTGTAGCTTTTTCCAGACTATTTTATGTTGTGCTGAAAATTGTATTTTATTTAATTTCTGTTTATTCAAGGGATTTGCTGAATAAGAATTCATAGGTACAATGTGTGAAAGCTTACCTTCTGAGATCTTCGGAAGGATAACTGTGGTTGGCTACTCTTCTGTTTCACTGAAACAATCCTTTGAAAAGCTGTTACGCTATCTGCTGGTCTTGTAGTAATGAAAAATAAAACTTTTTTTTGTTCAATTTTGATTTTATTATTTTTTTTTTTCCCTTACAGATTTTGATGATTCTCTTAATCTTTGGAAGGCTCAGTCCAGTCAAAGCCGATCTTCACATTCTCAGTCAACATCTGAAACTATGGTGAATTGCAGAGTAATCTATTTATTTTAAATATAAAGTTGTTCATGAAATGCTTTGAAGAAATTTAGCGCTCTTACAAATGCTAAAAAAACCCCAGCAAAGCACAAAGCTGAAATGAAACTGAAAATTAAAAAACTGAAACTAAATTGAGATTTACTTTGAAGTAGCTTCAATATGCTAAAGAAAATTTTTATGGTTATTTACTTGAGCAAAAATAAAAAAAATAGCTTACCTTGACTAGCTAAATGCATAAGGCAGTGCTGAACTCTGTAGCTTCTCACAACAAGATGTATTCTCTAGAGATTACTTTGTAATTCGCTTTACTGACAAAATGCAGTCATCTCCATCTATAGTTGTCACTTCTGCTGCTTTTATCCAAACTGTCCTTGCAGAGTGAACCTATATTTACACTACATAGCTATAGAACTGGATCAATCAAAACCACCGAAGTACATTGGGTTAAAATAATTTTCTGTATCGTAATAAACTCTGGATTCTGAAAATGCTTTATAAAATCTAACGTGGCACAAATGTTTGCAAGACCCAAAATAGACATGAAAAATATAAGAAACCAGGTCGCTGCTTGAAAAATGTGTTTCTGGATAGGATGATTACTGCAATGAAAGGCTGTAAACATATGCTGTCTTTCAAGATGGCAAATGCAAAGGAAGAGAAATTGAAATACATTCTTCCAGTTGCAGAGTAGATTTGCAATATCAGATCAGGCTATGGACGAAGCTTTTAAAGCATTCATTAGTTACCTGATAAAAATCATATATTTTCAAAGACTGCAGCATAACTCTGAGAAAACTCTGACATGTTGCACTGAAATCCATTTTTATAATTTTATATTTTCTTCAGCAATCTTTTGGTTTATGAATAACAATCTAATGTAATAAGGAAGCCATAATATCATAGCTAGGAAGTTTCTTTTCTGTAAACAGATGTGCTGTTATGACAAAGATACAGCACAACAAGATACTATCTTATTTTATTGGCTAAAATTGTTATGGCCAGTTTTGCTGTGGATTGTGATAATAATAAAAACATAGAAAAGCCAGTGTTGAAATTTTGTCTCAAAATATTTCACAATTGTAATTTTTCCTTAGTGTTTTGGCTCTATTATAGATGTATTGCTGTCTAGTACTGTTACTGTCATCTGGCATGTTTTTAGTAATTGAGGAAAAAGTACACTTCAGTTTTTAATAAAATTTCTAAAAAAGAGAAGAAAGATAGAGGTAGGGAGCTGAGGCTAAATACAAACTCTATTTCAGGAGGCGATTAATGACTACTAAGTGTCTATCTAGAAAAGTTTGGAAATACTTTTAAAAACTCAAACTTTTCCTGGAATCAGGCATTTGCAATTTATTCCTTTATAACTTCAAATTTTATGTTCCTACAGTTTGGCCCAAAGCTTTCCATTTTGATATGAGAAAAAAGAAATACATTTATGAAGTCATCACCAAAAGTTTGTGGAAGTTTGTATGTTGTATATTGATGGTACCAGGAAGATGTAGTTATTCCAAGCCCACTAGATGGCATGCCTTCCCCGTCACAGGTGAAAGGGAGTCTGCAGGCCTTGCTAAAGGGAAAAATGCTTTTATGTGTACGGTACAGATTTGATGGCAACAGCCACAAATAATTGAGAGTTACCAGCTGTCGAACCAAGTAGAATTGTTTCTATTGGAAGCTCTTCTCTGATATTTTAATAACATGGGTTTTTTACCAAAAAAAGTTCTTCTAAATATTTCCATATTCCATCCATTTCATGAATGTCAGTCTGTAAAGCTGAAACGGCTGTTTTCTTCAGTAAGCCGCATCCTGAAGATCTTTGCAGAAGCAAAAAGGGTATCTTTTTACCGAATTATGTGAATTTCTTTTCTGTGAAGAGAAAAGATCTGCTGGATTTTTTTTTTAAATGTATTTGAAAAACGTTCTGACAGAAAGAAAAAGACACTGTTAGTTTTCTCTGTTTTCAGATTTCATGTAATCAGTACTTAAATTGAGCTATCTGCTATCAAAGGCTGATTTCACATGGGGTTCATATAAGCGTAAGTGAAAAGAGCATCTAAATTACTTTTTGGCTTCATCTTTGTTGCCCTGTCCTCAAATTTTTTCCCAAAGTTGCAGAAAGTAATATTGAGAAAATTAAAAAGCAAGTATATTAATAACAGAAATACGTTTTTTTGCTTTAGTCTGTAAAATAGTCTGTCAGAGATCTTGCAGAGGCCATAAGTACAATTTTGCCCATTTCGTAAAGAATAGCAATATGGGGATGAAATCAATGATTCAAGGTCATGTAAAAGATAGTAGCAGAGCTGGATTCTATACTGTAACTCATATGCACTGTTTTTAATGTCTTTAAGATCTCAGTGGATAACAGATTTTTGTCAAATTTATCTTTGTTTTTCTGTAAGCTGGAATGTGAATACCACAAAAAGTCCAGTTCTGAGAAGAATAAAAATCTTTGTCTTTTATAGAATTCATTGTTTAAACATTAACTCAGGTTGTCATTACAGAGAACAAATCCTTATTTTAAGCAACATGTTGTTTTGTTTAGAATATATGATTGAGAACACCCATCAGCATGAAGGTATTTGCTTCACACTGCATAAATACTCTAGGGCTGTTCTGTGCCCAGGATTGCCTAGCAAAATGAGCAGTTATTTAAAAACTTCAGCTAAAAATGGTGCAGGTTAAAGATCTACAGACGTTTCCCAGATAGCTTTAAGTCATGGCCATTCTTTCCTATGAAATCTTCTTTCTATTTTGTGAAAATGTGTGCTTTATTTTCTGGAGCCATGGTTACCAGAGTGCTATACAGTTAAGTGATTTAAACCTTTGAAAAGAGAACTGAATAGAATTAATCACTGCAAGCCTATTAAAGCAATGCCAAAGGGATTTTTATACCAGAGGTTAAGAAAAGACCTTTTATTCATTTCTAGTAGATAAATGGCAAAACCCTCACCTTTTTTTTCTGCATTTCCACTCAGACAATTTTTGTATTCTTTTGTATTAGTTCTAATCTGTGTTCATCATCGTCCCCCCACACACAACCCTTTCTTTTCCCCAATTAAACTCCCTTCTAAAGTCTGTTATTTCACAGTTAAGCAACAGAACACTTCATTGCTCCCAGAAAGAACGTGGTGGCAGTAGTAAATATCATTTACTAGATACGTCTCAGACCCTCAGTTCATCCTTATCAAAGGTGATTTATAAAAGCCGTAATATCTTTTCTTTCCTGAAAGGGAGAGCATTGTGGAAACAACTTCATTATGTTACTGTATGTTTTCTGTTAAGATAAAAGAAAGTTTCTGGTTTTAACCCATGTCCCACTGTGAAGCAATTACCAGTAAATGTTCCATCAGTGAAGGAAGCCGATATTTTTCTAAGGAGATAAAGCTTGTATTGATTTTTTTTTTTAACATATTTAAAACCTTATTTTTATTTCTTTGCCTGAAGTGTTTAGACAGTTTTAGAAACTGGAGAAATAATTGTTTTGCAATGTAGAAGTCTATTTACTAATATGTGAAAACTTGTGTAAATTCATAATACTACGTTTAAGATGACTCAGCACAGTAATAATGCCTTTTAGGAATTCCTTTTACTTGTTGCAGAAGAACCACATGGACTGTTAGAAGTTGCATTTTGGGTTTGTAAGAAAAAAAATTTTGGGTTTTTAAGAAAAAAAGTTATGTCTTTTGTCATTTATTAGAGTGCTTGGAATTGAAATATAGTGCTGAATATATGCAGACTTTACCATGTGTCAAGATGGATTGATATATTCTAGAATAATGGATTTTAATAATTATCTAAATCAGAAAGCATGAAACATTAAATAATTTATTTCAGTTGGCAAATATTCATTGTATTTGTATAATCTAAATAATTTGAATTTAAATTGGTCAGTACAATTTAGTACTGCATTTTGCTAAGAAGAAAATTATTTAGCCAAGCATGTCCTAGTGTTTATGTGATCCAAGCTATATGTGAATCCTGGGTTTCAGACAAGCACCCCAAATCTTACTGTAGCTTGTCTTCTGTGTTACAATAACCTTCTGGCTTTTTTGAGGAACAACTAACCATGCTTGAGGAGGAAGATTCACGACTGTAGCATGGACAGTAGTGGGAGACCAGAGGAAAATAGGGGAGAGAAGGGAGTTACAGCATGGAGGTGGCAACCTTTTGCTCATGCAGGGACTCTGGTCTCAAGTAAAGATGTGCTGACAGAAACCTAACAATACTCAGAAGTGCTGGGAGATGGGGTTAAACCTTCTAGGGGATGAGATAAGACTAATTGGAGACTTTATCTCAAAATGCTGCTGAGTAAATCAAAGCCAAACCTGGAGAGCAGTGACCTAACTGCAGGGATGCAATAGCTAGGAGGGGAGTAATCTGTGATTTCCTTCCCCCTGCACTTTCTGTTCATTATGTCATTTTTTACTTTTCCTTAGCTAAAAAAATACTCCAACTGATATTCTAACAAAACTTTAAGAAGAAAACTTTTGAAATATTTCAGTCTTCCTTAGATGGCTCACTGTGAATGAAAGTCTAACATCCTTCTTCAAGCTGTGACTGTCTTGGGATTTCACTGGATTCCCCAGCATTCTGTATTCTTTACAATGTATAGTGACACCCTTGAAGAAATTTTGTCTCATGTGAATTGATCAGCTAGAAAACAAAAAAAAGAAGTGAAAAAGTGACCTGACAAGGGAGGTGCTTATCCCATACCCTGAAACAGGTCACAGGTCTTGTCATGTCACAAAAGCATATTATTAAGCTGGAGGCTCTAGGTCTTCTGATCTTCAGCTTGTGGTTTTAAACATGGTAGCAAGAACAATAAGAAATTTTGAAAGCATGCAAGATTAATAATATGATAGGTAGTGTAGAATTGGTAGAAGGAGCATGTTAGCATGACAATAAAATTATATACTGTTATGTAAACATCTCATATCTTCACCACAAAATGAATACATGTAAGGATGACAGGACTAAGGTTAAGAGAAGTACCCAGAGCTGGAAACACTCCGGAACTTCAACTTTGGCTGATGAATAATGGTCTTGCGATATTTTTATCTGATCGTGTCCTGGTACAAATGGGCAAGTGCTGATGTTCTCAGCGGAGCAAGTAGTCCGTGAAAAATTTGAGTTTAAATGCTTCAGTAATGCCTTTCTATCTTAGTCCAAAAATAGACTGAGTCAATTATATGGATGAATGAGAAGGATCAAGAGGAGGAATTTCCAGTAACATGGGCACTGCTTAGTTTTTAACTGAAATTTTCAGGCTGTTCATATTGGACATCTTTCAGTAGTTTCAATTATTGGATGTTTATGAATTTTTTAAATATATGCGCACATATAGTGAGCAAAATGTAATCGAATTGATTTTCAACAGTAATTTTTACAACATTTTTGGTTTTGCAGGTTTATTGTTTTTTCACGCAAAATATAAACAGAAGTCTGCTCTATAAAACTGGAATCAACTGATTTCCTTTTTATGTCTTTCTAGATTCAATCTGCGTCACCATCACTGGGGAGTGTTACTGAGCTTCAGGCAAGAGTTCCAACAAATTCAACCGGTTTTATTCCTGAAACTGTAGTTGATCGGCTTATGGCACAAGGTAAGTCAAGCTTTAAGCTTGTTTAACGATGATTACAATGTCGTAGCCTGCCCATGTTCCAGTATTTGTACATGCATGTGAAGCTTGCTTATTGCTGGAACAATCACCGTTGATGCTTCTAGTGTTTTTTTTGCAAGACAAATGTGACATACTTCCTTTAAAATGAAATAGGGTGAGATAAATTTGACAGAAATAAGGTAAAATGGTTGATATGGCTTGGAATGTAACTCAAGACTTAGATTCTATTCCTGTGACCCAGTCACTCTTTTAAAACATTTGACGATAGTAAAGCTGTCATATACGTATGTGCACATGCACACACATGCACGTCTGCACAGATGTGTATATAATTGTCTTTATATGTAGAAAAAGGAAAATGTATATAATATTAAAAATTTATATAAAATGGTGTATATAGAGAGATATCTACAAATATAAAATATTTTTCTACTAAAGAAAGAAGTGAAAAATTTCTGTCTTTCCAAATTTACCAGTTAATAATTATTAGAGCATTGTAGACGGAACATTTCGTTTCAGAACTATTTTAAATAACACTTTTACTATATCTGTAGAGGGAACTTGGGTATTTTATGAAAAAGAAAAAGCAATTTGTTTTCAGTAACTGCTCTTAATTAATGTTTTGTGTTTTTTCTTTTTCTTTATTTTCATTAAACACTTTCTAGGTCAAAGCGATACAACCACAACAGAATCTCCAAGTCAAGATGATTCTCCCATGTCTGCTACTCTATCTAAGCAGCGTGCTGTAGTCACACCTGCCCTTTTGTCAGCTGTTTGCAGCCTTCTGCACAATCTGCTGGTTGTCACACCGAAAGATACTGGAATTTGTCTTCAACAAACACATTTGCTAACAACTCTCAGCAGGTATGAGATCAATAACTGATGGACAACAAACAAGATGTAACAACAGAGGTGCAAAGTTTGAAATGAGATCTACCAGTGTTTCTTACTAGACCTGTTAAGTATATTGATCACTTCTTGCTTCTGAAGTGTTCCAAAATGCCTTTTAAAAAAAAAAAATGGAATGAAGAAAAGCAAAGAATTTGGATTATTTCTTTTTTTCATAGAAAAAGTAGTCATATTGGTGATTCCATTTGTGGTGTCTGTCTTCTGCAGGACTACTGTGTTCCTCTGGTAATGTGTTAGGTTTTGTCTAACTGGCCATGTAGTTGTCCTTTTTCAAGGGCTAATCTAATTTTTTTTTTCTTTAGTAGAACAGTATGTGGTATAGTCAGCTATTCAGAATTGCAGATCATTTCAGTTCATTTTATGATTTTTTTCTTTGAATTGTATTTAATATTTTGAGGATGAGCCAAGGGCTGTCACATTAAAAGAGAGTAAATAATGCTTGCCAGGTTTGGGAAAGTACTCGATGATAGACCCTAGTATTTTGTTTCTTTTTTAAAGAAGGAACAACTGAAAATTAGTCTTCAGCTTGTATTCCATATTTCCACTTGCATCGTAACAAATTCTTTCATCTGTAGAAAGTGTTTGGAAGTCCTGAAGTGAAGCACGAAAATTAGTTCAGGTTTTTTTAAGGTTTTCAAGATCTTTTGTAGCTGCTCTCCATACTTAAATTAGTGAAAAAAACTCCACTTGTTTGAAACAGTTTATGTTATTACAGAGCTGTTTATTCTTCTATAGGAAAGAAAATAAGCAATCAAATGTAAACAAAAAACTTTTACAGTGCAATAACAGCCATTGAAACTTGTTAGTCTAACTATTTTGAGACAACTTACTGCTACTATAGTTGCCTTTACACTAGACTTACTGCTAAACTCCACTATTTTAACAAAGTGCAACATAATTTATTTTTACTCTGTTTCTTAAAAATGTTCTCTTCTATGGAATGTTAAGTTAGTAGAATATTTAATTATTTGTATATTTCTAACCAACTTTATTTTATTTTAGTCTTGTAAGTGCTAATCTGATTGAGAGATGCATCTTGGAACTGAAAGCTCCATTGGGTCATGCATGTCATAAAGAACACGTAAAAGCTCAGGTTAGAGAAGCATTTGTTACTTTCTGGTTTGTTTTAATTATGAAATTAATTACGTTTGGATAGTCTATATTCATTAACATAGTCCAGACACGCAGCTATAGGCCTCATTCATGTGAATCTGTGTGCTTTTGACAAGGATGAAGAGGAAATAAACCATGTTATATTCAACACAGAAAAATTAATTTCTGTGTTAGAACTGTATCTAGAACAATTAGACTGAAAACCAGTTGTGTTTTAAAAATACAAATTGAGTTTAGCAGTTACAGAAATCATGTAATAGAATTTCTTTGTACGGTATTGAAGTATGAGCCAGATACAGTTAGTGACACATTTCATATTTGTTTTCTGCAACAAACCTGGCTGCTTTGCTTTGTCTCCAATCCTGCAGACACTTACGTAGTTCTCAACTTATTTTGATGTGTTCGTAGCATGTAGGATTACTGCCAATGGAAGTATTTTGTACCAAATTTAACTCTGTATAGACAAACATACAGAACATACCATGTTCATGTCACAGCACTATTTTAAAGCTTCTGTTACTCTGCATTCAGATTTACTTTGAAGAAAGATACCCAGGTTATTAAGAAAATGTGTTTCTGCAGAAATTTTGTGACAATAAATAAATATATCGGAAGTTTTTTTTTTTTTTTTTACTGAAGCTTCAAAATAAGCTTCTGTTTTCAGGAAATAAACATATTCATGAATATTAATGACTGTTTTTATGTTTTTCTTTGTGAGCTTTCAGAGAATATGATGCTGTACATATAATGAAAGTCATGACTTTCTCACAAGGAACTTTGTTCTGTGTTACTAGAAAATTGATTTCACACATGTGTTTCCAGACTAGAAATTCTGTTTCATCTTCTACAGTAAAGATTGGGAGAACAATTTTTAATTTGTATCCTATTGTTTCTTTGAAGTGGTGTATATTAATTCAAAATGTTATGAATCAGTTGAGGTAATGCAAATATTTAAATTAAAAAAATGTGGAAGGTGCAAATATATGGCTTTTTTTCATATCTTCTTTAAACTGTTTAACAGGTGTTATTACTACTTCAATACTTCTCATCTGTGTCCAGGCTTCTGAAATCATGTTTATTGGTGGACTCTCAGCTTGTGATCCAGGATGAATTGTTGAAACCTCTCTTGGGAAATACCTTCACAGTTCTTGCCATTAGCTCCAAAGATGGGTTAGGTAATGTAGAACTTTGTTTCCAGCATAGCCAGACAGAGCAAGTGGTCTTTTACATACCACCTTCATTTAAATTGGCAGTTGTTGTTAGGCTTATTTATCCAGGTTTGTGCATGTGTGATTTTTTTTTTTCTATATTATCTTTGCAGATACCGAGTTAATATCTGTACTTCATGAAACATGGGTAGACTTTTTCAACCTTCTAGCTACATTATTGTGGAAGAGTGGCCAAGTGTCTTTTCCAGCTGTCACAGCAGCCCTGGCAAATCATTGTACAGCAATAATTGGTAATAACTGTTCCTGAATGTGTTTGAACCTAGCAACTAATAAAATAAATAAACAAATAGAAAGAGGCATTCCTGTTTAAATGCTTTTAAGTAATTAACAATGGCATATCCAGAATGAAAACCAAATGTGTCCAGAGCTTGACTGACATTCTCCCTTAATTGGATTTTTATAACTCTTTCTTAAAGCATCAGACTAACTTTTGAACTGCCAGATAAATTCACAAGTTTTGTTTGCATATATGGGTTAGTGATTCTAGTTGTAAACCTTAATGAAATACAGCACCTGTGAGGAAAGCCTGAAGTGATCCATTGGCACTTTCTTTTTTAACTCTTATGGTATTTTTTTTTTCTTTTTTATATCTTGCATAAAAGGAAAGCAAAGTTTTGAGGGCAGATAAGAGATATAGGAATTCAAGATTATTACACAGGGTTTTGTTTGGTTGGGTTTTAATGATTCCTTCATTAGTTACTTGGCTAGTCAGGGCTCTTAGGTCACCAAGTTCCTCTGACATGTTTCAGTACTGAAGTATGAGCATAGTCCATTCAGGCTTGTGATTTCAGCCAGGTGCATGTGAAGTGATCTGGTGAATCCAAATCCAATTGCACATAAAGCAGCTGATTGGTACTGTTGGTATTATAATGTAAGCTGTTGAATAAAATGCGGAGAGTTCAGAAAGTTGTCGAACAAATGAGTGATTTAGCAAATGGAAATTGCTTTTTTGTTTTGCAGTCAAATCAGTTCAGAGCAATTAATTAATTCAGATCTATAAAACTCAAACTTTTCTTTCTAAGGTTTTTTTAAAGACTCATCAAATGCATAGAATTTGTAGAATTCATTGTGCGGTGAACAGGTATAACTGCTTCTTGGCTCACACACTTTCTGTAATAAGTCTTTCTGAGCTCCAAAGCTTTATTGAGAATGAAATATAAAAATTTTTATTTTTCTGTTTAATGTTTCAGATACCATTTGTGATTGTATTCATCTGTCAACCACATATCCTGCTTTATATACGGCTAGTTTACGGTTCCTCTCGGTCCTTTTGAGTGAGGAAGGAAGAAGACAGCTCCAAGATAAACAGAGTATATGTCAGAAGCCAGCTACTAGCTTTCTTCTGGATCACGTTGAAGGATGCCAGGCATCAGTAACTCAACTTACTGCATTAATTATTCAGGTATTTAAAATTTGACAATGTGATTGCAGGATATATTTTTGCATTTTTGTATTTTGTTAAAAAGGAATGTAGTTACCTAATGAAAAATCAATTGTTTCCAGTTACGAACCAAGACATCTTTAATTGGAGACATCTATTACATTCATTTTTTAAATTCATGTAATAAGCTGGAACAGTTGCAAAGAAGTAACTTCTAGGAAGTGCCTTGCAAGGCAATTATGCTGCAACAGCACATTATGAAATCTTGTGTGGAGAAGGTGATACACAGATAGAATGTATTTGGCCAAATACTGATAGGCGCTTTTTTCCTACTTTTCCAAACATTTAATGAGATTTTGAAGGTTTGAGACATACTTATCCCCATTGTAAATGACAGCATTGTTGTTCTTAACAGCTGTCTTTGTAAAAATTGTGAACCAAAACGAATCATTAAGCCTTCTAGTTCATTCCCTGATAGTGTAAGGTCAGTATTGTTGCACTTAAGGAGCATGTATTAGTGTATTTTCCAAGCTAGTTTTAAATGGACCAGGTAGCATATTTTCACTCATTCTTTTAGGAACTTGTTGCCTGACATGATATGTATTGGTTACAAGATATTTTTTCTAGATACTTATTCTGAATATTCTGTCTTTCTTAATGTAATCTCATAATCCTTATTTATTTTTTTATATACTCTCCTAAATGATTCTTTTACCTCCTCTATATGTACACCTGTCACTTATTTACAGACTGAAAAAACAACTTCCATTATTTAGTAATAAGAAAAGTTATAGGTGAAATTTGTCTAATGTATTTTCCCTCACAAATTGGTTCTTTTAGCTATACACTTACCATCCTTTAAATTATGTACAGTTTGTCACTGTAACAGTAATAGTGATCCGTAATTAGAAGTATAGTGATTGAAAGACACACTTTTCATATAACGTAACGTAGTTTATGATTTCTGATGTTCTGGAGTCAGTGTCTTGTAATTATTTTTTTAATAAAAATCATATTTAGTGCTGTTTTGCTGTGTAAAACAGTATTTTTTCAACATGTATTAGTACATATTGGATGGGGTGACCAAAATAATGCTGTCTGAGCCACTGTGGCTCTGTAGCATTTATTGGGCCATAGTGTTCTGTCCACTGAAAACCTGGTGTCTTACAGGGAGGAGAAACTTCCTAAGAGGATCTTTCTTGGTGTCACTGTATAGGCCACTAAAACTAGAATTCCGTGTCACTTTGGCAACTAATTTCAGGTAATTTCAGTGCATGGAGATTTCCTGTGAGGACATGATTTTCAGAGACTCTGACAGCAGAACAAGGGCACTTCATTGGAATCGCATAATTTGCTAAATGTCCTGCTAGTTTTTTGTATTTAATGCTATGTATGTGCCTAAAACTGAACTCCTTGTCTCTGGTACAAAAAATGGGATTGTGTGAAAGTATGTTAGACAAAGACATGTTGTGTTGTAAGTCACGTTCCTCTATTTTCATACAAGTATACATAGCTGATTACCAGTCTTTAGCAGCAAGAAGTGATGATTCTTATGTTGACAGCAGAAAAAGTCTATACAATGAGGAATTAACTGCAGCCAGGCCAATGAAACTACATCAGACACTATGACATAGTTTGAGTATCGTAAGAGATACCAGCTTTTAACTTGCTCTTTAACTGTTCAGACATGTAGATGGACATTACATTTTGTTCTTAAAAGAGCTCAAAAGATAACCTGTGCTGTCTGAGGCTTTATAATATATGAAAGGGATATAAACGGCTATGATTCCCAAAAGAGGAGAACAGAATTAGGAAACAGCTTCCATTTTTTAGAGCAAAGTGCATATATTGATTTGCTCCCCCCGCCCCCACCGTGGTGGTCATTGGGAGGCAGTTGCAAGAGGAGCCCATAGGATGTAAAGTAAGCTATTAAAAAAACACAGCAAACCAAAAACAACCCAAAAGATTAAAATCTGATCTTTCTTCAAGAGAAGCACTCAAGCAAATAAATGACTAACATAGAAAAGGGTGAGAGAGAGTTTTCAAACAATCGGCCATCTCCTCCTAATTACATAAAATCTACAGAACAGGTGCTATGCTATGGGAAATGCTAACTTAGGTCCCGGTCTGCAGGTGTGAATATTAGCAGACCAGGTCCTAAATTAGTATGCATTATTGCATACAACCAATTTAGTAAATGCACATGCTGACTTCGAAAGCTTCTCGTGCTTTCCTGTAGGTGAACTTTAACCCTTGTATACATGTTTTCAAGATCAGAAGTAAAAGTGATAAGGAAACCATAATCCATACATAAAGTCTTAAATGTAAGGCCTACCTTTTTTTTCTAGATATAAAATTTACAATGTTTTAGGAAGGCTGTGATAACCCTTTCAACTAACTTACACTAGGAGCAGACTAACATGGCTAGATCTGCTGTTGATTTATGGGACATTTTAAATTTATTATGGATCTTAATTTCAAAAAAGAATGAAAAGTGTCTATTCTCATTTTAATACTTTAATAGCAGTAGTTTGAAATTATAGAATCTGCTGGCAGAATGCAATGTGAGTTTACATGGAGTTATTTTTTCTATTCTACAAACAGTAGTTAATCAATTAATTGTTAATTAAGTATTCCCTACCATTGACATAAATTTTCTTTTTGATTATAAACTGCAATTCTTGATTGCAGAGTAAGGGAAAAAATGCATAAAGGAGCGTGCTTCAAGAAAGAATGGAATTTTGCTGGTTTTTAAGATAAAGTTTAGAAAATAATAAGATGAAATTAAAACTTTTGAAAAAGATGTAAATATAGGACAACTCACCTTAGCTATTTAATCAGTTCTAATCAACCCCATTATATGGATTTGATGGGTGGACTGTTTGGTGGATAAGGAATTGGCTGGATGGTCGCAGTCAAAGGGTAGTGGTCAATGGCTCAATATCCGAATGGAGACCAGTGATGAGTGGAGTCCCTCAGGGGTCCGTACTGGGACCGGTGCTGTTCAATATATTTATCAATGACATGGACAGCGACATCGAGTGTACCCTCAGCAAGTTTGCAGATGACACCAAGCTG
>Ga0065711_1044135_pt1 | contig 14287 bp, 18 predicted proteins | sample Hoacrofraction12_FD_59098 | JGI IMG/M metagenome (GOLD analysis project Ga0065711, IMG submission 59098) | Hoatzin crop microbial communities from Cojedes, Venezuela - Epithelial fraction 12 v2 (version 2) | ecosystem: Host-associated > Birds > Digestive system > Esophagus > Crop | place...
CCCCGGCCCAGCCCCTGCGGGAGGGGCAGCTGGCAGCCCCCCACCCCTCCCCGGGGTGCGGGACCAGTTTCCCTCGGGGGGGGGCAAGGAGCTGCAGCCTGGTGCGGGAGCCCCTTCTCCTTCCCCCCCCCGGGGCAGATGGGGTACCCGGCCTGGAGCAGGGTCCAGATTCGGGCAGGGAGAGCCCACCAGCCCAGAGCGAGAGGCAGGAGCCATGGCGGGGGGGGACTCATTTTTGAGGGTGGGGGCTTACTCCTCTGTCAGCAGCCCCAAAGCCCGGAGGTGGGTGAGTTGGGGCTGGAGGGGGGGGGTGGCTGCCGGATGGGGTGATGGATCCCTCGGGCTGCGGGGTGGGGGGATGTGGGGGTACCAAAGGGCCCCCCCCACACACCTGGGCTCAGCCCCACGCGCAGGAGCCAGCCTGGAGAACTGGAGATGCTGGGGAGGGTCAGGCTGCCGGCATGGGCTCAGCGTCTGGCGGAAAATAGAAGGGTGATGCTGAAGAGGCTTCCGAGGGCGGCCAGGATGGCGAGGAAGCCCAGGAGCGTGCCGGTTGGCGGGGCTTGGGGACCCCTCCCAGGCAGCGCCTTCTCTTCTTGCTCCCCAACACCACGCGTAGGTTATCGGATTTTTCACCTTGCGCCTTGGGTGTATGAGCAGCCCCGAGGGAGGGTTTCGCTCCGGGTGCTGGCGGTGCCGCCTCCGGGGAAGGGATGGGAGAGCGTCGGAGCCCGTGAAAGCGGTTTGTGCCGGGAGCGAGGGACGCGGGTGAGCGTGGGCGACGGTGGGATCCGCTCTCCTCGCTGCCGTGCGTGACGGTTGGCGAAGCCGTGGCTCCGCTGCTGCTCTCCTCCGCCTGTCGCTAGCCCAGCTACCACCCGAGCGCTCGCCGTCCTCCATCCTTCCCCGGCAAACGCCCTTTCTTTCCAGCCAGTGACTCTACCCGCTGGCCTGCAGCCGGGGACACCCGTGACAGCCCCACACTCTGCTCTGGGTCTCGGCTCTTGGGGGGTAGCGTGGGGCCGAACGGTGCCGGCGTGACCAGCGGCACGCTCCATGGATCTGCTCCTTCTCCCTCCATCTCCCCTTCCCCTGCAGCACCTCCTGAAATGATATCCCACCCCAGCCCTCCCGCCAGCCTTAACCCTCTCCTCCCCGCCTGCGGCAGCCCTGACCTGACCTTCGTACCTGCGGGAGGAGGCCGTGGGGCAGCGGCGTGGCCGTGCCCCCAGCCAGACCCCGGGCGCGGACCTGACCAGCACCTCACCAGGGCTACCTGTGCTGCTGTCCCAGCCCCACGCCGGCACCGCAGCCCACGCCTTCGGTCCCTCTCGTGGATCTCTGGCTGTTAACGGCTGGTGCCACGGAGCCGAGGGGTCTGCGAAGCCCCCTGCCCGTCCCAGCAGCGTGGGCTGGGGCCGGTGGGAGGAGAGGGCCGGGCTGGCCGTGCCTTCTCGCCTGCTGCTCCTCTTGCCGGAGTGCGGTGGCTCGGTGGCTTGACACGGTGGAGGAGAGGTGGTCTCTGTGGCTCCTAGCCTGGCAGGGCTGGGGAGCAGAGCCGAGGGAGAAACGTCTCCCTGGGCCAAAGCCTCCATGTCTTCCTGCAGAGGCGCTGGGGCAATTCCCACAGCCAGGCCCTTGGGCTCCATCCCTGGTGCTGGGACTGGGACTCCCCGGGGACGGCAGTCTCCCCGCTGGGGGGCAGGTTGCCAGGAGCAGGAGGGGGCTTCTCCGCCTCCCTCAGCTCTACGCTGGGAGCTGGGGCAGCCCCGGCTTTCCCCGAGAGAATGGGCAGGAGGAGGCTGGAGGAGGTGGTGGGGCCGAGCTCACAGCGCCCGGGGAAGAGTCGCCTTTTCCACGCCTGTTTGCGGGGGATTCATTGCAAAGCGGGTGGTTACACTTCTGTAGTAGCGTACCGTACTGCAGTTGCTCTACACCTAGAACGTAATTGCTCCGTGATACCTCTAATTACCACTGTTTCATATCACTGGAGGGTTAGCAGCGCGACTGAACGACTTCTTATTCCTTTCGCTTCCTACCTAACACAGTCGCCGTAGTGACGCTGGAGTTTGTACTGCTTGAGGTATGTAGCAAGTGTAAAATCCCGTAACCTGAGGTTGGATTTCAGGGGTTGGTAGATCACTTCATCATAACGCCACAATTACAGCGTAATTATAGTGAATTATAAAGCACAACCGAACCAAACCTGTCATGGTTCGTGGTTTGAACACGTCTGGTGCAGGGGGTGCGCAGCTCTCCTCCCTGCTCTGCTGAGCCCCGAGAAACGAAGGGAGAGAAGGGTTTCTCCTAGCGCGAGCAGAAGTGGCCTTGGGTGGGAGAAGAGCCAGAAGAGCTTGTCAGGTAGCGGGAAGGGCTGGGATGGGGGAGAAGAGGGGCTACAAGCACTTAACTCAAATCAAACCACCCAAGAAAAATAAAGGGAGGAAGCACCTGAAGGCCACGGCCTCAATTTTCTTTTTTTCCACCCCCTCTCTCTCTCTGTCTGGGGGAGTAAAAATTGGAGCTTGCGGAGGGGGACGGCTGCGCGGAGAGAGGTTTCGGTGCCTTGGCCGTGAGCTCCAGCTCCCGGTGACCCCGGCTGAGGACGCGTCTCGCCAACAGCCACTTTTGGTGGCTGTTTGAATCTGCAGCCGTTGGGATGATGTCAGGGCGTGCGTGACACGCAGAGAGGGAGAGGAGCATCCGAGGATGGGACTGGCTTGGGGATGGGGAGGAAGACCACCCGTAGCCCCCCCACAGCAGCTCCCCCAGCGCCAGGAATGCCGTCAGAGCACAGCGTGGCTGCTGCCCCTCCTTGGCACGGCGAGCCGGGAGAAAGACGGGTCACACGAAGGTGGCCATGTCTGAGCAGGCAGCGTTAATTGTCAGTTTGACCCGGGCAATTGAGTAAACGCTGATAGCTGCCACGGAGGGGCTCATCTCCTCTTCGCCTGGGGCAGGGAGCATGAGGCTCCCTCCGTCGCTGCGAGCAGCGGGTCACGCCGGCTGGCTCGGGAAGGGGGGACAGCGGGAGAGCAGGGACCCTGTGCCGCTGGAGCGAACGGCTGCGCAGGGGCAAGACCCGGGCGATTCCCCCCCTGCGGGAGCCCAGGTCGTGCCTTGCTCTGCCGAGGGGACGCGCGGAGGGGGTGGACGCGCCGGCAGCAGCACGGCCGTGGCGGGGGGAGCTCGGCCGTGAGCCCCACCAGCGGCTCAGGCCACCATCCCTTGCCCTCCACGGCCCCAGACCCCATGCAAACAGCGGCTCCTGGCTGAGCGCGGGACCGGGCTAGGCAGGAGGTCAGCATCCCTCTCGCGGGGGCTGGAGAGCTTGACATGGCTTTGCTCGTTCTCCCAGCTGAGCGCAGAAATGGCTTCTGCTTAACCATCCTGGTGTTTTCTTCCATAATTTTTTTCATGTGTGTAAGGCTGCCAGCCTTTCGGTGCCCACAGCGTCCTGCAGCGGACGTGTCCACACATGGCCATGACTCTCCTGGGCTCTGGAGGAGGACCCAGGTGTCCTGGTCAGAGGCCAGAGGCTTTGCCCGCTGAAGCTCCCATGCCCCTTGTCTCAGGACTGGGGTCCTGACTGGGGACAGTCCCGTGGGTGAGCCAGCTGGTCCCCAGAGCGGGTGGGGACAGGGTGAGGAGGTGCCGGACCGGGCTGTGCCTCCCGGGACATGGTTCCTGCATCCCGACGCTCTCCAAGGGATGCTCGGATGGCAGAATACCCGCTGGCAGCCATCAGGCCGGGCTGATCCCCTGCTCTGGGGGCCACCGCTCCCCGAGGGCTGTCCCCGCGAGCACCCGGCCCTTGCTCTTGCTGCAGTGGGGTCCTCGGGCTGGGCACCCATGGTGCAGCCCAGCCCCTGGCACCCTGCAGAGCCCTCTCTCCCCTGGCAGCCCTTCCCCCCCGCCACCCCACGTTGCAGTTAGTTGTCTCAGTAGGACCCACAGGTTTTTTTTGTTTCAGTCATTTCTGTTCCGTTTCTTCATCAGAATACAAAACATTAAATACCACTCCTGTAATTACAGTTAATTTCATAACCAGCACCTTAATTGGATTGGTCTCTGATGGGGAATTCTCGTAGGAGGGAGCAGCAGAAATATTTTGACGTGATCTATTCTTCCAGCTCGTTGTTTGGATTCGAGATGTCGAGTGTGAAATGGGAAACAACTGATTTAGACCTTCGAGGCAGCCTGGGGGTGGCGAGCAAAGTCTGAGCGCTCTTGGAGGCTCTTCCCTCCACACAGCCACGTGGACAAACCTCTCCCTCCGAGCCTGACCCCGGCCTTTCCCCGCCACCCCTTCGGGCTGGGGGCAGTCGCAGGGGGCTGAATTGATATGGTCTAACCCAAAAGGCCAGCCCGGCGAGCCAGGTGAGCCCTGGCCGGGCAGATGGCTGCTGCCCCAGCTCCGCTGGCGAGCGGCTCGTGCCCTGGGCCGCAGAGCAAGGCGCAGCAGCGAGGACTAGGCAGAAAAAATCAGGGACCGTGCTGGAGCAAATGCACGCTGCAGGGCCCAGAGGACAGGAGTCAGGGCCAGGGCGGTGAGCAGCATGAAGACCCCCTCGCCCAGCCCGTGCCGGGGAGCAGCCTGGGTCTCGGTCCTCAGGGGCGTGAGGGATGCCCAACAGGGACATCGAAGGGCCCGCTGGCATCCCCGAGCCCAGCCACGCGGTCCCTCCAGCAAGCCGGGATGTTTCAGCGCTGCTGCCGAGGGGGGCGAGTCCTGCGGGGTCCCCGGTGACCCCCCACCGGTCAGCGGGGGCCGTGCCATGCCGCGGCCGTCCCACGCAGCCGACGCGCTGCCGCGTTGGTCTGGAGCTACGGCTGGCTCCGGGAATTGCGCTGCCGTTAGCTGCTGCCATTCAACTGGTCGGTGCTCGGCCCGTTTCTCCTTAGCGACGGGGAACAGCGCAGAAGCTGAACCGGAATGGAAACCCTGGCCTTGCATTTCCCATTTAATTTCTGTGCGCCCTGTTTCCCCGTGATTAATTCTGCTCTCGCGTGCAGCCCAGAGTGCGGCCTCTGTGTTATTATCAGCATCACTAGGGAGGAGGAGGAAGGGGCGGAAAGCATCCCTTTCAGCTCAAGCAAAACAAAACAAGACCACCCCAAAGCAGCCCTCCGTCAAGGGCAGCGGGGGAACCGCTCCGTCCCCACGGTGGGTCCCTCCTTTTTCTCCATGCCTGCGGGCTCGGCGCGGTCGCACACTGGAAGGCGGAAAAGGACGGGGAACGGCGCGGCTCCCCGAGGCTGCTGCCGTGCTGGCAGCCCTTACCGTAGGCATCCAACCAACAGTGCTTTTCGCCCCTGCGCCGAGCCCTTCCCCACTGCCCCCGGGACCTGTTCCCAAAGCGCCCGGGGCTGAGATTTACCGGGGCGCAGCACCCGCAGCCGGCGCCAGCTCAGCTCGGCGCACCCTCGCTGCTGAAATCAGTGTGCTGGATTTCTCGAAATTGCCCTAAAATATTCCCAAGCGCTTCATTTTCTCCTCTCAAGCGGCGTTTCCCACCTTTTCCTTCGTGCTTGGGGGTGGGGGGTCCTGAATTTTGGCTGCTGTGCCGGGAGCTCTGTGCTCAGCCCCCGTACCCACAGAGGACACGTATCCATGCCAGGTCCTGGCCAGGCCATGTCCCAGCCGGATTTGGGCTGGGAAGGGCTGGCGAGGAGCTGACCCCCGGCACTGCCTGGCCGCTCGCACCGGCTCTGCCGGGCCCCGTGGGTTACGGCTCACTGGAGGGCGGGCGGGCTCAGCCGTGGTTCGGCACAGTTTGTTTTTATCTAATCTATTTTATTGTTGAATGAAACAATAACAGCAAATACAGGCCCTGAAGACAAGCCATAAATAATGCAAAAATCAAACAAGCGAGAAAGGGGGGAAGAAAAAAGAGTTATATATTTGAAAGCGGCAGAGAGAAAGCCAGGCTGGGAAGAGGAGTCCTCTCCACGTCTGCCATCGCTCATGCTTTCTTCGGCTCCCTTTTTTCTCCACTTCTCTCCTCCTGGAAATTCCTGGGGGACCAGATTTGTTATCATGTGAATGAAACTTAATAATAGCTGTGGGGGAGAGAGAGATCTGGCATGTGGGAAGGAGTCAGGAAAGGACGTGGATGGAGAGGACCGGGGCTGTCATCTGTCGCAGCACCTTGAAACACGGCCTTACCCCTGCCCGAGCCTGCCACCCCGCTCTGCCCCCGCGTCCCCACCGCCGGAGACGGGGCAGGGACAGCTCTGCCGATGCCGCCCGGCACTCGTGGGGCCCACGGGGCCGCTTGTCCCGCCGATGGGTTATCCCAGAGCCGCCTTCGCTGGGTCGGTGTTTCCCGAAAGGCTTCTGAGGCCGCTTACTTTAGGCAGCAGTATAAAAATATCAGGGCTGGTCCTAAAGGGAGGTAAATCCGCAGGTTTCCTGGAAGTCAGCGAAGCTGCTGGCTTTGTGCCCTCGCTGTTATCCGAAAGGCTTCCAGGGGAAGGCGCAGCGCTCCGGAGCAGCCCTGGTGCTTCTCTAGGTACCCTGCGCTGGGTGTGGGGGTATGGAAGGGATGCGGCGTGGGAACAGAAGCGGTGCCATGAGTACAGTCTGCCGCTTAAATTAAACATGAGGAAGGCGAGCGGTCCCTGGCAGCAGCGTTGCTCTGTAGCACCGCAGGCTCGGGACGCGCTCGCTGGTCCCCGCTTGTGTGGCCGTGCAGCCTCCGGGGCTTCGATCTGGGGTTTCCACCTCCAAGCAGTGGCGGGGATGCAGCAGCTTGGAGTGGCAGCTATCGGAGGGGGCCATGTCGCAAAGCTTCGGCGACGTCCCCTTGTGGCCCCGTGGCCAGAGGGGACGGGATGTCCCCGGGCAGCGTGTCTTGGTGCCAGGCAGCCGGCACGGGGACCGTCCTCGGGGGCTGGTGCTGGGGTCTGGGGGAGCGGGAAGACACCGATCACCGGACCAACCACCGAGGCGAGTCCGTGCAGAAATGCCGTCTGCTCCTGAGCCGGGGGAAATGCGTCCCGGCAGCGGGGTGGCTTTTACGCTAGATCACGCGGTGGTCCTGCCCCTGGCCCACACGCAGGGTCGAACCCGGGCAGCGTGCAGCTGCGCTCCGGCTGATTCAGCGGCACCGCGACAGCGCGCGGAGCCGCACAGACCTGCGCCGGCAGCACTGGGGCCGAGCGGAGCTGGTGGGCAGGACAGCCGAGCCGCCGGGGCTGTCCCCCATCCTCCAGCCCAAAATCTACTGCTGCTGCCCAGCGTAGGGTCCTTTGGCGGTGCCGGGGCTGCTCGCAGCGCTCCTGGGGAGCTCAGGGCAGGGCAGAAGGTGTTCAGGTACTGCTCGAGGCCGTTCCCAGGGAAGACCAGTGGTCCCTCTGGTGCAAGGAGAAAGGGCGGCTGCCCTCGTGCCCTTTGGTGTGGTGCGTCCCCGCTGTCATCCGCGTGCTGGGTGGAAGAGCCCATCACCGCGAGGCTGGCTGCTGCCGGTCTCTGGTGCCAGCCAGGCCACAGCAGTGCTGGATGGGGATCGCATCTTAAATACTTCTCCGTCCTCTTCTACAGCCTCCGAGCAACTGCCAGAGCAGATCAGGTTGCGGCACACCTATTCCAGGCTTCCGCCTTGGAGCAGCTGAAAGCAGATACTTCGGAAGGCTGAGCAAAAGCTCCGGGCTGGAGAGTGGTGCCATCATGGGGGGAGCAGGAGCTGGTGACCCCAGGCAGCTGGTGGGGCCGGGGCTGGTCTCCTTGGCTTGGTGGGTCATTGCCTTGCACCACTCGCGCGTCTGCACCACCCGCCCTGAGCAAGGTGCTCCGGAGGGGTCCTGCTTACCTTCTGCCCATTTCTCGCCCACTTCTCACACCCTCTCGTGCTGCTCCTGAAGGGTTTGTGCACAGGACGGGACGCAGGGCAGCCCTCGACGGCCTGTTTGCGCACCCTTCGTTAACAGCCCACCCATTAGCGAAGGCCCAGAGGAAATGGGGCAGCAGCTTTCCACTGCCCAGGCCAGTGCTGGGCCTCCAGCCCCCCGTCCGCTGCCCACCAGCCAGCCCTGGGCTTTCCTTAAAATCTTCCTCTTCGGGTTCTTCTCACCCATGGGAAGCAGCATGGTCACAGGAGGGAAGCTGCCCCTCCACCCTGTGCGCTCCAGCTCCCACCCATCCCGCAGCATCCCTGGGCGCTGGGGAGTCTCCCGCGCTCCGGGGATTGGGTGGGAAAAGAGGAGGAGGAGGGAGCCAGCGGGATGGGGAGGAAGAAAGACAAAGCAGAAGGGCCCACAAACGCGTGCCGGGGGAGCAATGGGGAGAGGAGGAGATGGCCACAAACGTGTTTGGCAAATGAAAGCTGCTCCCTTTTTTTTGCTGCTCTGCAGATAGCTACAGGAACACTCAGTGCAGAGCCCGGGGTCTGGATAAGCAACTCTTTTAGCAGCAGGAAAGGTTGTTAAATATTTATTTGTAAACCTGGAGTCTTTATCTCTAAAATGTAGTCAAGTTCAATAAAATTTGATTTAGCTGAGCAGCTTAGAGGAGACGAGCGCACCGGCTCCGAGAGCCGTGTCGTGGCAGCTGCGTGCGAAGCCAGAGATGGGGCGAGCCGGTGGCTGACCCGCACCCGTGCCCGCACCGCAGGCAGTGTGGGGGGCTCAGGCTCGCTCCAGCTACCCCATGGCACCACAAGCAGGGACGTCTGGGGAGGGGGAATGCACTCCCCCAGCCCTGCTCAGCCCCCCCGGGACACGGCTCACTTGGTCCCAAATTGCCTCTCGTCATTCGATGCTCTCAAAGCATCTGGTTCAAGGGCGACCGTCTCCCAGGCTGATTTATGGCTGCCAGGTGGGGGTTAGAGCTGACGCAGGGATTTTTGCTGCTCGCTGGCTGTCAGCATGGTGGACCGCTCGGTGCTGAGGAGTACCGGCCCAGCCCTGACCGCTTGGCACCCCGGTGGGGCGGCGAGCAGGGGGCCAGCCCAGGGACAACGGTGACGGCGGAGGGCACGGCCGGGCATGCTGCCCACACCTCGGGGCAGGGGCGGGGGCAAACGCAGGTGCCGAGCCTCGGCTCCCTCCTGGCTCATCGCCAGGGTTCGGGTTCCTGTGCCGGCGTCACCCAAGCCCATCCAACGCCACTGCAGCCCCTCGCCCGGCCGGGACGGCCGAAAGGACAGCCCCAACTTTGGGCTGAGGGTTGCTGGCATGGCACGAGTCCACCTGCTGTGGGGGGGTGATGGGCACTATAAAGCCGTGTGCGGGTTGTTGACCTCAGCTCACAGAAAAATTACCATTCAAGTCGTTTTTAGAAGGGCACCTCTTAATATCTGCCTCACCTCGAGGCACAAATATTCCTCTCTGAAACAGGCGGCGGTAAATGGGAACTAGAAGTGATTTAAAGCTCATCTTAGCCCGGAATTCTTCAGCTTATTCATTGTCTTTCTCCCCAAGCTCTTCTGTGACTCTGGCTATTAAGATTACGGATGTTTTTGTCAGGGATTGTATTTGTCACAGATTTACATTTAGCTGAGAACTAACACGTGAGGTGTGTCTAGACTTTAATTCTACACGAGTGGGCTCAGCTTGTCTTTAACGCCATGCAGATTTTACTTCATTCATCTGTCACCTCCTTGCTTATCCTTCAGCCGTCGCCGCCGCGTCGCTCCCAGCAGCTCTGGCCACTGCCCCCCCCTACCGAGGCCAATGCGGGGCCAGATGTGGTGCAGCTGCAGCCCCCTTCCCGCTGGAGCAGAGGCAGAATTTGGCCCCGGGGAGGTCCGGGGCTGAGGTGGGAGCTGTGCCTGGGGCCCTGTGGCAGGGTTTGGCTCTCGCTTCCGCCCCGTGCCCAGCAGGGTCCGGCGCGTGGCTGCACGCGCGGGCAGAGCTGAATTTTCAGCACAGAACGCAGCCAAATAAGGCCGGCTGCCTGGCACTCTAATGAGCTGAAGTCTTTTCAGCCCCGGTATAATTAAACCCCTTAGACTGTATTTTGTTTTGCACGCAGTGTTTTTTTCGCTTTCTTTGATGGCTTTCTCAGCACGGCTGCGAGGAGCGGGAAATTGGTTTCTGAGGACGAGGGCGGCTGCAAGCGAGCCGGCGCGTTGGCAAGCTGGCCGTGGGAGCACTGGTGCCGTGGGAGCAGTCGTGGGCACAGCGGTGCCACTGGCACCTCACGAGCAGGAGAAGGGGAACCCCGGCCAGCTCAGCCCTGGCCGGGGCTGTGTCACCAGCCCGAGAGCTGCCAACCTGCGGTGCCGTCCCTCCGGCAGTTCCCGGCCCCAGCGGCATCGCGACAGCAGCGGCAGCCTCGGCTGTATCGGTGAGGCTGCCTGGTGGCGCTGTCAGCACCAGGGAGGTGACGACACGGGAGATGATGAATTGTAAATCCCCGGCGAGTGGCTCCTCGCAGCCTGGCCCAGGCCCAGGCGAACCCACTGGAAATGTCTCCACCAGACTGGGATGTGCTGGCCTGGGGCCGGCGGGAGGGAGCTCAGCATCTGATACTGCACCCCTTCATCTCGGGGGTGATGTGCTTTGGGTGGTCCCCAGGACCCGCCCCGCTGCGGAAACAGCAGGGAAAGGGGATGGAGAAGGACCATGAACTGGGAGGAAACCACAGGAGGGTTTCTGCAGGGACTCCGGGACCTCACAGCCGCAGCACCGGCTCTGCCAAGGCCTGGTGGTTTCCGAGGTGGTGCTGGTGGACATTTTTACGGCCAGTCCATCATCCTTCATCCTTGCGTCTTGCAAAGAAATTCTGAATAATTTTGGGGGGAACAAAAGTTACAGTTGGCTCGTATATCTGTATGAAATGATGAACGTAAATGGATGCAACGGCAGTAATGCACCGAACGCGTACCGCACCCATAAATATTGCCGGAGCAGGGAAAGCGGTGACAGGATACACGGTGATGGACGCAAACGGAGCCAGTGGAAGTAATGCATCGAGTATATTCAGCGATAGCCATAAATAGCATTAGTGGAAGCAGTGCAGAGAGTACCCATAACAATGGACATAAACACAGTCCGGAGTCGCTGTACATCTAATAGGCAATATTAATATGATTTGATCCCTCATAACAGCTTGAACCACAAGGAAATAAATGCAACGGAGGCAGCATTTGCTTCCACTTGCCATGGGCCGGGGCAGAAGCCAGCCCATAACCCCCGGGTGGGTCTCCCAGCCCTCCCCGGGAAGGCAGCGGGAGCAAGGGGCTGACTCTAGGGAGGGGACACCGAAAGCGGGCTGCGGCAGAGCCGGGGGGAGCGCAGAGGAAGGGGACTGGTCCCCACAGAGCTGTCGCCGCTGCTTCTCGCTCGGACACCCCGCTGCCAGCCAACCCCAAGCAGGGTTCCCCAAGACGCTCGATTCGGTGCTCAGCTCCTCTGCGTTTGCAGAGCAGCCTTTATATTCAGGCTCCATCTACAGGGAACTGAATAATTTCAAGAGCTTAAAATAGGATGTAGATAGATGTGTTTAGTATTAAATTATTTTTTTTTTAAGAAGCCAAGGAAGCGCGATCTGTCTGACACGGATTCCTCAAGGCTTTCCACTCGGAGTCTGTGCACGTTCAGTCATCAAGTGGAAAGTTGCGGGGTGGGGAGGGGAGAGGGTCTTGTAGCCAAAGGGCTGGATTTCAGCTGGAAAATGAGAACCCGTGCTCTGCCTCGGCAGCGCCTTTTGCCTTAATGTCGGCTCTGCCGGGAGGGTAGACCTTTTGCCGTGGCTGTGCCTGTCATTCGCTCACGTCCCCCTTGCTCTTTCTCTCCCCCGTGTTACCTGCAGGTGAGAGATAGGATGGTAGCTGGGGAGGCGAGTATGCGCAGCCCAATCCTGGCCTGCTGGCAGCCAATTCTCCTCCTGATGCTGGGATCCATCCTGTCTGGCTCCGCTACGGGCTGCCCACCGCGCTGCGAGTGCTCTGCCCAGGAGCGCGCCGTCCTGTGCCACCGGAAGAGATTCATGGTCGTGCCAGAGGGGATCCCAACTGAGACCAGGCTGCTGGACTTGGGCAAGAACCGCATCAAGACGCTCAACCAAGATGAATTTGCCAACTACCCTCACCTAGAGGAGCTGGAGCTTAATGAGAACATTATCAGTGCCATTGAACCTGGGGCTTTCAACAACCTCTTCAACCTCAGGACGCTGGGGCTCAGGAGTAACAGACTCAAGCTGATCCCCTTGGGGGTGTTTACCGGACTCAGCAACCTTACCAAGCTAGATATTAGCGAGAACAAAATTGTGATCCTCTTAGACTACATGTTCCAGGACTTGTACAACCTGAAGTCTTTGGAGGTGGGGGACAATGACCTCGTCTACATCTCCCACCGGGCCTTCAGTGGGCTCAACAGCCTGGAGCAGCTGACCCTGGAGAAATGCAACCTGACCTCCATCCCCACGGAGGCCCTGTCTCACCTTCATGGCTTGATCGTGCTGCGGCTGCGCCATCTGAACATCAACACCATTCGGGATTACTCATTCAAGAGGCTGTACCGGCTCAAGGTTCTCGAGATCTCACACTGGCCCTACTTGGATACTATGACATCCAACTGCCTCTATGGGTTGAACCTGACCTCCTTGTCCATCACCCACTGCAACCTGACGTCCATCCCGTATGTGTCGGTGAGGCACTTGGTTTACCTCCGGTTCCTGAACCTGTCCTACAACCCCATTGTCACCATCGAGGGCTCCATGCTCCATGACCTGCTCAGGCTGCAGGAGATCCAGCTGGTGGGAGGGCAGCTCACCATGGTCGAGCCCTTCGCCTTCCGCGGCCTCAATTACCTGCGCATCCTGAACGTGTCGGGGAATTTGCTGACCACCCTGGAGGAGTCAGCCTTCCACTCGGTGGGCAACCTGGAGACGCTCATCCTCGACAACAACCCCTTAGCCTGCGACTGCCGGCTGCTCTGGGTTTTCCGGCGGCGATGGAGGTTGAACTTCAACAAGCAGCAGCCCACCTGCTCCACCCCCGAGTTTGTCCAGGGCAAGGAGTTCAAAGACTTCCCCGATGTCCTCCTGCCCAACTACTTCACCTGCCGCCGAGCACGGATACGGGACCGCAAACCTCAGCAGATCTTTGTGGATGAAGGCCACACGGTCCACTTTGTCTGCCGGGCAGATGGGGACCCGCCCCCCACCATCATGTGGCTCTCTCCCCGCAAGCACCTCATCTCTACCAAAACCAACGGGCGGCTCACGGTCTTCCCTGACGGCACACTGGAGGTGCGCTACGCCCAGATCCAGGACAATGGCACCTACCTATGCATTGCCAGCAACGCGGGTGGCAACGACACCATGCTGGCCCACCTGCACGTGCGCAGCTACTCCCCAGACTGGCCCCACCAGCCCAACAAGACCTTCGCGTTCATCTCCAACCAGCCCAACGAGAGCGATGCCAACAGCACGCGTGCCACCGTGCCTTTCCCCTTTGACATCAAGACTCTCATCATCGCCACCACCATGGGCTTCATCTCCTTCCTGGGCGTCGTGCTCTTCTGTCTGGTGCTCCTCTTCCTGTGGAGCCGGGGGAAAGGTAACACCAAGCACAACATTGAAATCGAGTATGTGCCACGCAAGTCCGACGCGGGCATCAGCTCCGCCGACGCACCGCGCAAGTTCAACATGAAAATGATTTAACCAGGCAACAATTTGCAAATAATAACGGTGTTTTTTTCTTTTTTTTTTTTAAAAAAAAGAACAAATGAACAAATAAAAAATAATTAAAAAACATTGCTACAAACATACCGACCTCTCTCCTTCCACCACGCCCTCCGCCCCTGTCCAAACCCACTGCACCTGCACTGTTACCACCTCTTTCTCCCCCTCTTCTTCTTTATACCAGGAAAACATCCAGCCGATGTCTTCAGGACTCCTGTGTGTTTGTAAGGACTTTGTCTAATGGACTCCGGTGTCAGATAAAACTCTGAGAGGGGAAATCAACAGAGAGGGGGGAAAAAAAAGAAAGAAAAAAGAAATAAAATCAATAAAAAGTTACGAACTTTCTTCTGTAACTTTGATTTCAATAATTATGGATTTTTATGAAAACTTGAAATAATAAAAAAAACCCTATTTCCTATAGATAGTTGGAATGCAAAATCTTGACTTCTTGATCTGTCCAGTCCCGTATCTCTGGGGAGCGCTCGCTTTCTCGCTGCCGAGGCATTTTTCCAGCCGCCTTGCTAGGAATAGCCCCAGGCACGGGCGAGCCACCCACTGATGCCAAGGGTTCACTCTCCCCCAAAAGGCACGACCTGGGGGGGGGGGGCTTGGGCCCTGCGCGGCACCGACAGGAGCTGGACTTCCCCCCCCCCC
>Ga0065711_1044137_pt1 | contig 14286 bp, 7 predicted proteins | sample Hoacrofraction12_FD_59098 | JGI IMG/M metagenome (GOLD analysis project Ga0065711, IMG submission 59098) | Hoatzin crop microbial communities from Cojedes, Venezuela - Epithelial fraction 12 v2 (version 2) | ecosystem: Host-associated > Birds > Digestive system > Esophagus > Crop | place...
GCTGACGACAACCCTCTGAGTTCTGCCATTCAGCCAGTTCTCAATCCACCTCACCGACCACTCATCCAGCCCATACTTCCTCAGCTTCCCTAGGAGGATGTTATGGGAGACTGTGTCGAAAGCCTTGCTGAAGTCTAGGTAGACAATATACACGCGTATATATGCACACATACATACACAGACACACATACAGGCATGCTACTGTTCAAATACTGACAGAATTTAAGGGACGATTCCCACAGTGATCACAGAGGTACACACAGCTTTGCCTAGTTTCTCACTGGCACTATGAGGGCAGCCCTGGGCCCATCCAAAGGGCTACGAAGGACTGATTACCAGCACAGGCCAGGTAAGACTCTCATAGGCATGTGCTGGGACAACTTTACTAAGAACAAGTAAAGCTTAAGTAAAGATTAAGCCTCTGCTTAAGACTAGAACCATGTGTACTCTAAACTAAGCCAGGGACTACTGCACAGAGTTACCTGAGCGAGATTCATTAGTCACTCTGCCTCTCACATGCCTCCCCACACTTCTCAACAGCAACTAGAACAGCTCTGATGCCAGGCAGTAAACACCAGTTTTTATCGCAGCCCTGCTCATCACTCCCTGTATCAGAGAGGAGAGAGGGAAGAAGGGCTGGACTGTCTTGTAGCCCACTCCATTGCAGAATAAGAGCCAAACTGACTTTGTGTGAGCACTGAGGTACCTATAAATACCAATTCTGGTACCTAAAGACATGCACAGATCTCAGGAAACCTGCAGAGATCAGACACTTACACACGCCCACTCTTCTGCTTCACTCCACTGAAGAATCTGTATTCAGTTGGCTGTTTGCAATTCTATTAATCTGTACTGGGTTAGAACATAGAAAGCAACCACCACCAGTCGCGGGCAAACCCTACCCTTATTCTTTACCACCCAGCAAAGCCTCCTCCCACATTCTCTGGAAATGGGGAAGCAGTAAACCAAGCACCTGGTTATCCTAAATCTATAACCCTTTTTGGACAACTTGCCCTTTCTCACCATTGCCTTAGCTTTCAAGGCTCAGAGAAACGCTAGACCTGTAATTGTCAGAATTAAGTCCAATGAATCAAATTCCCAAAGGCCTCATAGTAACTCACAGAAGGTTTACATATCTAAAACCAGCCAATAGTTGTCTTATCTTCTCCCCATTCCTCCCTCCTCCCCTCACAGTGGGAGCCATTTGCTCTCAAAAAATACAGTGACATTAAATAGCACAATATACTTACAGCCAGATACATAGCTGCATATACGCTTAGTGCTGCTTCTTTGGATGGGAATGTCTTTCTTGCTTTCATGATAAGGTCTGGATTTCCAGTACACGCATGTACGCTACTGATGAATTGTGTATACTGTTTACATCCAAGTGCTGTATAGTTGGGTTTACAAAGTGCAAGAAAATGTGGTGCAAGATTCCCTGTTACTACTTGTCCAGCATTTACAAAGATGTCCGTGGCAAACAGTCCAAATGCATAAATTCCTAAAAAGGGAAACAAAGAGTTAAATTTTCTGACAATTTCACTCCAGGGCAACATATTATAGTATTTATCATAGGAATATACCAGCTCCTTCCATTTAAGAACATGAAAAACCCTCATGTGTATTGCACCCTAAAGATCCTGGCTCACTCACGTTGGAGATGGTACTTTCCTACACAACCACAGCAGCAACACTGCAACATACCTGCACACCTCCTCTCTCTCCATCCTTCAGAGGAGCATGCTCAACTCTTGCGCAAGCAGCCTGCTTTCCTAGGCCTGCTAGCCATGAATCGCCACTGTTCAGGGTAGCTAGCTATACTGGCACCTAACTTTTGCCCATATTCACTAAACAGAAGTGACAGAGGCAAATTCTTCACCCTATAAATCTTCTTGAGAACCAAGTAAGTCAGGCCCTGATAGAGAAGTAACTGGAAAAGTCATAACACATACTGGACAAACATTTTCTTTTCCCTTGCAGCTATAAAGAAGCTGAAGTAATGAATAATTCAATATTGCCATGCACGAGTTGTCTTCATCTGCCTGCTGCTGGGTACATCTCTATGTATGGCATGTTAATCACAGTATCAACACAGTGAGCCAAAGAGCTGTATCTTCGAGGAGCTGCTTATGCTAAAGAGTTTTTTACCAGACATACCAGCAAAGCATTAAGCACGTGTACTTGTTTATTAGAATGGAAATGCATGTATCTGATTACTTAAAACAGATTTCTGCTACTCTGAGGTCCCTTTCTATCCTCTTGGAAGCAGAAAATGAGCTCTCAAAAGAAATGCAAACACAGCACCCTGACTGGGAGGCAAAGCCAGGAGGTGCGTGTTCAAATTCCACCTGAGCTACAGATTTCCCTCTGTATTTCCACGGGCAAGTCATCTTACCTTTCCCATACTTCACTGTGAATATAGTGTGAGTTCTGGCAGTTCCCAACTACATGAGGCATCATGAGGACATTAATGGATGTACACCACAGCAGACACAATGCCACAGAAACATGTACATTTCTAGAGGTCAGGTTTTTTCCTCAGCAAAGCTACATGCCTGAGGATGCTTTCTGGGATCCTGGCTGGTCAGCAGTGTCACACAGACATTAATTTACCTTGAGTCACCCTGAGCTGCTAGATGCTGGTGAGCAGCAGATTGTGCCTAGCTGAGCTGTTGCACAGAAGGGCACATTCAGCAAGCCCCAAGGGTGTGCACTGCCCCAAAATAGGTGGCCACATTACTTTGTTTGAGCACGATGGGTAGTGATGTGTCAACTGGTAGAACAGTACAGATGCCATTGTTCATCCCTTCCCTCCCTCCCACCTATTTTTTGCTTCTGTGAGCAAGGAGGGCCCACCGAGTGGGAAGGAAATATGGGCACTGATTACACACAGAGGAACTGGAGTGGGAGGAGCTCCTCTTCACCACTCCCCACCTCCTCTGGACCTATGCAAGACAGTCTCACTCTTAATGACTTTTAGCACTCCAATGCGACAGTGAGCAATCGCACTCTCATCAGGCAGCCACAGCTGTCACACCAACTGCAAATACAGACACAGCTGCACTTCCCCTCCACCCCCCTGCGACTGGGGCATGTGGGAGGATTAGCTGCCCCAAGGCTTCATTCCTCCAGCTGTTTCTCTTAGATACAACCATGAGTGAGAAGCAAACAACAGAACTGAGCCCTCTGATGGCATCCCTGCACATATTAAAAGCAGCATCTGGGAATATTCAATAGACATTTTGAGTGGTTGTACTTCTCCCTCCAGACACATTTACAATGAACTAAGCAGAAAGGATGACATCTAGTAAAGTCAATGGGGGAGTTACAACTGACTTCAGTGGAGCATGGATTTTGTACAGTTTTCTACTACAGACTGTAACACAATCTCCAGGTTAAGAAAGCACCTAAACTGGGCTTGACTTCAAACACACATTTATATCCCAATGTCTTCAACTTTGGCTGCTATGTATGCGCATAACCAAAAGAAAACTATCAGCTATAGATATGGCATAAGAACATCTCCCTTCTCCACCTCACCCTACTCCAGGCCTGCTGATTGTTTCTTCCCTCTTGTGGTCCCAATTTTTTCTGTTTTTACTGCTGTTTCTGCAACTATTTTTTTATCCAAACTTCCAAGAAGCTTCATTTGCTACCCAAAAGGGGAGAACTCATTGCACCTGAGTTAAGACTACACAGGAAATGTTGTACGGTTATCTGAACATTTTCCCCACGTCAAAAGTAAGACATAATTGACCACTCTCACCATTCAGAAAATGAAAGCATTAATTTTGCTCATACCGAGGAATCTGATGGTTCTGCGCACCAGTGGATTTATATAACAACAGTCTCCAGTTAATATTGTTTTTTCTTGGTTTTCAAAATCCTTTGTAGCTAACTGTAGACAAAACACTGCAGTTTCTCCAACGATAATCTTAGGGAAGGAGAAAAAGGGGAGAGAAATGGTACATCAGATTACAACAAGTAAAATACACTAATATGACAGAGATGGCTATCTCATCTTAAGGAAGCAAGACCAAAACACCACAAAAGACAACACGAATGCACCAAGTTCTGTACATTAATCGTCTTATGAGGGAAATCTTCCTTTTGGCTTGCTTTACTTTATTTGCATTAAAAGAGAAGAAACTTCCATAACCAGGAATTGGAATCAACATAATATAACCTAGTTTTCAGGATGAGGGGAAAGAGAAAGAAATCTATCAGTTCAAGAACAACAGATCACATAATGCACAAGATGTGGATCAAAGTAAAGGTCTAATCCTGGAAGATGCTGAACATTTCAGTTCCCACGTGGCTTTCACTGACACTCAGCGCTTCACAGGGTCGACCTCTAAATTTTGGACCATGGTGCAGCCAGGGGGAGGGGCGGGGGAGATAAAGAAAGAAAAAAAAAATCACAACAGAGCTCCTATTCACATCAGAGGATTTGTTTGCCAGGAGGTACTTAACAGGGTTTGATTCATATTTTGCCAGCTAAGTTTATCATGTCTGGCTTTAGCTTTGTTCCTCATGCTTGAACAAAGTGTCACCACTGATATTTTAACATTAAGCATGGCCTGTTTCACATTCGTTACACCAAAATGAATAAAGTTCTCACGTCTATAGATCATTCACATTACAAGCGGCAAAAAATAAAAAAAGTTAACCAACTGAAAAAGAAAATTATAGATTCTGAACGTAAAATATCCCCTCTAAGATGCGTATTTACCTGCACAGCAAAACATGACCTTTCATTTCCTCATGACAATTTTGGTATTGAGACTTAATAGCCAAAACCAAGCCTTAAGTGTGTATCTTTCTAAACCTATGATACCGAAGCTTTATAGCACGTAGGAGAGGTATGAGGAAAAAGACTAGAGCAGAAGGGTCAAATACTGACTACTGTATTCCAGCTTTGATTCACTGTGGGATTTCAAGGCAAGGCTCTTCCACTCTTCTTTATGAAAAGCAGTAAAGCTTATTGATAGATACATCACATTTTGATAAACAAGAATGAAGACCAGCAAACTGAATTCTTAATAACACACAAATACAACAAATATTTCCATCAAATCTGATTTATTGCCTCAGTTTTTCTAAACCTTTGACCTAACAGGAAATCATAAACTTTTTTATATATGACAATAGGTCTGAACATTTCTAAACATAGCACAGGTTACAAAAAAAATATGGGCGATGGCTCACAAGCAGAGTTTGTTGTCAACAGGAAGAATGCAGTTAATGACCTTAGTTATTTGTAGATCTACACAGATGACTTTGGACTAAATTGTGACACACACAGAAGAGGAAAGTGCTTCTTATAAATAATGTGGCACAAATAACAAAAATAGCTGTCATGGCAAGTGTGTAAAAAGAAGAATTCAGTTTGCCACAGAAACAGTCATCATTTATTACTTTAGACTGGCTTCAGATCCTAGTGGAAGTTTCAGATGAAACAAATTTCAATGCCTGAACTAACATGTATCCTCTTTCTATTTTGATGCAAGCAAATTTTCAGCATACTGACGTACAATTCCTTCATCTATAATTAAGAAATGATTAGTACACATTTGAAAAATAACTCAACCTTGAATTCAAGTTCATCAAAATTATGACAATGATAAGGAGAATTCAGCCCAATAACCCCTACAGCTCTCATGAAAAAACAAACAAAAAAACATTTTAACATGTTTCATAAAGGTGAGAACTGAAACACTAAGATTTTTTCCTGTGAGTCACAGTAACTCCCTTCTTTCCTCTAGAATAATGAAGCACCAAGGACTAGGCAACCTGAACACAGTCAGATTCTGCATTTAACTGGGGTTTTTTTGCCATATGCAATAAATTCCAGTAAAATTGTTGCAGATTTCCGAACTCCAGGAAAAAGCAGAATCCAGCACAAGGGAAGTATCTGTGATAAACAGTGCTCAACCTTCTGCAAGAACACAAAGAAAAAGTGTGCCAGCAAGCTCAGCTCTCCAGCTCTGAACAGAACCTGCTGATCTAGGAGCACAGGTTCTTCTCTTTAGCTGGTAGGGAAGCTCGGGTCAGCAAATGGGAGAACTGCTTATTCAGTTATAGGAAAGCAGATCCTCACTTCCATCAGTCTGTCTTCTTGCTGCTGGCAAGAATTTTTCGTTGTTACATTTCCTGTCTTTGATGGTGACCTGGATGAAGAAAACGTTCTGCTTCAAGAATAGCAGGGAGCAGTGTTTTAAGTTCTTAGCTGAACGAAAATAGTCTTAGAGTGGGTACGTAGGTGCAAGGGTCAGAACAATGCAGAACTTGGCTAAAGACAAATCTTTGGCTGTAACAGGCCTAGTGCTCTCTACTCTCAGAACTATTTAGAATGGGATATGCCATTGAGCACAACAGTCATTCATCCCTACGCTTGTGTGGCTTTACTTTGATAGAATCGTTCTGGAATTTGGCAATAAATACAGGTTCTGTATCTTTCTGCACTGGCAGCTCAGATAACACTGTTCTCCTTCCTCCATCTTTCAGCACAAGCACTGCTCATCTCAATAATCAGCCTACTGATGTTTCAGAAATGGAAGGAAAATATTTTTCAACCTCAGCAAGTCCCAGGAGAGATTGTGTTTCCCAATGCAATTCCTTCCCCTTCTCTCCAGCTCCACTGACAATAAACAGCTCTACAGGGTAGAGGAAACAAAGGGCGATCTCTCTCTTGCCCTTTACCATCATTTGCATGCCTGGTATATTCCAGGAAGGCATAATTTCTGTATTACCTCTGGCACAGGGACCGCCATTACCCCTTGCACTGCATATGCGAGTTGCAACCAGTCAACAAATGACATTTAATACAACAGAAATACTTATGCACTTCTTGGCTAAGTCTTGGGGCAAAAAGCTTCTGGAATATTCTAAAACTGACAGTGAAGGATTGCAATGGAGAATCTGAAAGCTCTGACAACATAAACTTTTGGAGAATCTGAAAGCTCTGACAACATAAACCTATACAAGTTTGGGTACAGAAATACAATGTGCAATGAAAAAAGTGAGGATATTAGAAGTACCTTTTCCTTATTCTGTCTAACAGGGTCATACTACTTCAGATCACAGATTTCCTGAAGAATGATATACATTAAAATTCTTAGCTCACAGATACTTTAACAGCTGTTAAAAGCAGGGACCATTCTCCCCTAAGGCTGAGAAAACCTTCTGACATACAATTACAGCATGTAAAGTATAAGGAAAAGAACAATTTTCACCTGAAGACCTAACAATACAAAGTGCAGGTTTTCCAGTATTCTAAAGTATACACATATAAATAATTTTTACAGTCCTTTGATAAAAATTCAGTGTACATAACTATTAGAAGAAGGAGAAAGACAAGAATTATCACCCTGCAGGCATTGGCCTAAGCTCTGACAGGTAATGATCATGTTCTTGTTCTGCTACAGCTTCCCTCTATAGCTGCAGGGAAGGCCCTTAGCCCTGGTTCACAATATATAGTGTAATAGGAACAAGGCAAAAAACCCACCCCACATAAAGCTTAAATATATTTCATTTAATATTAAATAATAATATAATATTAATACATACATCATAAACCAGCATTTACATAATCCTTTCTTTTAATGGAAGCATGGAAAAGAAATATTAACCCAGCAAAATCTAAATTGCAGGAAAAGTTATCATAACCATCTCCATGGCAATCATATCCTGTCTGCGATGCAACAACCCATTCGACAGTCAGTAACAGAGTTTGTGAGAGGTGAGATCTAAAAGTAATATTTCTTCTTGTTTCACTTCTTAGCTTCTGATTAATTTTTTAGCTCATTTATTATCACGGTGGTTTTGTACTAGCAATACATTTATAGTCAAACACCCAATACCTGGCTGTCCCCTTCTTGTTGTCTGCACAGGATACTTGCAGTGTTTAGCGCACATTCCCTACACTGATTCCTTCCTCCCAAATAAGTTCAGGTTTTTTCTGCATTAGTCATTTTTCTGAATCCAAGCAAGCTGTTCCTAGTTTTATCACTGCATGTCAATTTAGAAATCCAATTTGTCCTTCCCAAAATCATCCATCCAGTATATTCTTAACATGGTTCTAAATTCTGAGCTCTTTTTCAACTGGAAATGTCAAACCTGACTCATTTCAAATATTAGAGCTAGAGCAGCTCTGACCTTGTTGATCTTTCAGTAAACTGACTCCATAAACAAACTCCCCTTAATGTCATGTATGATTTACAACAGCCAGCACCTATGTAAATAAATGACCCTAAATCTGCACTTCTCAAATACTAATGAGGTTTATTTTGTGGACTACCTTCTCATAGATGAGATAATTTCCTATAAAAACCCAGGATTCAAGTAAGAATTAAATATTCATTTGGATGACAAGATATCGGAGGCTATATTAATGCATTTAAACAAGATAAATCCTGAAATTTAAGGCTGATAATCTCTATTTGGGACTAGGAAAGAAATTTCTGTGTACACCTTCATAGATTTCCAGTTAACACCTACTTGAAGGTATACAAGTGTTCACGAAATACATCATCTGGGCCAGAGAACGTGGTAGAATACATGATTCCGTGTCTGCCAATTCTCAGGGTTATGCTGTAGCTACAGCAACCACTCAGATAGATGAGTAACACTGATAAGCAGTTATTGCATTGAAAAGACCTCTAAATTTTCATCCATGTTCTGAACTTCAAGAACAGTCGACAACACTGTGCACTGTAATTTCTCTTGTGACTTCTTCACATTCACTGTATTTCTCTCACTTAGGCATGACTTCAGCACTAACCAAGGCTTCTGTGAAACCACCTTCAAGAAGTAACATGGCAAGGGACTGTCCCTTTGGGGAAGGAGCACCTCAGGCAGCCCACAGCTCTGCTTTTCTCTCTAGAATGAAATTCCTCATACTTCCTTATCAGGCAGGAAGGGAAGCTGGGAACTGGAACTAAAAATCTTGGAGATGATCTCTCTATCTCTAGGCAAATTGTTATCACTTCAGTTGCATGGCCTCCCCATTCACTTAAGAGTTCCCACTTAAGTGTAGGGTAGATCTCTTTTAAAAACTTGGCTTCCATAGGCTTTGATGTTCCTGTTCTTTATCTTTTTTCTTAACTTCTAGCAAAACCATGGGCTATTTCTGGCCTATTTCCTCTCTAAAAATGCCATCATACCACGGACCATAGTGGTCTCTAGAGTTTGGAAAATCTAGCAGCATAAACCTTGGTCTTTAGTGATGCTGTTGATAAGCTCCACTCTCCACTTTAAGCTAAAATTGTTGTGTGAGGTGACAGCCCTGGCAGGAAAAGCAGCAACAGTATTTCCAGCAGCAGCAATTTCAAGTTCATTATGCAGTGCTTTCCCTTGAGGCCATTTTCTTTGTGTTTTTCTTGTTCTCATTGCTTCTTGCTTGCTCAGACTGGCAGCAAATGCCCTGGTTGATTTTCACAGAAGCACATTTTCCATACTAAAAAATGACCACTAGTTTTGAAGAAAATGAAACAATAAATCCTAGATAAATCTGTCTGCTGTTGATTAAATACAAAATATCCCCTCCTTGCATTCAGCATGGAGATACAAGCCCATACTGCATAGCAGCTGCTGAAGGTCTGGAGAAAAGATGTGAAAAGAAAATTGCTTTTCTAGAGAAAGATGTGGGAAAAAAAAACACTCAGCCTTTTTTCCCAGTAAATTTTGTTTTAAAAATATGTACTCTCCATTTTATGAGAAAAATACCAAAATTTTAAGAGAGTTCTTGGTATATATTTTGTCATGGCTATTTACAAAAGAAAAATAACAGTATAAGATTATATACTAATAATCAAATATGATCTGTTTTACTTATTTCTCTGTAGTGCAAAGTATGGTTATAGACTACTAAACAGTAATGTTACAGGGACAAATATCTTTACTGCTCTTTGTAATACACTGCATACATAGACAGTATGTAACAATGGTGAAGGCTGCTCACTTCATGAAGACCTCGCTGCTATTTGAAAGCAAGAGGCACATAATAACCAAGCATTTATAACCAGGGAGCTTCAAGTGAACTCCATGAGCACATAATCACAGAGACAGGGACAACTTCATCATTCACTGAATTATCTTCATTCCTTTACAACAGAACAGAAAAAAATTAAATATTTTTAAGTACAGCATCTTTAAAAGCTTCCTTCCCCCTCCCCTTTTCTTTTTTTCCCCGAACTGAGCGATTGATCATGTACGCAAATAACATCTCCTCTAGAGCATGCATGCATTACCCAACAGGCAAAGGCTCTGCACAGCAGCACACTGTCACCAGGGCTGGAATCACACAACACCAGAGCAAAGTTTGGTTACATGAAAGATCATTTTGACAAACAGTTACCAGGATCCCACTGTTCTGAGTGCAGCTAAGAGAAGGGCCTTGTGCCATCATCACTGCGGGCCAGAGGGCAAATCTTGGCGTGTGACATCAGGTCCTGCAGTTGATGCTCTGCGACAGAAGCAGAGGGGCGAGCAAGCAGCCCCACACGGTGCGCTGGCCCTGCCGCGCTCCGCTTTGATGGGAACATTCACTCCACATGCCCACACATGGGCACTTTACCCACTGTGCTTGGCATTACATCCCCTGCTCATGTCTACTAAACCTTTTATATTGCTGTGAGACGAAGAGCATCCAGCTACTCTGCACTGCAGTTCTCCAGGGGATTAGAATGCCCAGGACACTAGGAAAACAAGCTCAGTAATGCTATCATTGCAGTCCGTGGGCCAAATATGTGCCTGGCACCTAGCTCCAAAACTATGTAACTGCTGGCACAGTTTCACAATACTGAGACAAGTACTCTTGGTGAACATATTCCAAGAGGTAGGAGATAACAGACTTTGGTGAGAACTCTTTTGCCCATGCACCAAGCTTTTCTAATTGTAAAAAATACAACCTAAAAGCTAGAAAAGAAAATTAATCTAGAGAAAATTCTCAACATCCAAAAAAACTAGTAATTTTGATCTGAAAATGGTGAGGAGAAAAGAATTAATTAAAAACTGCCTTCTAAAAGCATCAATACACTTTTCAAAAGGCAAAGATACTTCAGGTTGACATATTCCAGATAAGGTTCTTATAATAGGGAATTTATACAGGTTTAAAATTATTCTCATTTTCTTTTTACAAAAATTATGATGTCATGATCGAAAGTTTCCAAGCTCCACACTTCACTTTAAAGACACACCTCATCAGAAAGATGGGTTGTAATACGAGCAGAGATCAACTAATTTTTGTCTCTGGATCTCTGAGTAATACCTGAAAAAGGCTGTTATTACATATAATTATTTCATTAGGGATTTTGAAAAAGAACTTTACATCAAAAATTTTCTTTGTTCAGCTGCTTAGCTTCAACCTTTAAAATACCATAATATTTACAAAGGAAAAACAAAACATTCAACGCCTTACCATTTATCATACAATAGTTTCGGTTGGAAGGGACCTTTAAATGTCATCTAGCCCAACCCCCCCTGCAGTGAGCAGGGACATCTTCAACTAGATCAGGTTGTTCAGAGCCCTGTCCAACCTGGCCTTGAATGCTTCCAGTGATGGGGCATCTACCACCTCTCTGGGTAACCTGTGCCAGTTTCACCACCCTCAGTGCAAAAAATTTCTTCCTTATATCCAGTATAAATCTACCCTCTTTAAGTTTAAAGCCATTACCCGTTCTCCCATCACAACAGGCCCTACTAAAAAGTGTATCCCCATCCCTGCTGGCCACGCTGCTTTTGATGCAGCCCAGGATACGGCTGGCCTTCTGGGCTGCGAGCGCACATTGGTGGCTCATGTCTAGCTTTTCATCCACCAGTAACCCCAAGTCCTTCTCGGCAATCCCTTCATCCCCCAGCATGTATTGATACCAAGGGTTGCTCCAAACCAGATGCAGGACCTCGCACTTGGCCTTGTTGAACTTCATGTGGTTTGCATAGGCCCACTTCTCGAGCTTGTCCAGGTCCCTCTGGATGGCATCCCACCCTTTTAGTGTGTCAGCTGCACCACGCAGCTTGGTGTCATCTGCAAACTTGCTGAGGGTGCACTGAATCCCACTGTCTATGCCACTGATGAAGATATTAAACAGTACTGGTCCCAGCACAGACCCCTGAGGGACACCACTTGTCACTGATCTCCATCTGGACATTCAGCCGTTGACCGCTACCCTCTGGATACAACAGTCTAACCAATTCCTCATCCACTGAACAGTCCACCCATCTCTCCAATTTAGAGAGAAGGATGTTGTGGGGAACCATGTCACAGGCCCTACAGAAGTCCAGATAGATGACATATATAGCTCTTCCCTTGTCGACTGATCTAGTCACTCCAACACAGAACACCACTAGGTTGGTCAGGCAGGACTTGCCCTTGGTAAAGCCATGCTGGCTGTGTCGAATCAGCTCCCTGTCTTCCATGTGCCTTAACATAGCTTCTAGGAGGACCTGTTCCATGATCTTCCCAGGCACAGATATGAGGCTGACAGGTTGGTAGTTCCTTCTTCCTACCCTTTTTAAAAACAGGTACAATGTTTCCCTTCTTCCAGTCACTGAGGACTTCATCTGACTGCCATGACTTTTCAACTATCATGGCGAGTGGCTTGGCAATGACATCAGCCAATGACCTCAGGACTTCGGGATGCATCTCGTCAGGTCCCATAGACTTATGTATATTCAGGTTCCTCAGGTGGTCACGAACCTCATCGTCTTTTATAGTGGGAGGGACTTTGCCCCCCCAGTCCCTGCCTTGTGATCCATCCACTAAAGAGGTGTGGGAAAAGAGGTTGCCAGTGAAGACTGAGGCAGCAACGTTGCTGACAAGCTTAGCCTTCTCTTCATCCATTGTTACTAGTTTCCCAGTCAAATCCTATTAGAAGATAATTTCACATAGCACATTCAGCTCTGCACTCAGTTGTATCAAGGAAGTCTTCTATTGAACTTCAAGTGATACACGTGAAAAAGACTGTGGTTTCTTATGGCCAGGCCTTGTTAAACCTCTTTGTATCTTGCCTGTCCAAGAAAACAGTACTTTCTTCTGTCTGCTAAGGGAGATTGGTTTCTCAACCCTTCTGTGCAAGGTGAAAACATTATTCCTTGATAAAAACTATACAAATGTTTGTGATAGCCATACCAACGACCATTTCGGACGCGGTTCTGTGCAGCCTGCTCTGGGTGACCCTGCTTCGGCAGGGGGTTGGACTAGATGACCCACAGAGGTCCCTTCCAACCCCGACCATCCTGTGATTCCTGTGATTTCCAGCATCAATGTTACTTTATGCTTTAAGCCTTGGGTGATATACACAACTGCACTTCTCTACCCAGGACGAACATTCAGTTGCAAAATTGAACATAAAGAGTCCTTCATCCTCATTCAGCCTCATATGGGTGACATTATTGTGGGTGTGTACTACAGGCCACCTGATCAGGAGGAGGAAGTTGATGAGGTCTTCTACAAGCAGCTGCAAACAGCCTCGCAGTCTCAGGCCCTGGTTCTCATGGGGGACTTCAACCACCTTGACATCAGCTGGGAAGACCACACAGCTACACACACACAATCCAGCAGGTTCCTGCAGAACATCAACGATAACTTTCTGATGCAAGTGGTGGAGGAACCAACAAGGAAAGGCACTCTGCTGGACCTTGTGTTAACAAACAAGGAGGGACTGGCTGAGGATGTGAAGGCTGGAGGTAGACTCGGCTGCAGCAACCATGAAATGGTGGAGTTCAGGATCCTGCGTGGAGGAAGCAGGGCGATAAGTAGGATCAAAACCTTGGACTTCAGGAGAGCGAACTTTGGCCTCTTCAAAGAGCTACTTAGAGGAATCCCGTGGGCCAGGGCTCTTGAAGGCAGGGCGGTCCAAGAGTGCTGGTCAGTGTTTAAATGTCACTTCCTCCACGCTCAGGAGTGGTGCATCCCCCTGAGAAAGAAATCTAGAAAAGGAGGCAGGAGACCCACATGGATGAGCAAGGAGCTTCTAGCGGAGCTCAGGTAGAACAGAAAGGTCCATGGAATGTGGAAAGAGGGGACAGGCCACTTGGGAGGAGTACAGGAATGTTGTCAAAGCATGCAGGGATGCAACGAGGAAGGCTAAGGTCCACCTGGAATTGAATCTGGCAAGGGATATCAAGGACAACAAGAAAAGCTTCTTCAAGTACATCAGCAGCAAACAGAAGACTAGGGATAATGTGGGGCCGCTGCTGAACGAGGTGGGTGTCCTGGTGACAGAGGATGCAGAGAAGGCAGAGCTACTGAATGCCTTCTTTGCTTCAGTCTTCAGTGCCAAGGCA
>Ga0065711_1044136_pt1 | contig 14285 bp, 3 predicted proteins | sample Hoacrofraction12_FD_59098 | JGI IMG/M metagenome (GOLD analysis project Ga0065711, IMG submission 59098) | Hoatzin crop microbial communities from Cojedes, Venezuela - Epithelial fraction 12 v2 (version 2) | ecosystem: Host-associated > Birds > Digestive system > Esophagus > Crop | place...
TGGTCAACCTGTCGTCCACCAGGACACCCAGGTCCCTCTCCGCAGAGCTGCTCTCCAGCAGGTCCGTCCCAAGCCTGTACTGGTGCATGGGGTTGTTCCTCCCCAGGTGCAGGATCCTGCACTTGCCCTTGTTGGACTTCATCAGGTTCCTCTCTGCCCAACTCTCCAGCCTGTCAAGGTCTCGCTGAATGACAGCACAGTCTTCCGGTGTATCTATCACTCCTCCCAGTTTGGTGTCGTCAGCAAACTTGCTGAGGGTACACTCTAACTCTTCATCCAGGTCACTGATGAAGAAGTTGTACAAGACTGGGCCCAGTAATGACCCCTGGGGGACACCACTAGCTACCGGCCTCCAACTAGACTCAGCATCGCTGATGATAACCCTCTGAGTTCTGCCATTCAACTCCACATCCTCTGTTCTTTGCAAGTTCCTAATTTACAGGTATGACACATTAATAATATTCATCAAACTTCTTTTTTTTCTTTTCTTAGACAAAATGTACTTGATATCTGTCTTGCCTCATAATAGTCAGTGAATAACAAATATACATTTACACCTTAAGTAATGGTTTGAGGTCATCAGCAAGACATGCAGTTCTGACAGTTTGTGCCTCTGTGACCCTCTTTAAGCAACATATTTTAACTTTCATAAGTAACTTGAAGTAGGTGAGCTTGTGTTTTAGGATAAACAAGACAGAAATAAGAGAGACTGTCATTGAGATGCAATTTATGTTTCAAATTTGTGATATTCACAGTACTCTAAATCACATGCACAAAGACCTGGAATTTCATGGCGTGTCACTTTTTTTTCTTAAAAGTAATTGGAAATCCAAATATACAGGAAGATTTCAAAAATCATAAGAGCCTGTAACAGAGTCTCTAGTCTTAATCAGCTCCTAAACCTCCTACAGATTGCATATGAGTGAGATGCCTCAGATGACAAGTCACATGGCATTTTACCTTTACATAAAATATAACCTGGTAATAATTCCTGCTTGTTAGTCATGGCAAAAGAACACATTTTAGTATAAACTCTCTCTTTGGAGGCATCACACACTTCCCTTTCTTTCATATCAAACTTTAGGAACTTAGTCTGAGTCAAGGCTGCTTCCAGTCAATGCTTTCCTTGCCATATCCTTCCCACGCACACAATTATCTTACGCTCACAGATGAGATCTTGTTAACTTGCCTCATCCCCACGATGCCAGCCTCTCATATCCACTTTTTAAATTTTCTCACATAAATATTTATGCTGACTTCTGTGTTAGACTCACATGGAACTGAAATTCCCCATAAGGATCTTCAAAAATATTTCTTAACCCTTCTCCTTTTCTGGGATGTCTGCTATTAACTTTACTGCTCCTTTTGCTGACCAACAGCAGCTTATTCTTGCTTCTTTTTTTTAATCTAATTATATTTTGTCAGGATATACAGCAGGACCGTCGACTCTTCAAGATGGAAATTGTCTTTTTGTTCTGTGATTTATCCAGCAGGTAGGTAGCTATTAGATGCTAGGATCACGAATAAGAAATTATTTCTTGAAGTCTGCTGAGCGAGACAGAAGTGTGTAAGATGTCAGATTGGATAGATACTTGTATAGAGTTAAAATGTGTCTGAATCATGGCTGGAATCATAACGTCACTATTTCTGTTCTTTTATTCTGTAACTGCAAAAAACGTGAGAGTTTCAGACTATATTTAAACTTTCATATAGCAAAAATCTCTTTTCCTTTGTAATGAAAACACACTCTTTCAAGTTTAGGGTTTTTTTTTTCCCTCTCCATATTTTGAAATCAACTTTTATCTAAGCATTTGCTGCTTGCTACATCATGCAGAGAAGTTATCAGATGCATGGAGTTTAATTAAATATCAGGCAGCAGCCAAAACCTTGCTCAGAATTTTGGTAACAAGCTATGAAGCAATTTACTTCAGGTAATTGGGAGACATTTGGCTCCAGACTTCTGTCTAAAAGCCACATGGCTGACGTGAAATGAGCTAATCGGTGACTCGAGTCCAATGGCTCGAGTCCCTGTCACACCAGCCCCTCTGTCTGCTGCCTCAGTATAAAGAAGAGATGTGAGCAGGAACAAAGCACGTTTTAAACTCTCTTTCCAGCTGGGTAGAGAGAGGCAATCTCATTGCTGGAGGTCCTGATGGCTGAAGCTCAGACCAAGGTTTCCTTCCAAATTTGAAAGTCCTCATCTTCTGTGCAAGTTGGAGAACAGAATTAGGCTGTCTAATTTCAAAGAGAAAGCAGTTACCACTTTTCGTGGTTTGCTAACCTTATTTCAAGGAGCAGACACAGATAAAATATTTGTCAACAACCTATGTGTTATTCTACGTAATAGTATACACCACAGTAGTGGCGATCCAGTTTTACTGGACCGCAAGGAGTTGCAACAGTCGAAGACACAGCAAAGATGAAATTCATTCAAATAATCCCTATTAAGCACATTTTATTTGGGTCTCTGTCACAGAGCTTCAATAACAGATGTCCTTTAATAATGCATTTAAACATTCAGGTTATTCTAGGATTTCAGTCTCTTCTTCCTGGATTGTTTTGACATCTCTCCTTACAGTGACAGGCAAACTTCATCAACCGCCTCAAGTCAGACATATAAGAGAATACGGTGTCTGAAACCCTTATAAAGTTACTGCATACTCAGCCAAGACCAGTTCAAATGACAACTTGTAACTCCCACACCTAGCATGCTGCAAAATAGATATAAACAATAGTGACTGGTGGATCTTGTAAAGCTTCTGTGCTGCAGTATAACTGCTTTCTCTCCAAACCCCAGAGTGTCAGATTCTGGAATTTCCTTTAAACTAACTTGCCTAACTTTAAAAATAATTAATAATCAATTTTAATACTAAAAAACAATACTCCAGCAGATGTGTGTGCTGTGATATGCCACTCGTTCCCTGTTTGGGCATTCTGCTGTGTCACACAGGGTAACTATGGAAGAGCAGTACCACGATTATGCATATGTTCAGTAGTTCCTTTGTACAAAGATTTCCCCACTCAAAAGGTAAATCTCTCATTGTAACAGAAGACCTAATTCAGCTGAATTAAATGTAGCAAAATCTATCCATTAACAGTCCCTAAATGAAAAATAAAGTAAACATCTGTTTAAGACTTAGAGCTATGACCCATTTTCAGATTTGAAAACTTTAACAAAAATAGCATACGTAATAGATCTAGGAATAACTAAGATGGCTGTAGACTGCTATTTAAGTAATCACTAATAGGATACTAGGAAATGTTCCCGAATCTTTTGCTATTTTCAAACACACCAGTTGCTTGATTAAAAATACACCAGAGATGAATCAAAATATTCATACAAACAAGAAGACTGATCTGGTGGGATGATACAGTCAAACTCCTCAAATTACTTCCAACAATGTGCAATCATGCCAGCTCCCACATACTGTCCATCATCCCTGAAATCTAAAGCTTTCAGGAACTTCCATTCTAATGAGTTCAAAGTCATGAGCAAGATGATTAGAGATACCTTATTACAAACAAGTTCAAATCATAAATGAAAACGTAGTTCTCAAGTTTCTTATATATATGAATTTGTTAAATGACCATAAGAAAACTCATATATGTTATTTTCAGCATATTTAGGGGAAAAAAAAAAACCACACCAAGATTCTCCTTGCTATAAGAGTTTTGAGTTTTCCTTAACCTCTGAAATTGAGTAGGACTTGGATTATGGGTACATTATTACTGCCACTGGAAGATACACCCATCATGTAGAGCTGCTACGGAAAAATGTACAAGTGTATGCAACTCACAGAAAAGCTTTGTTTGGGATAAATAAAATGGAATGAAAGAAAACAATTATAATTGCACCTCAGAGTTTTGTGGGTTCATGAAACAATTGTGTGACTCCAGTAAAAAATTGGATTTAGTTAAAAATTGACCCAAATCAGTGCACAGAAGACACAGAAAAGAATAAGGATCCAAGTACTGCTAAGCTTCAAAAATCACACCTCTGACAATTAACTCAAGATAAATGCAGTTAAAACAGATCTTTAGTGTAATATTCCAAAGGAAGCTAAAATGGCTCTCTCCTAATCATTATATGAAAATGTATTTTCAGCATCAGAACAGATTAATCAAAATTTTTTCCAATGGGCTTTTTCATTGTTATTTGTGTTCTTGGTTTCCACCTGAATGCTATTTCATATGTTATCTAGTTAATTTCTTAGGCATTTCTATGTGATTAATTTTTATGTGAAATATATTAGTGAAATAACAAAATCATATGCATATTCACACATGGATGGAACAAAGCTCAGACTAGACAAGGAAATAATTTCAAGAAACAGTAAGGCTACAGCACAAAGTAGAGGCATCATTGTTTAGGACAAGAAACGAAGAATTAATTACCTAAGATTGCAGGTAGACTCTAGAAGGACCAACTGTAATTATTTAAACTGAAATTAAGACAGGACTCCAAGGGTAACACATCTAGTTGTAGGAAAAAGTTGCCATGGGATTTTTAATGTTCCTAAATATTCAGACCCACAGGGTTTTTTCTTCACTGAAAGATGGAGAATGACAAAGATGCAACTGCATCTTAGAGGTGTTACAATGGAAGAATGGGGGGGGCAGGGAGGGGGCAGACAGAGACGAGAAAGAAACCAAAGAAAGCACTGTCTTAGTTAAAAACAAATTAAATCCTTAAAAAGCGATACGATTCAAGGCCTTGCCAACTTGCATCAGATTCACAAGGGGACACTTTAGCTTTAATTTACATTGGCCTGAGACAAAGAAGTAAAAACCCAACTGAAATCTAGGTTAGATTTAAGTAATTACAACAGAATTCAGAAGATGAGTATTTTTAATTGTTTACATATCCAAATACTCCTACAAAAGTAAATCCTAAAAGCTAATGAAATACTATTTTAAGCAAATGATGACAAAAATGATCTTGGGGTCAGACTAAATTTCAGATAAAGATTAAACTGTATCTCAAGCACAGGATCATTAAAAGAAGAAAATGAAGGCATTAAGAACATGAGAACAGGCGCGAATTTTCTTCCTTCTTTTTCACTAGCTGGGAAGAAAGGATGTTGAGGAGTAGTTAACTATCAGCTTGCTCCAAGAATCAGACTGATGTGACAACCAACACGCTCCTGGGTTGCTCTGTCATATTCAATGGTTGTTTCACAAAGAAGGGAAAAAAGACATTTTCTTTTCTGCATTATTCTTTTCCTTGGAAGTAATTAACACTTGCTTAAACTCACTGATCATTTGAGCATCTCAGCGTATAAATTCTTTAGAAATACTATAGAATAGTATAATTCAGAATGATATGCCAGAGACAGATACTCATTTTTTTCTGGGGAATAACTGTTGAGATTCTTCTAAAAAGATTTAGGAAAATGTTAAATAATTTTGTAGCGCAGGGAGATTAGAAAAAACTCAAAAACAAAGAAAAGAAACTAAACACCAACAAGAATGCTCACTCCACCTCCACATAAAATTTTATAGAAAGTTGTTTGTATCAGGAATCTGTCACAGGAATGTCTTCTGATTCTCTTGAGCACTTTCTTAATAATAAAGGGGATATATCTGAAAAATATCAAATGTATTTATAGGTCTCTCTCCCATTCCTTATTCACTTGACAACATACAAGACTAAGGACATAAGCCCATACTCTGGCTCCCAGGCCTCAGTAATTCCCATGCCTGTTATCTAAATGACAGCTACACCACACTTTACAAAAGTGTCAGGGTCAACAAGCTGGTAAATCATCCAGAGTTAAAGACTGGAGTAGATCTGGAGATCTTGGTAAACCCATCAAAACTGATGCAGGCAGGTGAAATAGAGGTCAATACGAGACCTTCACTTTCCAAATATTAACATCAAATATTTTTCCAGGCTTCTACAGAACTGATTTACTCTGTCACTCCTGTTTGTGCCCCCTCAATATGCTGAGTGTTACGAGTCTGCCTGCAGTGGGGACGCTCCTCTGACTCACAGATGGGGCGTGTTGGATTTACAACATAATTCAGCCCCAACATTACAGTCTTTTTATCACTTCTTTTCCATAGTAACTTATTCTTACTCACATAACACTGATGCCAGGTTAATCTGAGCAGCTAGGTGCCAATTTGTTAGGTTATAGGAAGATCCCAGAAGAGATGCAGTTCCACATCAATTAGCTCCTTTCTGTACATGACTACAAGCAACACTTCAGATGCCTTAACAAAGTACTCAAAAAAAGCACTGTCAGAACAGCTACTTTCTTCTCCCTCCCTGCAACTCTTAGATTAGTATTATGGCAGAATTAAATCTAAGGGTAATGAATTCCAAGTACACCTCTTTATACTCACTGACATGCAGAAGTCATGTCTCATTCATTCATGAAAACTCCAGTTTTGAGCTAACACGTTTTGTATTGCCACTCGTTACTCCACATCACATCCCTGCAAGCTTTTTGGATGAAACGGACCCAAGGACTACTCTGGAAAAATCAACTTCTTTCCTTAATCACCATCTGTTCTACAAGTTTCCCACTGAAATTCAACAGTTCACAAACATGCCTGGGATTTTATAAACTGCACATATTACATGATAGCTAATTAAATGAGAATAAAACTCCCACTTTTAGACATGTGACTTGTTTTCATTTTGAAAGATGACAATGTGGATTTGACAAATACCACATAAATAGAACGTTTAGTAGAATTTTTCCACGAGCAACTCAACATTAATCTACTAGTGAAATAAAACCAAAATGGAGTATTTTCTCACAAAGGACATCCTTACATAATTGTCTGTTTTAGAAGCAAGGCAGGAATCCATCAGCTTATCTTCTATCAAGTATTCCAGAAAGTGTTATTCGAAAAATGAAGATGTTAAATCCTTCTAAGAAAAATAATACTTTTTAGATTGCAATAAGTTTGTTTTTCTCATGCATTTCTCTCATAGAAGATATACAAAAGGCAGTCTGCTTGCATTGTGAACAATAGTTACATAATTAAAAGGTGTTTTAAGTTTACTACACTACAGTAAGATTTACGATTATGCTAAAAGTTTCTAAATACTACATACTTCTAAAGTGTTTAAGGTTCTGCCATCACTAATTAAGAAATATATTAATTAAATTGATAACTGAATAAAGTGGTTAACATCAGAATAAACCAAATAGAATATGAGGCAAAAATAATTAACAGTTTCAATGGAATTTCAAATCAGAACAACATAAAAGAGAAAGAAAAAACTCTTCATGTTCCTCAGTAAAAAAAAGAAGGGTTGAATGTAGGAGTGAAGTAAACTAGAAAAGTACTATAATGAACTGACCTGTTATGAACTATAATAAACTTCCCAAAGTACTGACTTTAACTGAAATAAACAGGTAAAATTCTTCCACTACCTTCTCTTCCTTCAAATACTTCTTTATTAAGCATTCAGGTACATTTTTTCTCCCCCTAATGCAGAACATGTTCCAAGTTTGCTCATGCACTGGGCATAGACTTAAACATTAGTACAGCCTTGTTTCTCCTACTGTAGCCTGACATATGGCAAAGACATTTCGTACAGAACTAATTCTCTTTGTCTCTCATGTTCCCAAACATCTTATCTTTGCATTATGACTGACAAGCTTTAAGCTAGTCTTCCTTTCAAATTGTGTATTCTCCCTTTTTTTTTTTTAGTCTGAGCCAATGTGTGTGTATGTCCTACCTCTACTAAAACAGTAAGACTCAAATATCCTTCCAAGAATTACACACAATGCACACTTCAAGATGGAGACTCTCAACAATGAGGCCAACTCCTATCGTCTCCTTCCAACTCAGGCACCAGGCACTGAAGGCAACCAGACACAAGCGTACCCAGCTCCTACCTGCACACTCCCTGGGCAACATCTAGTTACAAAACAGTCCTATAGCATATCAATGGATTTTAAAGCGAGCTCTTTTCCACTACTGCATGAGTGTCTTTCCCTTGAATCAAGTTTTAGTTAAAACTGAATTAGTACTTCTGCACTAACGCAGAAGTAAACGTAAGATCAAAATCAGGTCATGAGGAAATCTTTCACAGGATAGACACCAGTGACCAGGTTTCCAGCTTTAACAAAAGTGTTGTTTCTGTAAAGGGATTTTTATACGTTATAATAGCAATAATGCAAAATTTAAGGAAATTACATTCCTTTTCAATGTTTTTAGAATACATAGTCTGTGACTGGGTTCTAGCCTATTTCAATCTCTAAAGGAAGCCTTTAACCCAAACCCATCTAAATTCTCGTGCAGAACTGTCATCTCCAAGCCTCTGCTTTTGGTTTCATTACTGTCTGACCCTACTGCACTAGACAGGAATAGTGAATTAGTAATGCTAAAATACGTATTTTTTAAACTACTAACGTTACATGAAACACATTTTTCCCTCCTCTAATATTTTTGAATCTTTCATATCACTATTCATTTGAGATGTGCTGACTAAAGAGATTCAACCCATACTGTCATGTAAGACATCAGCCAGCTTGGAACCACTGCCACTGAACCTGTTTCATCAGGCTTCCTTTTGGTGCTAATCTCCATTATACAAAGCATCTTTTTAAACATTCAGCATTTGTTGCCCTGGTTTCTACAGTACTGCAACACTCATCCGCAAGTTGGAACAATGAAAAAGAAATGGCATAGGAAGTGCAAAACAGAAAACCCACAGTCTTTTTAAAATGGTGTCCCCTTGGCTACTGACTGTATCATAGACTCTTAGGTCCACGTGTCAAAATTATCACACCGTCTTTTCTATACCTGAGCTCTCAAAGAGAGGATCGTAGTATGAAGCAGCAAACACTGTCTAGCTGGACAGCTGGGTAGGCTTTCCATTGGTATAGCCATATACTGCGAGTCAGTGGCAGTAACGAATCCTGTTTCTGACATTCAGCCTACCAACCCCCCAGGTATGCAATACTGGGAAAGAGGCTTTCTTCCCATGCCATAGCCTCCCAGGGCAAAAAAGGAAAGCAGCAGTTGTTACTCTGAGAGCACCACACAAATGTAGGAGGTCATATATTTAAAAGAAACAAAGGCAGACAATTTTTCACACAAACAGTTACAATATGGATGTTCTTTCCATAATGCTGTGGATGCATAGCCTTGTAAAGGCTATAACATTACAAGAACTAAAAGACTGAGTGGAAAAAAATGCAAAGAAGATAAATTTATTGAGGACAGCACAACTTTTCCTTAAAGTCCCTAAGCCACCAGTTTTGAAGGATGTGTTACTAGTACGCTCCTCACTAGTGCATCCTGCTTGCCATTGTCAGAAAGAGATACTAGGTTTTGTCTGACGCTGTTCTATTCAGCCATAAAGCATTTATTGACATCAAGAAAATATTTATTAACGTTGCTAGTCTGCATGCCCCAGCAACCCGAAGGCTGAGTGAACAACTAAAACATCTAAGCTGCTGAATATATTTCTCCCTAAAAATGAATTTATTTCAAGCTGGTTAGGACAGGTCCTACAGTTTTGTGTTATATTAAAAATATATCTTGATGTCAAAACAAGATTGGCTTCTGTCAAAAATCTGCTGCTAGAAAGTAATTTCAATGCAATGGCAGATATTTTGTTTCGGCTACCACATGCATATTCTGAATATTTATCTCCTTGCATTTTTATCTTCTTCTATAAATTTATATACTGGACACTCTGGTTCTGTGTATGATACACACACATGCGTCATGGCATTTATGCAAATGCAGATTACAATTATACTTGACTCCTCCTCCCCCCATCCAAATTGTTTCTGGCAACAGTGTCACTGAAGTAATCATAAATAGCTTTTTTTAATGTATTGGCAACTAGAAGTACCAAACCCGTCACTTGCCTAGCACCACTTAGACTGGGTAATGAAGGAGCTCTTCCCTCAAGTTCAGTGGTTTTGCTTCACTTTCAGTACATGGAAAGCGCAGAGGTGGGAACTGGAGACAAAATAGCGATGAAAGAAAATTAACCAAGAAGCATAACCCTCAATTTACCAAAAAAAGCAATTTCTTTAAACATAGATATATTCCAAGTGTTCACTTTGCCATAATACCACTATCTGAAGATTACGGAACACATTTTTAGTCTTGTGTTAATGCAAACAAAAGTCTTTGAATCAGGTTTTCTTCCTTTTTACTGATACAGATTATCACTTAATGAAGTATTTTTAACAATTCCTTCTGTTCTCCCAGTTTCAACTTCAATTTGTCCATTAATTTGTAATCTATAATCATTGACATGATATATTATAACAAGGATACATCTTTTGACCATAAAATTATAGTCATTATTTCAGATAATGATTTGTGGTTACAGTTTAGATAGACAGACATAGATAGTTTAATTTTGGAGCACTTCCTAGTTCTTCCTGTTAAAAATGAGCTACAAGATGAAAAAAAACATACATAGAAACTGAAAAGTATTTTATTTAGAGAAGGTGAGATTTTTAATGATGATCATTCTGACTATAATTAATGTATACAGGGATAGCATAGATGGACTAATGAGACAATTATCTACTATGAGAAAAATTGCATTCTAATCTATCATTTACCTTTATTATCTCTATAGATTCTCATGAAATCATCGTAGCATACAGGTATCTTACATTTGCTTGATTAGCAAATTTATAGCAGGAGACATACATATTAAGAAGAGATAATGAAAGTAGATATGAAAAGATAAGTCAAATCGCACATCTGATTGCAAAATTTCTTTTTCCGAAAGACTGCCACAAGGATGACTTTTTGTATTGTCACCGCCTGAATTAAATTAACAGTTTTAATTTATTTAAATGTGTAATGCTATTAAGAAAATTGTTTTTTAAGTATTCCAATTCCTCAGATTGAAACAATTATCATTTTTATTGTGATGTGAAGAAAGTAACTCTGTAATTAGGTCTGACACCAGAAAGTTGAATATAGTGCAATGTTTTAATTTATTTGAAATCTGGATAGATAAATATGGGTTGATATCAAGTCCTTCCTTTTCGTTTATGGAACTCTTCAGTGCAAACACTGATGCCATTCATTTTTTTATAGGGACCTACTGAACTAAATTCAGTCTTCTGGGAATTATGTGAAATGTGTCAACTGAGGATCAGAGCTCTGTGGACTACATAGTCTTAGTGGTTACGTACCATTTCCTTCAGGAAGAAAGGTTTCTCATCATACATGTGGAAGACATAAAAAGCTCTCTGTACCGTCCTTGCAAGAGCAGCATGTCTGGTTGTTATCTGCAGAAAAGCTAGATTTTGGGGAATGGCAGGGAAAACAAGTCTATTTCTGACACCAAAGGTGGATCTGAGGCATGGATAGCTGAGTAAGTAGAGGTAGAATAAGGAAACCTTTCCTCCTCAGAAATGTCATGAAGTCTCCTAATGTTACAAAGGGAACAAATAAATATTGACATTAAAGCAAACAAACAAGAAACACAGCTCTGGCAGAATTTAGACATCTTCCAGCACTTCTATACAAGACCTTCCTGAAAGAAGCAATAACTACATCAGAATTTTAAAAAAGTTTACTCTACCTCATTTATTACTATTCAGCAAACAAAAAATAGCCTACATCAAGCCTAAGGACAAAACAAGTTTCCTGTAAAACTCTCTCTTTCTCCTAACATTGTGAGCACCAGGAAGCATGCTTAAGATCTCCACGGTTAACTTCTTGCGTTGGAGAGAATTTTTAAAAGATGAGGGAGTACTAGAGGAAATGATCCCAAAAGCATTAGTGAGATCAAAAATTGGGCAATGTTGTTCATCATTTGGAACATGTATTTTTCTTTATTTGTCCCATCTTTTTCTCCTTCTGTTTGTGATATGATATTTATGATCCAAGAAAAATTAATGCAGAAACAAGCATATTCACAGCACAAGCAATCAGAAAGTCTACCTACTTAATAGAATAAAACTTAACGGAGTTTTAAAAGGGAATTGGTATTGTGAATTAATTACATTATTTCAGCCAGATGAGATCTAGTTTTTCTATTTCTATGGTTTTTTAAAAAAACTTTGAGGAAAAAAAAATGAAAATATGACTAAAGGTAGCTTTTAGAGTCCTTTGCCTTCTGCATATACTGACAATCATATAAACCAGCTCAGCGATTCACCCCTGAAAAAAAATAGCTGGAATAAAGCACTGGGTAGATATGTTCCCATTTTCCTCCATAACAAGCAGCGGGGTGAGTGCGGTCGATGCAGATGTGTTCATATCCTTTTGCACATTTGAAACCTGTCTGTATAGGAGATAACGACAGTAAGTGAAAAAACACTGTTGGCAGAGGGGTATCTTTTTTTTTTTTTTAGACATGGAATAAAAGAGCAATGAAGGTAAGATAAATAGAGTGTTTGGAAATAGCAGTGAGGTCAGTGTAAAAGCAAACCTGCTCTCAGTGTCACACCGATCGGCGACTCTTACCTCCATTTCTTTGACTGTGACAGAGCTTTCAGGAATACTGGTAAGCAAGTTAGCTGTTGTGGATCAGCAAATCAATACTGACTTTACACTAGTTAAGGGATTTCCACTCTGTTCCTCTCCAAGATGTCATTTTCACTCTTTATATAAACTAGCATATATAGTCACTCATGCACATTCCCACATCAGCCAGAGGGTATTGTTAATGTAGCATGAGTGAAAGACTACCAAAAGACTGTTAGAGATGACAGGCTACACGTAACATATGAACTAATGATCACTGCTTTCAATTACTCCAACACAGGACAGAAGCAAGTTTGAGTTGCTCCCAGACTCAGGAGTGCCGTCAGCAAAGGCCCACCAGCTTGGCACCTGCTTCACACAAGCCAAATAGTTTCCCCTCAGAAATCTTTATCAAATTGTACTCATACAAAAAAAAAAAAAACAACAAAAAAACAAACAAAAAAAAAAAACCACAAAAAAAAGCCCCCAAACAAACAAAAAAACAAAAAAAACCCACAAAAAAACCCCCCAAAACACCCCCACACATATATGCAGATCTGCAGAGTTATTTGATGCAAACTAGCATTCCGTTCTTGCTAAGCGCAAATGCCAACTAATTATCCTCTGTTAAATATTTATCTAATGGACCTTACAGAGGGAGCAGGATCTGGAAAAAAATAGTTGCTTTAATGTCTGAGATCCAAAAATAATCTGTTCAGATGGCTGAGACTGAAACACTTCAAATATAATATTAAAAAGAAAACAGAAATCAAAACTCTGACACGGTATCTGCAGATTGAATAGCTGAAGGCATGCCCAGAATCGCTACTCCATACCGGGGTGGAATGCCAGCAAAGAGGAAGAGGAGACAAGTTACTTTAATAAAGTGACTTGGATCACACCAAAACATAGCCAGTGAAGATCTTCAGAGCATCAGTGAAAGAAGCAACTGCACTTTCCCCCCTCTCTGCTCCTCAGATGCCAGGCAACCTTTGCAGAGCCCAGCAGACTTCTGCACCTCAAGCGGTTCCTGAGAGGGAAAGGCTGGGAGGTGAGGACTTGTGGGTCCAGAAAGTCCATGACATTAACGTGAAAGAATATCTGAAGATACTCCCATTTGAGGAAAAAGATTGAGCACTCCTTTTGGTTGCCACTGGGCATTAAGCTGATACTTATATCAATGAGAGAACATCTTTCTTTTGGGCCCAGTTAAAAGATAAAAATGAAAGGTAAGACTGGGCAGTGGGTGTCTGCAGTGGACAGGCACATCAGTGGGGTCCAGCAGGATCTCATGCTACTCCTGTGCTCTTCAACACATTCAGTGATCATGCAGAAAGGAGGAGATCAGTTGTCAGTCACAAAAGTCACAAAGCCAGTTGACAAGTTAGCCACAACACTAAACCAAACCAAAATTGCTTTAAAGAGCTAGAAAAGACTGCCATTATGCTGGATTACTGAGGAATACATCTTAGGTAACTATAAATGCTTTCAGAAAACATTTGTACATATTCACAAAAGACTGCATTAATTATTCTCAAACATAGAATCATAGAAAGTTTTGGGTTGGAAGGGACCCCTAGAGGTCATCTAGTCCAAACCCCTGCAGCGAGCAGGGACACCACTAACTAGATCAGGTTGCTCAGAGCCCTGTCCAACCTGGTCTTGAATGTTTCCAGGGATGGGGCCTCCACTACCTCTCTGGGCAACCCGTTCCACTGTTTCACAGCCCTCATTGTAAAGAACTTCTTCCTTATATCCAGCCTAAACCTACCCTGTTTTAGTTTAAAACCATTACCCCTCGTCCTGTCACTGCTGTCTCTACTAAAAAGATTGTCCCCATCTTTCCTATAGGCTCCCTTTAAGTA
>Ga0065711_1008261_pt1 | contig 14284 bp, 14 predicted proteins | sample Hoacrofraction12_FD_59098 | JGI IMG/M metagenome (GOLD analysis project Ga0065711, IMG submission 59098) | Hoatzin crop microbial communities from Cojedes, Venezuela - Epithelial fraction 12 v2 (version 2) | ecosystem: Host-associated > Birds > Digestive system > Esophagus > Crop | place...
CCTGGACAAGGTCCTGTGCAGCCTGCTGTAGGTGACCCTGCTTCGGCGGGGGGGTTGGACTAGATGACCCACAGAGGTCCCTTCCAACCCCTACTATTCTGTGATTCTGTGTGATTCTATGGTGGGAGCATTGAGGTTCTTGCAGTGGACGTATCTCCTTGGAAACTGAGATGGAAAAGAGGAAGGAATGATGTGGGGCACTTGAGAGCAGGTAATGACATCTGTAGAGATGGTATGGAGAACAAACCAGGTTGAGCAAGTGCTCTTAGATTTCAGTTGCTGTTGCTTATTCACTCATGTTTCCTTTGTCTGATATTTTACATGCATCTGAGTGCTGGTGAAGCATTTGATTCTGCTGTATGAAATCCCATTAGCAGTTTGTGTTTGTTCTCCAGATAGGGGAGGGACTGGGGACTTAAAACTAGTGAAAGTATGATGATGATTGTAAAAGAATCATATAAGCTTGAGACAGAAAGATCTGGTCTTTGCCATTGGAAATCTGGTGTTTAATATCCTGAAATGTCCAGTGAGGTGGGACAGGGATCAACATTCAAGCTGGTATGATTAATCTTTTTCGTTAGATATATGGAAGAGGAGGTAAACAGACCATTAATTAAATCCGCAAAGGATACTAAATTGGGAGCACTGTAACCACTGACTGCAGTGTGGAGATACAAAGGGATTTGAAATTAGAAACAAAGGTAAGAAATAAAGATCCTTGCTGCCAGGACACGTGCAAGAAAAAGAAAATGACATTGAACATGGTGTGTGGAAAGGATAAACCTAAAAGACTATCGTGCCAGAAGGAGGTGCAGCTGTATGAGGGCATTCATTTAGTGTCTGAAGGTTGGTAAGTTGCTGTCCATTGGGAGAATCCTAAGACTGTGCTTCTAGGAGAGAAAAATTAATCTGACTCGTTTGTGGAAGTCAACAGAAAACCTCCCAGAGGCTGCAGTGAGGTTTGGATACGGCCTGTAGACTGTGAGTGCTGATGGCGGAGCCAGTGAGAGAGCGTTCAGAAGCACTATATGAGTGCACCCAGCTGAGTCAGTGGGCATGCTTTGGAGCAGAGGACCCATGTCCCTGTAAGAAGCTCCACCTTTAGGGTGTCCTCAGGCCAATGTAGCTAATCAAACTGTCAGAAGGGATCTGAATGGAGAGCAGGGGTGGGAACAAAAGGATTTTACTCAGGCCAATGTAGCTAATCAAACTGTCAGAAGGGATCTGAATGGAGAGCAGGGGTGGGAACAAAAGGATTTTACTGAAGTGCAGGAGCAGGAGAATGATAGGGGAGGAAATGAGTGAAATCAATAGCCAAATGCAATACAATCAACCTGCTCTGACCTTCTTCAGTGGTCCCCTCCCAGCATCTCCAGAGAGCTGCTCAAACATGGCCTCTTGGTCAACACCATCCGCAGGGAAACTTCTGGTAGAGAAAGAGGAAAGGGAAAGTAATGAGGTTGGTGCCAGGGAGGTATCAATGTGAGTGAGCCAGGCTCAGGTCTGGGAGTCTTAGGTTTTTGTTGGGAAATTGGACTCTCGCTTTGTGTTTTGTCCATTTAGCATTTGGTAGACAAAAGGGAGCAGTAGGGCTCTTGGAGTTTAACATTCACCCTTCGTGCTGTTGGGAAATCTGCCTCATGGTCAGCCTAGACTGATGGGACATTGCTGCAGGTTGTGCTTCCTTATGCTCCTGACATTCCTGTTTAGCTGGGACATGTGGTAAACATGCACCTACATCCCCCACCAGCTGTAGATGACAGCTCTGGACAGTGAGGTGATGTGAGGGGACTCTGAAAATCCATTCCTTGAAGAGCAGTTCTGCGTGTCTCTCTCAGCTGGGCGCCATGAGTGCTGTGTTTCTCAGCCTGGGGGATTTCCAGTGAGCGGGGTCATGGATACCCCCAGAGGTGCTCACAGCAGCGATGAACTCTGTGCATAGCATTCGTTGTGCTCAGATGAGGCTGGCAGAGGCTGAGGGGAAGTGAATGAACTTTCCTCAGAGTGAGGTTAACCATCTCGCCAGTCTGGAGAGGTTCTGCTGGGCCTATCCCATCTTCAGTGGAGTATGGAGAGGCAAGAAGGTTAAAGGGAATATATATTAAAACTGTTTTGTAGGGTAGCATCGATTCTGACAGCCCTGAGAACCAGTTCTACAACAAGCTCTGAATGAGGTACTGCTACTCAGTTCAGGCTGTGTTTGGGCCAGCCACCAACTGGTGGAGCTGGCTGGTGCTGGACTGTAACATCATGTGGGAAATGCTGTGTGCAAGAGCGGGGATTTCAGCAGTAGTGGGTTGCCAGTCTGTAAAGGTCATGAAAGGGTGAGGCAGAGCTGGGAAACGCAACAAGGGGAGGAAGCTTATCACTTTTTCCTTTGATGGCTTTTTGTACCCTGCAGTGCTTTCCAGCATGACCTCTGTAAGCTGGGTTCACATGGCCAGTGCAGTTGTTCCGCCTCAGGGTAACAAGGCAGACTTATCTTGCTGCAGCTTCTGGTGTCCACACCTATCTCCTCATCTAGAGAGGCGGAGGAGGGAGGTCTGGAGAAAAGAAGGTGCAGGGGAGTTACACTGAAAGGAGCCATCCAGTACTTGAAATAGAGTTAGGTGGGGTGACATGTAGAAGTGTAGAAGTTATCATACCAGTTTGCACCAATTATCTCCCTGCTCCTGAGTCCTGTTTCCCAGGGTGGTTGATGCTCCAATAGAGTCAAGTTTGGGATGAAGTTTTTTTTTCTCTTTCTGCTGTTTTGAGGTTGGCTTCAGCCTCCAATTTTGGATATTCTTTGCCTTTTCTCCAAGAAGGTGGGTCCAGCTGGTGGTGCATTGGCAAGCTCAGCGGTCAGCTCTGTACAGTTCTCATCTCTTTCTGTAGGAACTTTAGAGATAGAAACAGCTATTGTGTCAGTACACGAAGCCTAAAGACAAATCAGGCACTTAGGCCAAGGAGTTGCCACCAAATTTATCCATAAAGGCTATGTGAGGCTCCTTCAGCTGGCATCCTGTCACTGAAGTGGGGCTGGGTGCACCATTATGCTCTGATGTTCAGAGCCTTACCACCTAGTGAGTTTTAACCGAATCTCTGATTGTCAGGAGGATAATTTTACGAGAGGAGTTAGATTGTCACAAACTAGTATGTGGTTCTTGCAGCAAGTTTTGGCTGCTGTCAATGAGAGAAGACTGGAGAGCCTGTATAGATCACATCATAATTCATATACCCATCTGATCCTATTTTTAATCCTGCTTAATCTGTATCTTCAGTGATACCTGGTGGGGATAATTCCTCCTATGAGTAAATGTGGCTTCATATGTTCTATATTCTCCAGGCACTTTTGTCTCCCAGCTTTGCACTCCTGTTTCTCTTCTCTTCCAGAAGATATTCAGTGCTGTCTGACTATGGGAGCGCTCTCTGAGGGCATGGTTCCCTTGTGCTCTTTATAGTAGTATCTAAGGAAGGAAAAAGGAGGAGGGCAGAGACATGTCCCCTAAGAGATTCTAGATTCCTCCAGCATACAGACATCGTGCTACTGTAGAGCAGAGAACATAGGGACAAAAATTCCTATCCATTATCACTTAGTATTTCCTTCCTGGTGTATCTGAATGAGCGCTTTTTTTTTTCTTTCCCCTTGGTCTTTTTTTTTTTTTCTTGCCTTGCCACCACTGTAGAGTGGAAGGTCGTTTCCATTGAACTGTCTATGTTTCCTGTATTCATTTGGAAATTCCAGCCCTATGGAAGTGCTGTCTGAGGGCAGTCTGCATTGCCTGGCTTTGGCTGACACTGCATTTCACCCACAATTGTCTGCCTTTCTGTCCAGCTTTGTCACTCTGAAATTCTTCTCAGTCCACTTTTACCTTTATTAATTTAAACAAGGCTGTCATCTGCAGTTTTCTACCACCTGTTCTTGTGTTTCCAGGTCACTCATAAGATACCTCAGTAGTCTTAGAATAGACCCTGGTGCGACTGAGCTTTTGATCTGGTCTCATGCCGAAGACTTGTTGTTCATTCTTTACTAGCATTTTCAGTTTCATCCAGTTTTTCATTTGTGGCAGAACTTACACTCCACAGATCCTGTTTTTCCAAGAGTGTCTCTGAAAAAAAGCACTATCTGAAGGTCCAGATTGTCAGCTGTTTACCTCTCCAACCTGTTTCAGAGGCACCTCAAAAGAAGTCCACTAAGCAAAGCACCAACTCTTGTTCCAGAGTGAGAGAACTGGCTTAATTGGTAGCTGTAAATTAATTGTTTACGTATAGTTGTACGTAGTTTATATGGTTGTCATTAATTAAGCTCATAATTGTAACTCCAGCTTGCAGGGTATAGGGATCGGGCCCTTGAGCGAGGGAATTGTGGAGATCCACTTCAGTGTGGCGTTTTATTCTTCCCTCATATCCATGATGGGTGAGTTCAGTCTTTCGCAGTAGGAGCCAATCCAGGTGCTTACTGGGAAAGCTGTGTCATGCTGGGAGGAGGTGTACTCTTCTCGAGCATCAAGTCATGTCTAGATGCCCTGGCTCCAGCCATGGGGAAGTCAAAGGCTACTACAGTCCCCCCCCATGGGAAGCGGGAAATGACGTTGGGTGGTTGTTCAAGATAATTGTCTTTGCAGTATTTCCTCTTGAGGAGTCTCCTTTAGGCAAATTTCTTGGAGAGGTGAATGAGCACTGAGGAGTTAGGAGGCTGGTTTTGTGGGACACTTCGCTCTTGAAAAGTCATTGTGGAACTGAGGTTTCTCCAGGACTTGTGGATGGATGCACATTGTTCGATGCTTCACGGTCCCCTCATTCCAGCATTCCTGGTTCCCTGCAGTACCCAGCCTTACAATACTGCTGCTATTCTCTGCTCACTGGCATGTGCTTCCCAGGTGCTCATACCCTCCTGCTTCTGAGGCTGACCCTGTGATGACAGCTGCCTGGCTGCCTATCAAAGGCTCCATTTAGAGCTAGCCTGAGAGCAGACAGAAAGCTGCAGTGTTAGACCCCGAAATCTGACACAGTGTGGTTTGCCTGCTTTTCAGTGGGTCCTTGACAGCCTTTCAGCTCGTGTCTGTCAGCCTCCTGCCAGGCACACAAGTTCACTTCCATCTTGGAAGAAGGGGAGAGAGAAGTGACATTTCACCGAGTGCCAGGCACGCTGGGGGATGTAGGGAGATAAGGCAGGATCACAGAAGCAGCTGAAATCCCCAGCGGATATTGCGTTGCTGGCTGGATTGACAGGTTAAAAGTATTGCTGGGACAAGTCTCTCTGCTCCTTCTGTCCCAGAGGACTGTGCAGTGAGAACAGCACTCAATCCTAATGATTCTTGGCCTACACTGGGACCAGTTCTGCCATAGCCTGGCATGAGGACATCTGTGGGGAATTTGGTTCCAACTTTCAACAGGAGCTACCCATAGAATGGCTTTTTAAATAAGTAAGTTCACTTAACAAACAACAGCAGTAAATGAACAGAAACACTGATGTGGCCAAGGATGAAATATTAGCATTTTTCAAATCCGTTTAGTGAAGACAGCCCCTGGGCACTGGTTCAGGTCCCTGTGTTAGCGGGCTGTTTGCAAAGCACTAAGCTAACTTACAGCCAAAACCTGTCAGCTTCTTCCTGGAGCTCAAGAAGGCAAAACTTGTCTTAGTTGACAAACTGAGTCAGGTCTAAAAACATAATACCTTTGCATTTCTTTCATCCCAAAGTACTTACGACATGTCAGTCAGAGCACAAGTTTCAGGCAGTGTTTTGGCCACTCCAGACTGCAGGTGGGGAAAGGAACAGTTTTCTTCAGGCCCCACAAAAATGCTACATAGGCAACGGCAAACCAAGGTGACTTGTTCAAAGAGCACCACTTCAGTGACTAATGGTGATCAAGATGCACTGAAAGGGTTCCTTGTCACATCACAGCAGCAAACAGCAGGCTCAAACAGTCCTGGCTTGGAGAACCTCCCTGGACAGTTATGAACAGCTTCATGCCCACAGCTCAGTTTACCGGGGAAGTGATTTCTCCAAATGCTTAACTGGCTTTGAGTGGTTCACCAGCTCTTGTGGATTGCAGCACAAGATGGCATGGCTGGAGGCTACTGTCTAGCGGAAGTTTTCCACACTTTAAAAGATGTGATTGTGTCCTTGGATAAGGAGGAAATTGCATGGGGAGCTTTTTCTTCGTAGTTTCTTGATGGAACCTACAGCTGCATCTCCACCAGTAAAGGTGTCCCAGTTCTGTGATGTGAGTGGTAGTTTCAGCGCAGCATCCACTAGAGAAAATCCCATGTGCAGAAGCTAAGGCTAGGGCTCCTAACCTGGAGAAAGAGCTGTCAACCCCCAGGAAAGGGATATCAGAGTTGGATGAGGGCCTTATCAAGGAACTTCTTTGTGCCATCCGTGGGGAGACACTGTTGACTGACCAGTATGTTACCTATAAGTCCCAGACAAGGGCACTGTCCCAGGAAAGTGAGGGGTCCCAGGAGAGAGGGAGAGTTCTGGGGGGTGCAGGGTGGAAGATGGGTCCTGCTGAATCAGCAGAAATGAACCAAGCCAATGCACAAGTCGGTGACCATCCAGGGGACCAAAGGGCTGTATTTGCCCTGTGAGGAGGGTGCCTGAGGCTGGGCAGGTTGCAAAGGCAGGGAGAGGACGGTGCACAATGCCTGGGGATGCTGCGCTAGGGAGACAGGGGATATAGCAGTGGGGAAGAGACATGCTGTCATCCTGCAGCCACTGCAGAAATTGTACAAAGGAATACTGTGTGCCCGGCTTGCCAACCTCCCCATTTCACACTTTGTTCCCTGCCCACTCCTATATATGGCAAATGGAGGCACTGCCTTTGTTTTATGCTGTGATCCATGCCCCTTGTCTCTGGTACCAGGATTCTGCAGTACCTCCTGCCTGTTGCTAATGCCCAGGCTATTCAGCCCCAGTATCTAGGGCGTGTTGTCCACTTTCTTCCCCTTGTTGTGCAACCACAGTCCCATCTGCAGCCCTATTGGTGTGTTCTGCATGCAGCAGTGCCCCTTGCAGTCCCTACTGAGAGGTTAATAAAGACCTACTGCCTGAGTTACCTTTAGCTTTTATAAACCAAAAAATACAAACAGCATGTAAGCAGCATTCATTACCTTGCACGCCTTCAGCTGCTTATTGGATACACATCCCCCTCCCTCCAGCATCTCTGTCTTTTTTTTAATATGTTTTTTTTTAATTTGTTTTGATGAATGACTGACAACCCTGACACCCGATTCGCTGAGATTAATAGAAACGACACAATATTTACGTCGCGCCGACGAGCAATTATCCTGCCATCTATCTTTGAGATTATCTTTCTGATTGAAAACTACTCATCCGTGTAATCGGAATTATTTGGAATTAGAAGGGAATTTATGGCCCCTCTCACTCTCCCTCCTATTTGCCTCTGTCTCCATCCTTCTTCCCCCTCCTTTAACAGGCATACTTTCTTCCTTCATTCCTTCCACCCTTCCTTCTTTCAGCCATGTGGGTGGAAAGGCGAGCTTCACTGTACAAGGACGGTTGTTAGTGGAGATGGGGAAGACTGGGAAAGACTGTGGCCAGGAGGCGCTGTGGGCAGTGGGGATGCAGTGAGGCTTGGGCAGCAGCCAGGGGATAAAATGTGCTTCAGAAGAAGGCTGGCATGGGAAATGCATGTGTGGAGTATGTGACGCAGTGGAGGCTGTGCAGGCACTGCAGTGACAGAATAAGCGGAGGCACCTCACCTCACTTCTTTATTCTGTTTTGCAATTCCTTCCTTATTACTTGTTTTCAAGATGCCTTTCACTGTCCCACTGCTTAGTAAATGTGCTCCTTGTGCATTTATTTTATCTAAAAGCTTATCTGAAAGTATTTTTTCAGCTGACTCTAAGAGAAGGACCCATGCTTGTGGGCTGCTTCTTGCTTGCTGTGAACCTTTCTATAGCTGCTGGTGGTGTTTCTGCTACTTCAACAGACCCTAGAGACAACTGGCTGTCCTCCAATGGGGGGGGTGGGGTGGTGTGTCTGGCAGTCACACGTCAATACCAGTGTCCCCCAACACAATGCTATCTGTATAGGGCTTCTAGGAAATACTTGTGCTCATTTGCCGTAGCTTAAGGAGCTGATAGGTGGTATAGGATGACCATTCCAGGACAGGATAGCAAAATTCACATATGCTCCCTCTCTTCTCTGGAAGTCCATCTCTCAACACAGTCCTCAGTGAAGCATTTCCTACCTTTTCCTTCTCCTTTGTGAAGACAGAAGTGGGACTATCCTACTACATACAGAAAAAATCTGTGCTGTAAGTTGATCAGCACTGAGAAGTACTCCTCTTCTGTAGACACACTTCAAAAACAACGCTTGATTTTTTTACAAGTGGTTGTGGCAGAAACAGAGACAGTCAAGTGGATATCAGGGGATGTCAAGAAGCAGAGTCATTTTAAATGGATCTGGTAGCATCTGTGTCCTTTGAGAACCACGGCATGGAAAAGTCCTTGGCTCACGTGAATCCTGCTGGAGAAAAGAGAAGGGAAGCAATATAGGTCTATAAGCAAGAGTCATGTACTGAAAGAGACACAGGCTGAGTGCTGCAGGAATTCATCCTGAACTCAATTCCAAAGAGACCAGCTATGCTACAAGCCAGGCTGACAAAGATGTTTGATACCGAGAGCACTGTAAACAGTTAATGACACAAAGATTTGGAAAAGGAAATGTGCTTTGAGGTACAATTGCTCTGTCAGCTCCAGAGATCTAGGCCCAGATGGGAATCCCAGATCCTTCCGCCCAGAAATATCCAATGTTTTTATTAATTAGTATGGAAATATTTTCCTTTCTTTAGAGAGGGCTGTTGAATTGCCAGTGGGATACTGGGGGGATGGGTGTGTGCGTGTGTGGGGTAGGCTATCAAGGAACTATTAATTAGGTTACTTCCCACTGCTGTTGACATGCTGGGGAAGGGGGTTGTTTGTGGGCCAAAATAAAAAGGAAAGGGAAACTGAAAGACTGGGAATGAGAATGGAAAGCATGAGGAAAAAAAGCAGTTGGGTAGGACAAAGCACACAGTGTGTAAGAAGAGGTATATGTAAAAATACATTCCTAAGATTCCTGAAGAAGAAGACAAGAAGAAGGAGAAACCAGGATATGGTTAGAACCAAAGGGGAAGCTCCTTTGAGACAGCAGCAGTATGGGTTGAACACAGTCACACAAGGACTGACTGATCCTCTCCTGCGTTGTCACTGGTTTTGTTGTTCATACTTCTACAAACAAACTTGGCATCAAATCCTCCTCATATCACAGTAATAATATTTTATGCCAAGTGTAACTATCAAACAGGAGAGAATTTGGATGAGAAATTTCTTCTGTTGTAGGTTACCTTCCTTTGCTGGCTAGGTCTCTTACCCCCTTTGTTTGAAATGGGATCTTTTTCAGCTTTGATGAATAATCATAAAAATACTAATTGAAATTTTTGCTTGGCTTCCTACATAATACCTCAAGCACTTACTACTTTTGTCAAGGTCTCCTAGTGGTCTCTAGCTCTGTACTTCTGGTCATAGCATGTACAGCCCTGGGAAAGCCCAGACACAAAAAGCAGCATAAAGTGCCAATGTAGCCTTGTATCTAAGCAGTAAGTGCTGCATTTAGAGTTCTGAGAGAGTGCCAGAGTAAGAAGGAGACAAGGAATGTGTGTGGCAGTATGAGTTAGAATAAGTGAAGAATCTTTTCACAAAGGGGAAATAAAACTGAGCAAGTGGGTTACCTAAAAATATCAGCGCAGGCTCCAGGCTCCCTTGCAGAGGGAAGAAATGAGTGCAGTTGTGGTTATTCAGAGAAAGTGGTTTGGGTTTGCGGAGGAAGAGTGGAGTGATAAAACAAAGACATAGCACTGATACTTCATACGGGACCAACACAATCCAGACCTATTCATCCTGAGATCTGACTCTAGAGAACATAGCTGTCTACTGCATTTTCTTCGAAGAAACTGTCTGGTAGGAAGTTGGATTCTGGGCATGCAGAGGATCTACTCAGCCTCCCTGGAGTAATGCAGCACAGAAGGAAAAAAGCTATCCAGGTTGCAGCCTACCATCATTACTTCAAATCCTCAAGTTCCCTAAGAGATGCAGAGTGAACAGAGGTGATTTGAAACAGAGAAACCAGTAAAAAGAGGGACTAAATCTAGAAAGATAACTTGGCTTTCAATTTTAGGTGTTTGTGCGCAACAGTGACAATTTTATCAGGGTATGAAAGATCGCTGTTAGCCCATGCACATCTGCTGGGGCCAAGGACGCTGTTGCCCCTAAATCTTCCACCAATCATAGGATCCAGCAGCACTCATGGAGCCCTTGCCTGCCCTCTTCCTACGCTAGACGTAAGGCAGAGCAGAGTCACGGTGAGATATGCTCATCAGTAAGAAGAGGTATGACACCATGAGAAGAGTGCAGCAGGATGAAGCTGAGCACTGCACAGGTGAGGGCTCCTGATTCCAGATCCAGCTCTTTTTGGTTTAGAAGTGGGGCAGGGCTTTTTGTTTGGTTGGGTTTTTTCTGGTTGGTTTTGTTTTGTTTTTTTAAAGAAAATGAAATACAGATTATATTGCAACATTGTGTTCCTTAGAAAAATACCTCGTCAGTTTAACTTGAATTTGTTCTTAGGCCTGCTTTTCTAAGGGAATATTGTGCATGTGATTGCACTGGGTCAGTTTGTGTAACTTTTGAACCTGTTATCTAATTTCAAACACATTTTGCACCCAGTCAGAAGTCTGAAAGGTATTAAGTTCACACAAGTTTCATGAAATAGGTGACAGGTAGAGGAGGAAGACCTTATTATTATCCTTTAGGGAAAGACTGCAGAATGAGCTCACTCGTATTAGAGTTCAGGAAATCCACATGGGACAGGGACTGTCCAAATGCCCCAGTTACAGAAGAGTTCAGCTGAGGCTCACATCTTACTGTGTGTGCATCAGAGGATCCACTGGCTGGTCAGCATCTCTCGTAGATTCTCTAGCGACTAGTAAGGCACGAGCTTCCTTTTTTCTGGCCATTCATAATGCTGCTAATGCATGTGGATTCCCTGGAATTTAGTAAAAGGTGAGTAATATTGCAGCCTCAGTATAATACAGGTAAAAAGCTAGTCAAACATGACAGAGAAAGCTATTGGAAACAAGGCTTCTTTGTTTCAGGTACCTGAGAAGGCAATGCACACTCAAAATTTTCAGTAGAAGATTCTTGCCGGAGGTAAGTTGAGGTGCAGATGTGAAATTGCTGATGTCGGTACTGGCTGTATCTTCTGCCCTCTAGCTTATGTGTGCCCCAGTTTTCATCACATTAGTCTCTGTCAGTCAGAGTACTGGTTTCTCTGTGATTTTGGATCCCAGTATAGTTAAACTCGTACAGTGCTAGCATACGTATTGCTTTGGTATGATACACTTAGTTCAGCATAGCTTCTCTGGAAATGGAAGCTAAACTAACATAAATGTGGTTATAGTTATATAACTTTGCTCAGTGCAATATTCTTATAAAATCATTCCTGTGAAGTGGGATGGTTACATTCATACAAAAATGATGCAGACCAGGCCTCAAATTACAAAGTATTTGCAGTAGAGACCATATTTACATATTTACATATGTGTAGTGTTCAGTGTCAAAGGGCCCAGGTTCTGAATGCTGCTTGTAATAACAACAACAACAACAGCAACATGAAAGGGTTACAAGTCTGGCTGGTGAGTCACCACAGTGTGTCTGTAATTAGTTGTAAAAATTATCATTTATGAGGCATCTGGAAACACAAACTAACTCTGAGATGGACAGTAATTATGTAGTCATCTCTGTCACGGCACAGCATTAATGACATTTTTGTCAGGGAACTTCCTTACTTTTTCTTGCTCTGTACCATGAAATAAAGGTAATGGCTGAATGGGTTTTGTTTGTAGTCTTGCCATTATGTGGACCACTGGGGCTGTCCATCTTCACAACTCACTTAATAATGTTTGCAAGGGGAACAGGTAACATTTCGGAAGCCTAATGTAGCAATGCAGAAGCAGTTTCTCCACATAGACTCACACATTCGGAAGAAGGAGGTGAAACAAGAGTTTGTGTTTTTGGAGAACCTGGCTGAAGAAATCACCTTTGAAAGAGGGAATCGATTAGCAGTTCAGGGCAGGGGGCTGCTTCCTGACATTGTGGCTTTTGGTGTCAAGTCTTGTTTGCTGTGTTTGCTCTTTGATTAAAGTTTTCTGCAGTGAGTAACAATTTCTCCGAATTGCTACCACCACTAAGAATAGTAGTGGTTAACATAGAAGACTTCCAAATAATTCCTCCAAAATTCAGCTTTTTGTTAAATTTCATAAAAGAATGACTGAGCTTGAGGAGAGTGTTTTCTTGAGGAATCTGCTGATACAGCTGAGAAATATGACATGCCCTGTAGTTAGGACCAGCAGTCCACCTGCCTCCAAATTAGAGGCTTGTTTTCTGCCTGGATGCAAGCTAGTGACCAATGAGAAAGTGAAGAATAAAATAACTTTTTTTAAACATAAGCTGTTTCTTTGGAAACTTAGCAAGGAGACATGAAAAAATTTCCACAGGCTATACTTTCTCTAACATCCCATTTCTACAAATTTAAAAATATGAATTGTGTCATATAATAATGTGGCAAAAAGAAACTTCTCTGGAAGAATTACGCAGACGTAGTACAACAGCTCTGGAGGATAGGCTTTCCAAAGAGCAGAAGGCAGTCTGTCCTGCAAATTTCCGTGGGGTTTCACCAGGTGAATGAATCCCAAGATCTCATGGCAAGGCACATGATGTATTCAAGAGACAGAGGTTTTGTTCTTGTCTATGCTACTTAAGGTGTATTTACAGGTCACAGGAGAGCACCATGCAGTGATAAGTCAGCTTAGATACAATCTCATGGTGCTATCCATTTGAATTAATATAGCCTGGTTCTCATCTGGATATAAAATCCGTATGCACGAGGCTCTCTTTCTGCCAAAATCCAAAACAGCTTATTCAAAGCATGCTGAAGTAGCCCTGTATAGCTCTGTTTTGCTAGTGTACCCTTATTTGCTGTGTGACATAAAAATGAGGCTGCTCCTCCTGGAGTTTCTGTTACCTGGCTGTGAAGTGCTCCAATGCCACTGCCCTGGCTTGCAAAGACGCAGAGGGATGAAGCCACCACTTCTTGCAAGGAGCTTAATGTTGCACAGAGGTGCTAAAAAAGGTTGTGATTTCATGGTGGGTTCTTTTTTTTTTTTTTTTCTTTTTCCAAGCTTGTGAGCATGGGAGAGCTGCATGGTATGTGGCATGTCAGGGAAGAAGCCACTGTGATTGCTTTAGATCTTCCTCTCGTGCTCAGCGGGGAGTCGCAGCCCGGCTGTGTGTGAGCAAGTGTGTGTGAGGCCATGCCCGTGACATGTTCCTTGAGGGAGGGGACTGGCGAGGAGCTGGGCCTCACCTCCCGGCAGCAGCAGAGCCCCAGTCAGAAGCGATGAAGGGACTGGTTATTCCAGAAGAGGACACGTACAGCTGCAGCAAGATCACAGACTAAAGCGGCAGCAAGGGACTGAGCAACCAAATGTCTGCGTGTGAAACACGGACTCGACAGAAACCGTCCTCAAGCAGCTGCTTCCAAGGGGCTTTGGGTAAATCCACTTGAGGTTAAGAATTTGACAGATTTTTTTTCCCCTGCCTCACTTTTAAGTCTCAATGAATGTGACATCTTTTTACAGTGGGTAGGTGGGAGGTGGGGAAGAGGGGAGGATGGAGGACAAGATAGCTTGCTATAGACTGTGCCGTACCTGAGCTCCAGCTCAGGTTCCAGCAGCTTTGAATATCTGTGGTGAACTGCAGGGTACCTTTGTGCCCAGCAGCAGCCCACAGCTTTTCCAGCAGTGCGGCGGACAGGCACTGTCTGTTCCCCACCAGGGCCTCGGAGGCATTACAAGGGGGGATGCTGTCTGTGGCACATGACAAGACTGCTGTTAGGGAAACTGTTGTTTTTTTGGCTCCTTCTTGGCCTGGCAGGCTGTCGGCTGGCAGCACATAGCTCTGGCTGGCTGAGGGGAGCCGTTGTGGTGCGCTTGCCTGAGCATCAGCTGCATTATCCCGGTACTCCCTGGTACTACCACCTCTCTTCTGGGGCCATGTGTGTGGCCCTTCCTCCACGTCCTCTCAGTGCAAACCATCCTCAGACTAAATCTTGAGTGACTGCAACAAGCAGTAAAGCTCGGCAGCAGGAAAGACCACCCCTGCAGCTTGTCCCCACTCTGTGTGTGCTGTAACCTTGTTCCTTCATCTGGGATGTCCATGGTGTCAGGGAGCTGAGCTTCT
>Ga0065711_1044138_pt1 | contig 14284 bp, 12 predicted proteins | sample Hoacrofraction12_FD_59098 | JGI IMG/M metagenome (GOLD analysis project Ga0065711, IMG submission 59098) | Hoatzin crop microbial communities from Cojedes, Venezuela - Epithelial fraction 12 v2 (version 2) | ecosystem: Host-associated > Birds > Digestive system > Esophagus > Crop | place...
CAGTACCCCCAAGTCCTTCTCCTCAGAGCTGCTCTCGAGCCACTCTCCGCCCAGCCTGTACTTGTGTTTCGGATTGCCCCGACCTACACGCAGGACCTTGCACTTGGCCTTGTTGAACTTCATGTGGTTCACGCAGGCCCACCTCTCCAGCCTGTCAAGGTCCCTCTGAATGGTATCCCTTCCCTCCAGTGTGTCAACCACACCACACAGCTTGGTGTCGTTGGCAAACTTGCTGAGGGTGGACATAATACTATTACAATACTGTTTTGAGTGTGTCTAAGGCTAATTTTCACATTATCGTTTGTTTTTTGTGCACAACAAACTGAGAAACAGAAGTTTGGATTAATTCCTCCTCACTTGAGAAATTTAGCCCAGGGTGCTTATGGTGTATGTGCTTTAGGATCACAGTTTTCCTGCGTTCCCTCTATAGCCAAGGAAGACAGACAGCACCCACCAGAAGGAGGCTGAGCCCATAGAAGGCCTGTACCAAAGTAGGATATAATCCAGAAGGCATTCTGAATAAAGGAGACAAAAAAAGAAAGAAAAAAACCCCTCACTGTCATTATGTTGTGATACAAGTCTTTGGTACACATGTAACTTGAACATACTATTCTGATCCCCTCATCTCTAAAAGGTTTCAGCAACCTAGCAAAAGAGAGAGAAGGAAGATAAATATGATTACTGATGTGCAACTACTTCCACCAAAGAAACAAGTAATTTGGCTTAGAGTCTTCAGCATGGGGAAGATCTTGTAGAGGTATGTACAATTACGTCCCTCAGAGAAGCTGAACTGGAAATATATGGTCACTGTTTCTCATTTTTCTCAAGAGTGAGGTTCACCAAATGAGATAAACCTACTGCAGATTCAAAAGAAATGTGGGAGGTACCTAACAGTGAGAAATTAAATCGCAGAACTCATTGCCCTGGGATGCAGAAATGGGTTCAAGGAGCTCAGGCACATTCATGGCATAGAAATTATGGAAAGCCTGCTATCGGATATGGGAATTTGGACTATGTGGGCATTTGGTCTGACCAGTTCTTATGCTCCTTATTTTGTTCTTTTGAGTGGGTCTCTGTGAGCAATCACTAAGGGGCATAGGAAGATTGAACTCTGGCCAGTCATGCCAGTAATGCTTCTAAAGTTGGTGTGAAGGTCTTAAAGCATTGCCTAGCTTCATTCAGAAAATCTGTGGTGCAGCAGGGCAACTCAACCCAAGTCTACAACTAGCAACCAAAGACATCCATCATGTCTAAGCAATGTTTTTTTGACTTGCACAGCTTTTTCCTGGAGTTCAAACAATTATTCACAGCTTGAAAAGAGGGCATCTGCAGTCACTTGTAAAATTTGTCTCCTGCATGGCCATACGAGACACTTCAGTCAACTTGTGGGCACAAATATAATTTCTGAATTGCATGTGTATATATCTATGTTATCATATTCTTTCACTGTGAAAGCAGTAACTACTGTATGTGGTAAAATGATATATTGTTGTCCACAAAATGTCTTTGGCAACAGGATGTTCACTAGCCTTGGAATTTTGCCTTGTATAAATATTTTTAATCTACTCCATGTAGGCATATTTTGGCTGCAAAATAAAGGGTTTTGGAGATTAATATATCCAAGCTCAGTTCTGCTTATACATCCTACATACATCAAGGTTTTATTGAACTCTGCATCTAGAAACTTTGCATAGCAGCTGTTTTGGGAGCTTTTTTTTTCTTTTGCCTGCTTTACTCAAAGGAGGATTATGACTATATCCTATTTTTATACTCTACAAATGTAGTAATTTAATCTACAGATATATATTTTCATTCTTCAGATGTAACCTATATAAAGCATGTTCACTTTTATGGTCATTGCTTTTCCTGTAAAGAATATTATTGGCCTCTTTTCAAATGTCCACATTTTCCCAAGGAACGTCCAAATAGCTATTTATCAATGAGTAACGAATATAACAATTATTTGACAGTATCAAGTACCTTTCAGCTGAGTATCTCAAAGCTCTTTCAACTATTTATTAATCCTCACTATGCCCTTGGGAGATATCTTTCTCCAGGCTGTTTTATTGGCACAGCAACTGGGTCTCAGAGAATTTGCATGCCTGGTTTCAAGTCTGAGAGTCCACCAGTCACAAGAAAAAGCACAGCCTAGAGCTTCTGCTCGATGGAGCAGTTGGCTCTCTTGCTTGTTAAAACTCCTGCAAGACGAATTCTAAAGAGAGGCTGAGATGGGTATTCTGCCCAGGTGTACTCTGCCAGTTCTTTTCCAAGAGAAAATTAGATATATGCATAAGCATACACATATATATCCTGTAATCATTTAACCAAGTTTTGTAGGTAACATTTTTCCCAGATTGTCAATCTCAAGGTAGAGAAGGTGGAAGAAAATGAGTGGGTCCCCCCACACCTCAACCCTTGCTGCCTGAGCACAGCCAGCCTGAAAGAGCAGCTCACTACAGGAAAACAACATTGCTGCTGGTGGAGGGGTGAAAAAACATACCAGAGAGAGGGGGTGTTTCTCTAATTCAAATATCAACATTTTTACTGTGAATACAGAAATAGTTTTCAGATGGACAATGCACATTCACATCTTTGTCCAATTTCTGCCTCAATCTGGATGTGATAAGACGTCTGCAAATGCCAGTTCAGAACACAATTTAGCATCTCCCCAAAGTGTCTTTAGTTTAAGTCAAACTGCATTTTAGCAAAAAATGTGTTTCCCACTTCTTACAGAGCTGGAAGTTGTTGCTCACACCAGTTGTATGTGCTTTTCTTCATGTGGCACTGTATACATTTCATGTGAAATACAAGTAATATTAATTGAAAAAGACTGTGAGGTCTTTTATTTATGCTCACTACCACGTGATTTTTGTCAGCACTTTGCTGGGACAATTAGTCTAGTATTCCTGTAAGCTTATATCTCATTACAGAGGACCAGACCATCCCTCTATAGCACAGACACCCATATTACTTCTTTAATTGGAAATGAAAGTCTGACAGCAACACCAGCCTCTGCACGTTCCAGACCAGCACAATGGCCTTTGTGACGTATGAGTGCGAGAATGCAGGGGCGGAGGGGTGGAGGCGATCCCTCTTCCCTCCCAGTCTCCTGCCCCAGAAATCGGCAGAGAAGTGAAGGCTCCTATTTCATGCCTTCAGCAAACATTTGGCAGAGGTCAGGGCCATAGGAATAAGAAAGGATGGGGGAGTTGCAGCAGTGACTAGAAGTAGGTTTCTAGAAATGCAGTGTAATGCACAATGAGCAATAGAGCAGAGATTCTTAGCAGCTGAAGGTGCTGGCAGAGAGGTGAGACGGTGCCTGTCCTCAACTTGACGCTGCCATCGCACTGCTGGGTCTTACTCAAAATCTGTCACTGGCCATTGACCCAGTATCCACTAACGTGGAAAAAGGATCAGCTATTACCCAGATCACTTTGGGGCGACAGATGGGTTTACACTGTATCTCCAGTGAAGGGAGATAGCCTCAGCCTCACCCAGACATCTTTACTGAACAAGTTGTAAACAGTTGTACTGAGTTCCTTATCATAGCTGAAGAGCTGCTTCTGTTCTATTTGAACATGGAAAACAATTCACTGCTTTCCTTTTCAAAACATGTATTACAGACAGGAAAACAGCAGTCCACTGCATTTTTTTCCCTCTGATAGAGAAAATAAACTCAATTCTTTCAACTTGTCTTCAGAAATCACATTTTTTATATCTTCTTTCACTGTGATTAACTTTATCTCCAGCATACCTGTGTCCTCCTTGAAACCCAGACCTCGTCACAATACTTTATCTGAGATCTCACTGCTTCCAACTGAATTATCTACCACATCTTATGTATGACTTTCTGTTTAACTTCTACCAGAGGGACACTTGCAAAAGTATCAGGTTGTTAACTGATAAGGAGCATGAGATTCACCCTAATCCCAGAATTACTTTCTTCTGTACTACTGAGGTGCAGAATCATCTGGCTATTTCGGATTTTGGACCCTACATCAATTTTGCAGGTATACCAATTCTCAGGTTCAAATGACTGTTAGTTTATGGGCCAGAGAAGTATTATCTCCCCTTAAGAAATGATCTTTAAAGTTTTTCCATTCCCCAGAGACTCCCGCTGCTCTTCCTGCATGGTTTCCCACAAAAGGGGATTGATCTGGCCCATGAAATGGATGCTATTTTATGAATAGTTAGCTTCACGTGTTTACAATGTGTTAATGATAGTAAAGCATAGGAAGTCTTTAACCTAATGCTATTGCAGACTCAGCCACTGTATGCATAGAGACTTTTTTGTTCTTGCCACTGCTTTTTTAAAATACAATTTTCCCTCTAACTCATTTCTACCTTAACTTCACCATCAATAAGTGCAAACTGCAGGCCTCTCCAACAGACATGGACCAGTTCCAAACACAGAGACCCGTCTTTAGTAAAAGTCATTTCCAAGTCTTGCCACAGAATGGCTTCTCTTCCCAAAAGAGAGGTTATAACAATATCATGTAACCCCATGTGACTACTGTTGGCTTTTTAACAACTACTGTTGTACACTGGAGACTTGGAAAGTGTTGGTGGTGGCTCTCCTCCTTGATCTCCGTGCCCTTCTTCCTCTGCACCTCTGTTTTACCACCAGAGATGATGGAATTAATGGCCTCACACTCCCATGGTGTGATAATCTGAACTGAAAATCCTTGGTCTTACCTCACAGGCCTTTCTGGATGCATTTCTCCTTAGCGTGACTTCACTCATTTCACCCTTCAGGATGTTATAACATTTGATCTTCCACAATTTTATTTATTATGTGATAGTGCTGGCTTTGTTTCTTTGGCTGTGCAGGATACACATTTTGCGTCCCAGGAGTCACCAGGGATCGTGTGAATGTCCCAGTAACAGAGAATGCAAAAAGTCCAAGATTTAAGTATGAAAATGGAGATTAAACTCTTAAGAGCCTGTTTTATGCTCAGAATCCTCCAGCTAACATACCAGTGCTCCCAGCTCGAGTCTAGCAGCAAAAGTTCTGGTATTTTGTTCAACAGGAAAGATTCGGAAAACTACTGTCTTCTTGGATATCCACGTGTAATTGAACAGTGCATATTTCTGTGGTTTAGGTAGTCATGTTTGACACGATCTGTAATAATTAGGAAAGCCTTGTTGACCTATAGCATTCTTAGCTGCAAAGCAGGGTGTGTGAATTGCTCCTTAGGAAAATTCACCCTTAATGTAATTCCATTAACTTCATGCCCTCGAGATTTATACTGATATCTACCCCTAACATCAAAGGGTTTGGCTAATTAAAGTGGAGAATCAAAATTACCCTTTTTCTTCCCTTAAAATTCCACCCAGGCCAGAAGGGAAATCCCCTGTGGTTTTTATTGTCCCTTCCCATAAGGATAAACAACCTTCTCTGAGAGCTCTTGTTTTTACCCAGTGTGACAGTTAAATGGACACTGCTGGGTTGAAAGTAATGCTCCCAGTACTGACTCTTATTTGCACTAGTATAAATCACTAGTAGCGCCACTGCAGCAAAAGGAATTACAATGGTAAAAAAATCAGTATAGGTGGAAAGAAAAACAGAGCCTCATATTCACCACAAACGGAACAGCACTATCTATATGTTATCTATACCCTGTCAGACTCCCAGAACTCTTCTTGTTCATAAAACCCAATTTACTTATCAGTGTTTACGATGTTTAACTCAGTATTTCCACAAAGCTACAGAGTTTACATTCTTCAATTATATTTTGTTTTCACCACATACAATAAAAAAGTATTTTCCACTAGTTCTATAGCATAATAAATAACAGTCTTGTAAACAACAATATCAGGTAAATTTTGTACTATGACATTATATATTCTACTGCTTTAAACAGTGTAATCTACATGTTCCTGTCCGAAGTATAAAGTTGGTGTCAAAATCTGAGGAGCTTATTTGAAATTTTGGAAAATCCATGTGTACCGTCTCAATAACATTTCTATGCCATCAACTATATGAGATTAAGTCCAGATTTTCCTTTCATGGGAAAACACCTTTTTTTTAAATTAATTATAAAGAATAACATTGCCTTTTGGAAAACTGGAAATATCAAACGCCCCATGGAAAAAGAAATAATGTAAAAAAAAAGTTGTTTTGTCATAATGGAGATATTGTTTTACAATTTTCAGAATTAAACAAACTTTGGAAGCTCCTTCTTCAAAGCTCCTCAGCCAAGATTGCCACACCACCCAGCCCCACCAGCACTAGACAGGGTCAGGACCTGTGGAGGTTGGAGCAGGCCTACCAACAAGAACCTTACAAGAAGCAATTTTTGGTCCAACAACAACCTGTAAGTGGGTTGGCAGGTACATGGTAGACTTCCAGCAGGACCCTGTTTGCATTTCATCAAAACTTCATCAGACCTGACACATTCCTACAAAATACTTCTGTTTCCCCGCACTGGCATTTTCCAGCAAAAGATGTGTTTGATCACTGGCTCCCAACCAACTCTGTTCTAAAGCACTCTGTACAACTTGGTCCATAAACAGTAACAGGTTATTTCCAGCAGTTTACACCTGACTGGCACATACTCAGCTCTCTTTCACTATCCAAGCTATTCCTCCAGGCATTTTTGTTTACACACATATCCTTTGGAGAACAGCGAAATTTAGTCTCACTAAGAAAATATATCAGTGGTCACTGATCAATGCAATATACTTTAGAGACTAAACCAGATTAAAGTGAGCCTCTTAATACCAGAAAATACCAATCAATATTTGAACTGTTTATCTATATATATGCTAAAAGTGCATTAGCAAAATAGCAGCTTATATACAAAGCAGCCCATTGTACCCACGTTGGTCCATTTTTCTTCAGTCTACAGCTGTGCACGTAGCCCCACTGGTTGTAAAATGCCAAAACACTGCTCCTGACAGATCACACCTGCTTCAAATAACACATCTCACCCCACACTAATCTACAGCTATAGGCTGGTTTTAATGATTTTAAAATGCTGGTATTAACTCTTAATGCTCAACTGGTTTTTATGGAAGCAGCAGAGTCCATTTTGTCTAGTTTTAATACAATCCCAATAAAACAGCTGGGAAATTGCAGTGCCAGTGAAAAGACATTCAAATCCACCATTTCCCCTATTGTAATAATAATCAGCTTGACAAAGTCAGATGATAAAGCAGATTGTAGCACTTTGGGGCTTTTTATACATATATTTAATTATATTGTTAAGTTCCCCATTTGAAAGCAATTAAAAAAATTCTTTCAGTTCAAGATTATAAAACTACCCACTTCTGATTTCAGCCTGACATTTTTACTGGTAATCTGAGTTATAACATGCACAAGTTCATTCCTCATTGATTGGCTGCTGAGCTTTCTGCCAGAGTTTTATAGCTTTATGGGAAAGTACAGTATTTAAAACTCCTTTAAATTCATGGGCTACTCCTGCTTCTGAAACAGCTTCTCTTGGCTTCTCTAAAATGCACAACAAGAGTCCATATTTGCTTAAAAACATCTGCTTCATCCTTTTAAGTACAACATTAAAAGTGGGCTGATTTTTTCCACGCTTTCCCTTTATCCTTGTGTCAAACTATGAGATGGTTTTTGGGGAGGCAAACCTGGCTCCTCTTCTATCCCAACACAGCTAGTGGAGCTGTGTGGTGAAATGGGGTGAAAAATGGGCATCCCAGAGGAGCGGCTCACATACCACATATACTATGTACCACAGTCCTGTAGGACTTAGACCTAGCTCTTAGCTACAGCTTGACAAGGAGAGGATGTGAGGAAACAGTGGGCAGGAGATCTCATTGCCTGGGCTTATTGTTGGTTTCCCAGCTGAGAATAAAAGGGGCATAAAGACCACTGGAAAAAGCATAGAAATCAGAAGGGTTCTTTTTGCAGTGTTATAGGGAAACTCAGATCAGATACTGTCAGTAAGTGTAAAGAGCTGCTCTTTACACAGGAGGCAGAGACAAAAAAGTACATTGAAATGGCTCAATATTTGTTCTACTTACTGTTCTGTGGCATTTCAGGTCTTTCATTATTCTGTTCTGCGCTGTTTCTGAGTTACAGTTTGTCTTTGTTCAGCATGTAGCCAGATCCCCTTGTCTCACTGGTGGTAGGGATTGGTGCGCGTGGAGGGGAGAGGGTGCAGGGCTGCTGGTCCATCTCTCCAGGGACAGGAGACAGTGCCCAAAGGCTCAGAGAGCCATGGAGCAGCTCGGTGGGGAGCCACCAGCGTGGGCCCACGGTGCTCCTTGTGTTGTGTCCTGCTTGTACAAGCCTCCTTCAGCATCTGCCGTGGTTCACGTCAGAGGCTTGAAATTGGGACGGGTGAAGCTTTGGCCCGAGACAGTAGAGCCAGTCCTACCCTATACCAGAGGATGCCCAGATAATGTTATAGTCATGATATCCTCAGAAGAATGAATTGGGTACCATCTGTACTGAGGCCATCTCAGTGTCAGGCACTTGGCTTTGTTTCTGGTAAAGATGTGAGTGGCTACTGATGATAGACGCTGCTGCAGTTTGATGAGTAGAGCAAGTGAGTTTTGTAGATACTGCGCCACTGTCAACAAATGAGGATTGTCACACTGGACTTTCAAAACATGCTTTTGATGCCTGTTAGCCAGAGACTGCTACCTCATACTCACAGACATTGATGCAGGCTGAACCTCGGCAATTTTTATACCACATAAATGCAAGTTTGTTTTTCCAGAGCTCTTTCTAAGAAAGCAATGATTCGCAGCTAAGTCTCCCCCAAACTTAACACTGTTCTTAGTGAAGGAATACAGGGTGTATGAAAGCATAACAGTAAGAAGCTGTTTATACCCTTTAATATTATAACTCAGCTTTCGTCATAAATCTCTCTCCTTGATTGCACATACCTCCAGCATGAACTCATGCTCCTTTTGATTTTCCTCTTTATTGCCCTTAGCCAACTGAGTGATGTGTGAGTTCCTGTCATGGTGCTGACTCTATTACAAAGTGCAAAGGTAATTTACATCACGGGGCTGGCAGGGCAACCAATAGCACCATGCCTGGGAGGTGTGCAGCTCCAACAAGCCTCTCTCTTTTACGGATGATGGAGAGCAATATTTTTTTAAAAAACAAACTATAAATTTCTGTGCATGGTCAGAGGCAAGTCGTTGAGGTGGGAAAGCGGATTTACACTCAGCCCACAAGCAGCATCGTGAGGAGTCAGCATCTTCTTTCCAGTGAAAAGCCCTGAGAGCAGAGCCTGAGCTGCCCCCTCCCTGGCTGAACTCATCTGGCTCATCATGGGGGAATCAGAGAAGTGGGGAGAAACAGAAAATTCATGTTTCTTTGCTGAAGAGGTTCACTGTAAGCCAAGACTGCCTGGAGTCAGAGCTGCAGTTTTCACACAGCTCTATACCCTGAACTATTTGGAAATTTTCATTCAGTTTAGATATAAACAAACCTTCACTCTATCTGAGTTCAGGCAGGGGCAAAAGCTCTCCCAGGAGCACGGCCTGAGTGAACAGGGTCAGTCTTCAGAGGGTCAGGAGGAAGCAAATCCTTTCCAGGTGGCACTCAGCAGATACTCACAAAACCAATGAAAGCAACTAATTTTGGAGGCCAGTCACCCTACACTCTCTTTATAGCCATTAAGGAGAGATAGGTACCTCAAAAAGTGGTTTGGATATTCCTTGTTAGGTTCGTGGTGTGATCTGCCTTTTGAAGAAAACTCACCTTTCCTAGCGGTGTATAAACTTTACTCCTACCTGAGCTAAGAGCCCACAGTTACACAGATGAACGCATCCATCTGCTGCTCTGTGCAATTCCGAGACTGGAAAATCCCAAACCTTGCGGTGGCTGGGGACACAGGCAGAGCACCAGGCCCTCAGAAAAACAGGGATGATAACGTGCGCTCCATTGTCTGTGAGTTATGGTTGAAAATACTGCAGGATACATCCCAAAGCCCCAAATTTTATAAGCACTAGAAAATCTGTGATTTCTGGTGGAAAGGTCATTTCTAAAGGTACCCCTACAGCCTTGTCCCAGGCTCTTTTCTGACACGTTCCTCCTTCTGACCTTAAACTTTGCACTCAGAGAAATTTCTTACTGCTCTCTTCACGTAGAGCAACGAGAAGGGAGGAAACTTCCTCGCCTTCACATGTCACACACATTTAGTGCGATAGTCTTGTTTTACTTTTTAAGAAGTTCAGCAATATGACAGGCAACAGTGACACATGGGACCCCTCATGTCACTCCTGCACCACACATCAAAAAGGTTTTTCCTGCATCTTCTTTGGGTATCTCATGGTCACACCGTTTTCAGGCTTCAATGGAAATGCTGAAATAATTGCTGTTAAACGACCGTGTGTACAGCTGCTTCTCTGACATTTGACAACATTCTAATATTAAAAACATATTTGGAATATGTGATGAAGTTTGATAGACACAAAATTTTGGTCCATCTGATCACAGCTATTCAAAGCAATCAAAGTTCCTGTTTCAATTACATGGGAGTTAGGGGCCACAGTAACTCTGGGAAATAGGCTTCATCAGCCATCAAACCCAAATTCTGATGTTCATTGAACTTCAGAGGAAATATTCTGTTAAACTGCAATGGTGGTGACTTATCTTTACTCATGGATGCACTACACAGCATTGCCAGCTCAATTTCCGAATAGCTTGCATTGTGTACTCAAGACGATTCAATATAAATTTTCCACTACTGCCTTTCCATGCACAGCTTAATTCAAGTCCTTTCGTAAAGGGGCTTAGTTTAAGCCAAGGATATTAGGATTGTGGATCTTTCCATAAAAGTATAATCTTTCAGCCTCCCCCCCTCCTCCCCGACTGAAATGGAAAAGAATTATGCTCAACAGAACCTTAAGAGCCTCAGCACTAATATGAAAGGAATCAGTGTAGCCTCTCTGTAAGTAATCTCACACCAAACATTTCTACGGGACTTGTTTTTGCAGCAGTAGCTTAATTCCGAAGCCGTATAAACCTACCTTGTTTGTAAAACTACTGTAGGGCAATACAACACAGGCCAAATCTTCATTCCACTGACATCCAAGAGACCGATAGCAGCAGAAGAAAGCAACACTCCCATATGTTTATTATATCGTATTTTATACGGCTGTCATGCTCCACTAGCTTTTTGCCGAGCTGAAGTCTGACCTTCAGCTTAGTATGAATACACAGGGCAAAGTGACTGTATGTAGAGTGCTTTATTTGCCAGCCATCCTTGGGTGTTGCATTATCTCCCCCTGGGGCATGTTCTACATCTGCTTTAAGGGTGTGTTTACACTGGAGTGAGTGTAGTGTGAGTAGACATTCCTGAGCAAGCGTTTTAAGAAATATCTGAGGACTGTTTGCAGCACAGCTGTGATAGCACAGACTTCACCACAGACTGGGTATCCACACATTTGCTTGGTTTTGGACCTGGCCTGTCTGAGCCCAGAACTGCTGGCCAGAACAATCTCCCCGAAGTCCAGGGAACCCTAAGACTTTATAGGTCCACGCACGCTCTCATTCTCTGATCCTGTGCACAGCACAACATGGTGAGACTGCAGCAGCCAGAGTAGCGACCGATCAGCACATCCAGCATCCCACTGTCAGCAGACACCATGTACTAAATATATTTATTAAATATATCATGTCCTAGACAGCTAGGAGATATATGTATAAACACACACTTATCCCTAGGCTGCCTGGACTAAGACAATGGTCTGTTTGCCTTTAGCAATGAGGCCAGCCTGAGGCCTTAAATATAGTCTTCGGGACTGTTGTAATGTTAGAGTATCATAAGGTCATGCTTTAAAAATGCGTTACCTCAGCGTGTATATCTACTGATCAAGTTATGGTTGCTTTGACTGTTGTGCATGTCCTTTCTATTCCCTTGGCACCTGGCACATCCCTCAATTAACCCAGGCAGTCAGAGTGAAGCAAACCAAGAGTGTTCAACAAGAAGCAAAGAGCGAGCAGACAGATGCTATGCTGACAGGAGGAAAAAGCACGAGCATGCTTCTCTATGTTGCACTGTTTTCCTCTTTCTTTTTATTTGCTGCTCTAGTAAAATAACTTTTGTGTCCTCCTCTTTATAACTCATACATCCCTATGTTTGTTCACTGTTTGTTCAGTCAATGAACTGTGACTGTGACTGAATCTGTGACTTAGAGATTCCATCATTTTTTCTGACGTTCTTATCCACTTTTAAGTAATTGTACACAGGAGGAGACTAGTTTCTATAGGGTATGTGATAGGGTCTGCCTTTTCTCCTACGATTGTCCTCAAGGTCCAGCCATGCCTCCCAGATTGTTTGAATTCTTGCAGATGCTGTTTGAAGTGACGTTGGTTATTCTGAGAAAAATGCACAGGAGGCACCATGGCAATCTGATCTGAGGACACTGTCCCTCCAAAGACAGTTCTCTAAAAAGAAAGTGTGATGTGTATATTCAACAATTTTCATCAAATACAACCAATGCAATCAATGCTATCGTGATCCTGTAAACACGGAATTGAATTGGACCTGAGACATCAGGGGTCTGACAAGTTGGATGCTGCTGAATAAGCTGTTTTAATTCTGAATACCTTAATTTCTTCATCAGCAAAACAGGGATAACATGAATTTCCCCTGTAAGTCCTTTGAGATCCATTAATGAGTAAAGATATCTGCAGAAGGAAAGTTTTATAAGTGATTATATTTAATATCTTTATATCTTTCTGGCAAGTCCACTTGTGTTTGAGATCTTCTGTACTGGTGGAAATTAATATTATTCTGGTTCATGTGTTTGTATATATTTTACTAATCTAAATACTCAGATTTTTTCAATGTTTATATCTTCATTATCCTTAAATGTAAGATTTCTTATGTGAACTTTCACTGTGCAGCCCTTTGAATAACTATTTGAATTAGTGACAATGAAGCTCACACGGAGGAGAATTCTGGCTATATCTCTAATACTTGCAATGACTTATTTTTATGTATTGTAACAGCTCCAAACAGTAAGCAGCATATTGCCATAACTGGAAACTTATTACACCTACTGTATAAAAGAAAGCAAGTATCTTATTTTTTTATTCATAGAGATGTTCCTATAAACCAGATAGTTAAGTGATGTATTTATTTTGGTTGCAAGCCAAGCAGAAATATGTAAATCCTGCTTTTGGAAGCAAGAACTATCTAATCACTCACTAGCTTTTATAATAAAGCATTTATCATGGAACATTAATCCATTAGTACTTATTTTCCATCTCATCCTTTCACTAGCACCTTGCTTTGAACAAGGTTGAGTTTGGCTGTGATTTTTCCTTTTATCATATATCATAGTTACATGATGGGACACACCAACACTGAATTCAGAAAAAAAACCCCTTGCACTTTGCCTGAACTTGGCACCCAGATGTTCTGCTTGTGCTTCCACTGCTAACAAAATAGTGCATGTGTGAGTTCTGAAATTAGTCTTTCATCATTACATAGCAGGGTTTCATGGCTGTAAGGAGGCATGTGGAAACAGCTAAGAATAATTACCTGCTAAAGAAAAAGTTGTGTTTAACTAGCTTTGTTTTTTCACAGCTTTAATTTGCATAGCACATCACCAAACTGCCACGCTTAAGCTCTCTGGCATTAAAGGCAAAAATTAAACGCTGCAGGGGGATTTCTGCTTTGTTTTGTTTTGTTTTGCCAAATTAGAGATTAAAGGTAACCCTTGACTAAAAAGTGCAGTCCCTGACTCTGTGATGCCACATCACCTATGGTGCTGTGTGACTGATCAAAGGTTTGACTTCCTCGGGCTATTGCTGGACCTGGATTTACAAAGCCACTGCTCAAACCAGTGTCAGTGGAGGACGAGAGGGCGACGAGTCCTCAAACCAATGAAAGGAAGGGGAGCACTTCGGGAACTCCACAGTCTCATTGCATTTTCTTCAGTTTCCTCTGAAAAGAGAGAAAAAACAAAGAACAGGAAGCTGAGAAAACCAGGAAAAACTAGGAGGGAAGGTTCTCAAGGGTCCAGAAACTCTCACAGGACGTCTGTGCAACTGGAAGTCTCAGCTGATCTATGGCCCTTGCGTGCTGCTCTGCCTAGCAGCAGTTAGATGCCCAAGCAGGTGTCTCTGCAGACATTGTGACATCTGGATCTCTCCTCCATTCCCCACTGTGTGCTGGGACTGGCAACAGGATCTCAGGCTGCAAGACTAACTGACTTGGTTAAACAAGGAGCTTCTAGCGGAGATCAGGCAGAAGAGAAAGGTGCATGGCATGTGGAAAGAGGGACAGGCCACTTGGGAAGAGTACAGAAACGTAGTGAGAGCATGCAGGGATGCGACGAGGAA
>Ga0065711_1044139_pt1 | contig 14282 bp, 6 predicted proteins | sample Hoacrofraction12_FD_59098 | JGI IMG/M metagenome (GOLD analysis project Ga0065711, IMG submission 59098) | Hoatzin crop microbial communities from Cojedes, Venezuela - Epithelial fraction 12 v2 (version 2) | ecosystem: Host-associated > Birds > Digestive system > Esophagus > Crop | place...
AAGGGCAAGTCCTGCCTGACCAACCTAGCAGCCTTCTGTGATGGAGTGACTACATCCATGGACAAGAGAAGAGCTATGGATGTCAGCTATCTGGACTCTGTAAAGCCTTTGACACAGTCCCCCACCACACCTTTCTCTCTAAATTGGAGAGATATGGATTTGATGGGTGGACTGTTTGGTGGATGAAGAATTGGTTGGGTTGTCACATCCAGAAGGTAGTGGTCAATGGCTCAGTGTCCAGATGGAGATCAGCGACAAGTGGTGTGCCTCAGGGGTCCATAATGGGACCAGTACTGTTTAGTATCTTCAGCAGTGACACAGACAGTGGGATCGAGTGCACCCTGAGCAAGTCTGCTAACTCCACCAAGCTGAGTGGTGCTGTCAACATGCCTGACGGATGGGATGCCATCCAGAGGGACCTGGACAAGCTTGAGAAGTGAACATCATGAAGTTCAGCAAGGCCAAGTGCAAGGTCCTGCACATGGGTGGGGGCAAGCCCCAGTATCAGTACAGGCTGGGGGATGAAGGGATTGAGAGCAGCCCTGAGGAGAGGAACTTGGGGGTACTGATAGATAAAAAGCTGGACATGAGCTGACAATGTACGCTCACAGACTATGAAGTCAACTGCATCCTGGGCTGCATCAAGAGAAGCATGGCCAGCAGGTCAAGCGAGGTGATTCTCCTCCTCTACTCCACTCTGATGAGACCCCACCTGGAGTTCTGCATCCAGCTCTGGAGCCCTCACAAAAATGACCAGAGGGCTGGAACATCTCTCCTACAAGGAAAGGGTGAGAGAGTTGGGGCTGTTCAGCCCAGAGAAGACAAGACTCTGGGGAGACCTTAGGACAGCCTTTCAGTACTTATAGGGGACTTATAAGAAATATGTGGACAAACTTTTTATCAGGCCCTGTTGCAACAGGACAAGGAGTAATGGTTTTAAACTGAAAGAGGGTAGATTTAGACTGTATATAAGGAAGATGTTTTTCACAATGAGGATGGTGAAACACTGGCATAGGTTGCCCAGAGACATGGTAGATGCCCCATCCCTGGAAACATTCAAGGCCAGGTTGGACGGGGCTCAGAGCAACCTGATCTAGTTGAAGTTGTCCCTGCTCATTGCAGGGGGGCTGGAACTAGATGACCTCTAAAGGTCTCTTCCAACCCAAACCATTCTATGATTCAAACATCTCACTTTTCTACAGGACAGTGTAACTCAGACCATATACAATTATGGGTATGGCAAATGGCTAACATACACTAAAGCATGATACAACTAATTTTGTTAGAAGACTCTAGCCATAAATTGCATTGTAACAGTAATTATATATCCTTATACTAGTAGTTTCATAACATGCCTTTTACAGAGAATTGTGTGACAACATTAAACAAATTTGGTATAAAGATTTCAAAAGTACAGACAGATAATTCACTTGAGAGTTAACGTAAGCTTTATTCGATTGTTCCAGAACATAAAGCTCTTGGTATTATTTCTTTAATTCAGAGACTTTCAGATAACTGTGTATTGCTCTTAACTCCAAATGGTAAATTGATTGTATAGATCAATTTAAATCGCACACATTTCACATTTGAAGGGAAAAAAGTGCAAATACAGCACTTTAAAACTGCTCTGTCATCTTTAATCTCTAATTACATATCTCTTCCTCCAGCCTTTATGAAATTATTTCAGGAATTTCCAATATTCTCTTATTTTTCCTTCTTCCTGTAAAATATTCTAAATAATAATATAATACTTCATCAAGATCAACACAGGAGAAATACTAAACTTTACACTTCCTTACTGTCAGAGTAAGGAATAAGGGGGTAGACAGGCTGCAGAGGGAGGAGGGAAGCCCTAAAAATGGAAAATAATTTTAAATTAAAAAAGCCAACCCTGTAATAGCAACAATTTTTACATTGAAAGTAAAAATAACAGGTCTGCCCCCTAGCTACTATAAATAAAGCATGGCTATATGAATTCAATACAGCTATGTTGATTTGTACTAGAAGAGCATCCTGCCCTTAGAACTTGCATTCATGAGCTTGTAATCGGGAATCCAGTTTCACATGGTACTATTTTACATGAGTTTCTTTAAGTGTCAGTGGTAAGAAGAAGAAAAAAACCCCAAACATAGCAGTGGAGCTTAAACAGGCAGGAATTAATCAGAAATATTAATACCCTTTCTGTTGGAAAGTTTCCTTTTAGCTCCCTGGTTACAGAGGCCATCTATATTCATATATAAGGGACAGTGTAATGACTTTACATGAATGAAAAGCTTTGCAGACGGATAACAGATCTCTCTGCCTGCTTTTTTTAAAGATGTCTTTTCTTAATCATTTTAAATTAACACATGGTCAATGTACATAGGTTTATATCAATTAAGAGTTGTAGTGTCCAAAATGTTGTTCATCAGAGATCTACGATTCTTGTTACTATGAGATGTAATTTAATATTTGCACTATAGCTGCACGAAAGACAATGCACAAAGAGTTTCACCACTAGTTACTGCAGGCCAGAAACAGTCTTTCTCCATATAAACTATCAAAGCACCACTAAATTTAAACTGAAATGTTAAACACAGTAACTTGGATGTCTTTAATCAACATCTGCTGAACATTTTAGATTTTCTATAGCAGCAAAGGTAACACAGCAATGCTTTTATATCAATGTCTGAATAGGAAGTAGAAGTAACCTGAAGTGGTTCTGTGTTTAAGATAGTTTGCTTTTGGTATGAAAAAAAGTCCCTTCTTTTTTTTAACCTTTCACCAATTTTCCTTTATCATGTATCTCCTCCTAAAAAGCAGCAGGTTTGTATGTACAACTTAGCCTCATTCTAATATCATCGACTATAAATAAATAAAGCAAAATTATTATATAGTAGATCTATGACAAGAAATACATTTTCTCCCAACCCAGTTTTTCATTAGGTCGTTGATGTCTGGGATTTATTAATCAATGTAGCCACCCTTATTCATTTGGTTTTCTTCAATATTTTTCATTTATTATAAAAGCCTTGATGAAAGGATCCATGAAGTACACTCATTGTCCCTTTGACAGTTACAGAAAAATTCATTGTAACATCCTGAACATGCACTTCAAGGTAATCTGCTATTGCAATGCCAGTGACACCGACCTCATACCTTATTAAAACCGTCACCACACTTGTAATATTTTTTCTCTGATGTGTATTTCTTTGCTTTTTATACCACATATTTAAAAGTTTATCTTAAAGAATTACATAGGATGGTAAGGATTTTCAGCAACTGTCAGATGCAGTTGTCTCTCCCATAGCGTTAAGCCCCTGTAGCTCTATGTTCATTTCTGTTACTACCTGAAACATGCCGCTCTCCACGGTGGGGTTTGACAGACATTAGATAAAACCTTCAGAAGAGTGGTGAGTTAGGAGTTTTCAGTTAAGAACACTCTGAAGACCTTTAGAGGTGATAGCTATGTCAATAGCTTTATTACACAGACTACTATATCTCTATAGTTCTGCAAGCATTAGAATTATTACAGAACTTAATTTTTGTCAGGTTTTCTCCTCAAGAACATGCGCTTAAATTTAACTGTAAAATTCTTTTTAAAAACTTCAGCATTGCTTAACAATGAAACTAGAATAGTCTGACAACACTTCCATTTTCAGTGTCTCCCATTCAGATCATGACAGATACTACTAATGGTCTGGACTTTTTAAATGATTGAATGATGGCCAGCTCAATGTGTCAGACACAGGGAAGAGCTTATTACAGAACTAAGGATATATATAGATTATTTTCTACTGCCTTACTTAGAGAATTTTTATTTTAGCACTAGTATAAAAAGTTAATCAGGTAGTCTATAAGTGTTCATCAGGTATTCTGTAAATAGTATATTAAAACTTAACCAAAACCATACAAATCTTCCTGTTCTGTTCCTGTGCCTTTTTGTGGTATGGTTTGTTTGGTTTTTTTAAACAGGTTTTGCAGCAGAACACTTAAGGCACAGCGATAACCAGTGATTGCAGCACTGCCCATTTCCCATCTTCCCCCTCCCCGATCCTCATCCCCAAAAAATCCAGATTTAGCCCTTACTAAGAAATATGTCCTGCAGCACGAATTGTAGCACAGGTCTCAATAAGAAGAAGACACATTTGTCTGCACTAAACACTTCTGTCAACATTACAATATGCCCAAAGAAGGAGAAATGCTCCTGCCTTGTCAAGGAGAGGCAATTCACAAGGATGACGATACGAATCGGTTCATTTTAGTGTCCTGCCTGCAGCGAGCTGTCTATGAGGTGGCTCTTCTTCCCCCTCCCCAAAGTTGGAATGATTTATAGGAACTTGTGGGAGGTGTTGCAATTCATACATTTCAAGGCAGAGACTGAATTCTATTACAATTCATAAAATGACAGTATACAAAAGTTAGTAACAATTAGAGTTCTAACAGTGAAATCTGCTGAACACGTAAAATGTCATGCAAAAAATTATGTTTTGTAAATCTAACACAATTTACAAGACTAGCTCCCATGGACAGTTCACAGGGATGATCACTTTGGCAACTACAAGAGCAAACTCCTGTTTTCTGTTACCTTCCTATGTAGTCTAGATTCTATACTTTGAAGTTCTTCACATTTGTTCAGCTGCTTACTATGACATCCACCTCCTGACACGCAAAAAATCTAAAACTCTTGAAAGTCATGGATTTTTTTTTTTGTTAAACAAACATTCAAATCAAGCTATTTATGGCTCCCATGACAGCCACAACAAAAATCCACACTTAACTATTGATTAAGATTTTGGGATAGGTCACAGCAGGTATTTCACTCAAATTTAAAATGTGCTTTTACATACTCTCAATCCTGCCTATCAACAAGCAGCTGCTTTAAGACGAACAGTTCACAAATTCACGTGGACCTTTAGCAGCTTCTCACCCTCACTCAAGATCAGCAGTAGGCACTACAGAGAGCGATGTATAGAAGTTCCCATGGTGTACAGCCACTTTGGCATGAGGTTAAACACAGAGCAATGAAGGACTCTGTGCCTACCTGGGGACATGAATGGAGATTTCTGCCATCAAATTAAGGCATCTCTTAAGCAATAAATCTAGTGGATCTGATTCTTCTTCCAGATAAGTAAGTGTTTACACTGGCACAATTACCTTTAGTAAATTTACTGCTGATTTATTCCTAAGTGAATGGCAAATACGTCCAGTATTTCTTTCATATATAAAAGATTACGCAATGTTATACCATTTTTCTTTTTAGTTTCCAAGAAATGCTTTACTCCATTCTCTTTATTTCACTTTCATCTTTGCACTGTGCCTGGCTAGGCATTAAAAATCAAAGTCAGGTGTGCTAGAAGGAAGTGAATTAGATTCAGATTCCATTCTGAAGTTGGATTTATTCTACTCATATTCAAACATACCACTGCTGATTCTACCACCAAGAAACACATACTACTTGGCACCAAGAAAATTATCAAAGCAATCTGACCAAATTGGCACCACTAGCTCTCGCTACATCTGGTAACAATAATATGAAGGGAGAAGTATGAAGATAACAGTTCTCATTTATTGTTACCATTAAACTTATCTTCATGAATACTCTTAAGTCTTTGAACTTCGTGATTTCATAAAGCCGGTAAGAGGTCCACTCAAAGGTGAGGGGTGATGCTTTTCCAAAAGTGATAAAATATCCAATCTAATAAGGTACTAGAGTCTCTAGTCACAAACTGCTCAGTCAGACGGACAGCAGTGGAATACCACCAGGAAAGCCTGACTGCCAACATCAAGGAGCTCTAGCAACGCATAAATTAAGGTGTTTGATTTTATGCCAACGGAAGAGTAGATATTTAATCTACTACAAAATTGATAAAAATCAACTGCTAATGCATAAGTCTACCTTTTATATTTATTAGGAAATGTTTCTTTTTTGTTCCAGATATAACCAACTTGGATATACACTAGGTCAAGCTGCTGATCAACTGTAACTGCCTATCCTAGCAAGCAGATGAACAAGGGCAGTGGGATCTACTTTCTAGTTTCAGGATGGGATCAGGATGGTTTCTCACTTGAACAAGTTATTCAGTCATCACATTGCTAAATAATTCATGCATCAGACTGACAAAAAAAATTTAACCTCTCAGTCAAAATAGGCACAAAATCATACGCAAAATGTACCATTTCTGAATCAGTCAAAATTTAAAATTGTCTTTTCGTGGATTTTACTGCACACAATTACCAAGCTGATGAACTTATTTTCCTAGGAAGCATTTCATAAAACTACGATTCACTATTTTTAGCTAAAATGTGCTAAAAAGGAATAAGGATCATTAATAAAAACCTGGTAGCAACATGTTTGAAACAGTGTCCTATAACCATGATACAGAATTATACAGACCATTTATTTAGATGCAAAATTTATCATTATACTTTGCAATAAGCAATCTTAGTAAACTTTGAACTGTGTCTGCGACTTAATTTAAATATACCAAATTCCAGTATGAATGAATTAGTTCAAATGAAAACAATAAATAATATCCAAATACTTCTAGCATTAACAAAAATCTCCCCATACTAGTAGCATCAATAGTTGCTCCCCCTGTGCATGTAGCAGTAAGAAGTATATATGACACCTCCAAATATACTAGCCTGACAGGATGCACAGTTCCCAGCTTCACAAAGGATTATGAAGGTGACAACTCATGTATCCAAAGGATGAAGACTTATGCTAAACATCTCTACCAATACTGGTGTAATCACAGTTATGCCTTGTAACAAAACATGATATACAGAATAAAACAACTGTTCTTTAGTTCAAGTATTACTTGGCAACATATTCCCAGCTTGCCACCTTATATATTCTGAAGCTAGAGCTATGCTTTTAACATACATGTATTTATTCTACTGCAGAATATGTCTAAAATGGTAATCTAATCCAGCGGGTCTACATTTTGGAGCCTGGCAGAGAGTACCTCCTATACTCAGTTACAACATACACAGAGAAATGGCTGCTGATTCAGAGAGGCAGCTGCAGCATGTTCCTGTGAATCCCCCTTTTCAAAGTCTGTGTCAGTCAGCAAAGGTGAGAAGTCACCCAACGTCCTTCCTCCCTACCACAAATAAGTCACCTGGAATCTGAAGCTTGAAAGAGATTTCAAGAGAAAGATTAGCATGTAAGACAGACATGCAAGCTTTTTGGGTTCTTGCAAAACTTTGTTCCATGGGCTACTTTTTGAAGGATATGATTTTGTGTCATTTAAATTTGAGTTGTCAAAGATTCAGTGGTAAATGGCTGGCAGGTATAAAACCAGCTGAATCTGTCATGTTGAGAGAGTTAGGAAACAGTCAGGCTGCCACTCAGAGATGCAGTTCCAAGAGCAGTGAATCACATACACACACTCTCAGTCAGCAGCTGAAAATTCAAAAAAGTAATGACAGCAGGATACCTCTCCAATGCAATATCCTTCTCAATTGCATTTATAACACTCTCTCATCATTTTTAACTCCCATAAGAAGACTTCTATTACATTTCTTGGAAGACTATTTCACAGAAAAATATATTTCTTCTCTTAAGCAATTTTGATTCCCTAACATTCTTTTTCAGATATATTAGTAGTCATCCATTTCCCTAAATAATTTCCCTGTGTTCTTCTGCACTTCCCAACTTCTACTTTCTTTTTGCCCAGTCACACTACACATAATTTAGTTCTTTCACACTTCAAAAGAAATTTCCTCCAAATCTATTGAAAAGAAAATATTACTCTTCACATAGCTTAAAATTCCCAGCATGCGAGTTGGCTGCTTTCTCGGCATGAATAAAACTTCGGATCATATTTAAAGATCACTTTGTTAATTAGTATTGACATTTCAGAGCTGAATGGCAGCTTCCTTCCTTGCCAATAGCACTGGTGTCACACTAGCAGTAGGAAACTCTTATGTAAGTAGCTCATTAAGCTCAGTCCTACTTTGCAAATGGCATACTGTTTTTAAGAGCACTTCTGTATGCTATGTATAACCTGAGTCTTGAACTATTCAGTTCTCTTCATTTGAGCAGTGTGTGAAGAACCCTCTCAAAACTAGCTAGCATAACTTGATCCAGAATAACTTACGTTATTTACACTTACAATTTATCTTTAAAATTCTATATACATGTGATCTACACACACATTCACTATTTCCCAACAAGTTATCTTTTTTTATTTCTCATTTATATATTGTACTACATCATACTTTAGATCTTACAACTGAGTGCCTCCTTTCTGTACATGTAACTACATTTAGAAAGTTAAAAATGTATTAGTTAATAATGTATGTAGTAACAGTATCATACTACTGTGCTAAAAACTATACAGACCAATATATGACAGCATCTCTTCAAAGCAGTTATTTCTTATTTCAGCCTGTTTCTTCAAAGAATTAGTGCTTTTTTCACTTTCACTAACAATCTCTTACCCTATAGCATATGAATTAAATAATATATCCAAAATGCTCAGTTTTCCACAGTTTGCATACAAAGGCAGCCAAATTATTATTTTTAACTTTCAGGATTTTAAGATACAATTCGGATTTTCAAACATGCAAAAAAACAGGTTCCTTTGTTACCTCTTCAGAGATGTACACCACTGGTACATGAACCAGACTAGTTTGACCCACTGCAGTTTGACTCCGTTTCTTGAAAAACTGCATGCACGTTGCTTCTTATAATATTTTCTGACAAGTAAGTGAAGGCCATCCCAAAGAATACATGCTTCCACCTCATATTGGGCAAATAATTACCGTAAACTAATGCACGCTTGCAGTTTCAGCTACTTATACTGAAACCTAGTGACATTTCTGAATTCTTTCAAACACCTGGTACCAGACATCTCCAGCCATTTCATGAATGTCAGCTGCCACTGATAAAGACATGATTATTGTGAGCAGATCTCCAAACAACTTCAACATCAAGACCAAGTGCAGTTAATGTTTCTTCACTTACTTGAGAGTTCATGATTTACTATACACCTGATATTCAAAAATTACCATATTTACAGAACTGGCATTAGATAAAAATTTTTTTAGATTTTGTAATCTTATGAAAATTCTTTTGAGGAATTCAGTGATTTTCTCCTATAAAGATAAGCGCTTAATTTCAAATAGGTCAGTAAGCAGAACAGTGTAACTATTCTCCTTTTGAGTGTAGACTTGAACAAAAGCAGCAGTAACGAGCAGGTCATTGGCGGGGGCGAGGGGAGGGACAACAAAATGCTGGGCTTCTAGCTTCTGTGGGTAGCAAATTCATTGGAAAAGACAGTAGATTCAAGCACAACCTGGAAAACTTTATAATGATCATGAATTTCAAGGTGCAAGGACTTACCTAAACTCATACCTATCGTTTTAGGCTGGATGATCATTCAGGCTGGCTTCACTAAGCGTACCTATATTAAGTCACATATTTCCAGTGATCTTTTCTAACCTGTAAAAACTTAGAAGTGTAAGGTGTTACAAAGAATGGAAGTTAAAGAAGATAAAGGAAGGTGAAAATGATCACTGCCTCTGATCCTAATGACATTCTTGTCAGTGTCTTAGTGTACAGGCCAAGAGTCTCCAAACAGATGCACTGGTTAGGCTTGAGTTTTTTCTGTATTTATTCAGATAGCTTTGATGTGTACCACATGCAAAGTTTAAGGGCCCCAAGGCTGCACTTTATTGCGCAGAATCATTGAGGATCCAATTTTTTTGACAGTGTATAGGGATCAATAACACCACCACCGTGGATAAACAATTGGCTATATTTAGTTCAATCTCACTTTCAGACTGCCTTATCTGAATAACACAACATGAATTGGCAAAGCTGCAAGCATAAGCAATTTTCTAATACTCAGTACAGTGAACACTGTATCCTTGGAATGGGCATATATTATTGGAAGAAACATTTTTTGACATATTACACAAGTCACCATAGCAGCTTTGCAACATCAAAACTTTCATGTTACACCAGAATGACTCGATAATTTTTTTTTTAACATTAGACTGGTAATCTACAGTGAGAATATTGATCTGTTTTACAGAGCAACTAATACACTAAAATTCTGATTCGGTAATTGCAAAACCCCAGTTCACATAACAGCCTATTCACACTGCTCTGAGAATTTGACAAAGTTAATAATAATGTCCTTCATCACACCATCATGACCCCTCAATGGGATTACGAAAACGTGCTTCCAGCTGACAAAACCATGGGAAAAAAAGCAACAAAGGTACTTTCTATCAGCAATGTACTTGCACTTCCTACTTGTTAAGATGAAACAAAAGAAATTGGTCTCTTAGGCTGGACCATTCTGGATTCAGACGTTTCCATTTCAGTGGTGTTCTCAGCCAGAATTCCTGCATCAAGCAATAATACTGATGAAAATTTCCAAGCACAAGAGTAGATGTTTACACCAGTAATGCTCTTAATCTGACCGTATGTGAATTTCCTTGTTTTCAGACGACAGCTAACAATAATGCACACAATTAATTGTACAACACATTTTAATTTAACACGAACTGGACAATATCACCTAGTGTGCACAGTCCAGCCACTCCAAGTACAGATTCCAATTATTACATGAGAACTAAGACTTTATGACATTTCCTACAAATGCTAATTAGCTGGTAGGTTAGGGCTCTCAGTCATGTAGCACTTCATCAATCACAAAGCTTAAACTATTAAAGATGGAAAATGTAACATTTTACATGAAAAGTTACATTGCAAGTCAAAGTAGAATATTATACTAGCCCCCTTTACATGGTGTTCTTTTATAACGGTCCCCACGAAAGAATTTCCACAAGCTGTTGTTCTAATATGATCCAGGTCTACATCCTCCACACTGTTCTTGTCTCAGCAGCTACTGTTTCAACATTGAGACTCATACTTCAGAGTATATAATTGGTTTTTAAAATATCTACAGATTCCTAGAGGACAAAACTCACCAGATATAGCCACTGTATGAAAGAGAAAATTCAGGAGCAGAAAGGGACACAAATGAATCATCATCCAGTTCAGCACATCTGCCCTTCAGCCTACAACTCGACCATACTCACAGAACTTGAAAGTTTGAGTATAAACACATAAAGATTTCTGAGTTCTGCCCCTCTACATGCTAAACTGACAGATATGAGGTGTAAGACTAGCTTTGCCAGGTTAAACAAGTCTATTAAAACAGCATACCCAACTTTACTGGCACTAAAATGGAACAGTGGTGCCAAAGATTCTGAAAGAAAGAAATATTAAGTAATATTGCACCTCTGACATTGACATAAGTTTATTATTACTCCATGCCAATCTATCTTGATCCAAATCCTCTAAACACATGCTGCTCCAGTGCTGGGCCTCTCTTAAACCTGCAGATTATACTGAATAGTGTAGCGGTTTTTACATTTGGTCAAAAATTACACCAAAACCATTGCATGGAAGTACAATACATCATTAGCTCATTATCTTGCTCATTAATTTTTTCCGCAACATATTGCCTTGTGTGTGCTCCTACACCATCCTGTGGAACTCACCTCTGCTCTTTTGTTGCCAATGCTTTTGTTTCTTCCACACCTTTGGTAGGGAGCCCTCAACAGAACCTGTCCTGTCCTATCCTGTCCTCCAAGTGTAAGAGCTATCCACAAAGGAGAAGAAACAATTCCAACTTTGAAAGAGAGCTTTCCTGATTTTGGTTTGGTCTACTTCATATTTTTCAACATGGCAGATAACAGTAATGTACAGAAGAGAAATCTAGAATTAGAAATTGCCGTCTTTCCAAGTTACATATTCTTTCCTACTTGGTTTCAAGTTATTAATGACAGAAATATTTTTAAGCTCTATATACAAATTCTTCCTTCTTCAATTACTTGAACACAACCATTAAAACAAATATTATTTTAGGCTAAGTGAAGCGAGATGTAGCTGTCTACCTTGCACCAACAAATGAAGGCACTAAAATAACTGGTTATTCACAAGTTCTCATAGCAAAAGTAAATAAAAATACACAGATATAAAATTTGGCCCTGCATAGAAAATGCAGACAAGTATTATAATATTACAGTCAGAAGAATCTAATGTCTAGAGAGAACTTAGGAAGAAGAATTAGAAGCAACTCCTTCGCTTTCAGAAGAGTTTTCATGAGAGTAAGAGGGCAACGAGGGCAATGTCCTGCAATAAGGTATGTAAAGGCAGGACAATCCACTACAGGGCCCAAAATTGCTTCACCTCCTCAGTGCTGTATGAAACAGTCCATGCTGCTTTCCACCCACTGATTCCTCTACATATATGTGCACGATGAGGACATATTCATTTCTAAATGCTTAACACATAAATGTCTGGCTGCCATCACTTGAAGTGAAAACAACAATGGAATAAGTGGTCAAAAGGTCAGAAGGAGAAGATGAGCAGAAGCTGAAGGAATGCAAGATGCACGTGCAATCCAGCAAGGAGTAAAAGATAAAAGCAAAATCAGATTCAAGTAATGGATAAAATTATTGCAACTGATATATATTAAATACTTTTTCATCAAAATTTATTCTTCTATATGGCTTCTATTGGAAAGGTATGTTGTCAAAACCTGGAAAGAAAAGAGGTACATTGGACAATCTTCTTATTAAAGCACAGCACCCACTATTAGGCTATTTGAAAATCCCTGAAAAGTGACTGTTCAAAAATATTACAGTAAGAATACTACAGCATCAGGAATTACTACTATACATAGTCCAACATATTTTGGAAATAACATGACTGAAGCAACAATCTGCCTATGGTCAACAAGGAGCTGTGCTCCCTTTGCCTTTGACACAACTTAAAGACTCTGTGAGGTATGAATGCCCTGGGACACATAACTTCATGTAGTGAGGATAAAATTATCTAGAACATAAAGGCACTAATGCCAGGAAAGGTTCTTGAAAAAGTAGACAGACACTTTACACCTTCCCTTCTACATGCAAATGTTGTGGTCCAGAGATGAGATTGCATTTGTCGCCAAGGATGCTGGGATGCTCAAGGAGGCTAACCATGAGAAGTCATGATCTAATAAGCACTGCCATAATTAAGTTGAACAGTTAGGTTAACTATACAAGTAGATTATCTTTTTTTTTTTTTTTTTCCCAGATTAATTTAAAAGCCTGGATTTCCATTGGTGACATACAGAATTTTCTACTTCAGAATTGTACACCAGGCACATGAAAAGTAAACAGTGAAAGTATCCATTACAGCATCATACTCTAGATTTATTTAAATAACAGGGGTGAGCAGAGCAGGCAATATTTCAAACAAATTTTTCTCTAGTCAAATTATCTGTAAGCGAATTTACCTTCAAACATATTAGAAGCAAGGCACAAGTAAAAAAATGATCCAAAGCTTAAAATGTGACCTAAGGGTAATTTTAAAAACGTATTCTCCAAATATTATATTTTTTCCTATACAGAAAATAATGGTGTAATGATGATCTGATATTAGCATTTTTGGGCATGCTAACATCTACATATTAAGGTAATGTGTTTATTAGAAATGGTTCAGGAAAGCAAATCTATGCATAACTTATATGGTGTAAATGAACTATTTTTCTCTTTTTTTTTTTTTTAAAGTAATCATCATAATTCATTCTTCTCTGAGTAAAAGTTCTGCCCATAGCAGAAAAACTGAACTTCAGAAGTCTCCTGATGAAGTATATTTACCAGAATAAAACCCCCCAAAAATTCAGGTGCTACTTCCAGTTCTAAAGGATCAATTTAGTACTAACTCTGATTTTGCACCTAGTAGTTAGCAGTATTTATTTATCACATTGTATACTAGAGCCCACGAGGCTATAATGTGTTTACCCTATGATTCAGTGAAGAGAGATAGTGCAGTCTGAGAGTGATTACTTTAAGAAGCAGGTATAAAAGAGGCAAGACCATCCACAAGCCCTAATAAAATAGCCACAATGTATTAAGACCACAAAAACACACCATGTTGCATATCTATGAGCACATAGCCATGACAGGCAGTGCTGACAGCTCTGTGATAAGTTATATTCATCACACAATTTTCATGACTGAATCCACATTCCTCCTACTCATCCATTTCCTTAAGATCTCAATACAACACCAACTGTAAATCACAGAATCACAGAATGTTAAGGGTTGGAAGGGACCTCTGTGGGTCATCTAGTCCAACCCCCCTGCCGAAGCAGGGTCACCTCGAGCAGGCCTTATACATGGGAATGAAGTTAGCCTGCCAAATTTTAACGAAGGCTATATCATAGAGCAACAAATAGAGGTATAAGGACTCCGAAGGACATATGAATTGAGTATGCTGAACT
>Ga0065711_1044140_pt1 | contig 14282 bp, 12 predicted proteins | sample Hoacrofraction12_FD_59098 | JGI IMG/M metagenome (GOLD analysis project Ga0065711, IMG submission 59098) | Hoatzin crop microbial communities from Cojedes, Venezuela - Epithelial fraction 12 v2 (version 2) | ecosystem: Host-associated > Birds > Digestive system > Esophagus > Crop | place...
CTAGTGGTGTCCCCCAGGGGTCAGTACTGGGCCCAGTCTTGTTTAACTTCTTCATCAATGACCTGGATGAAGAGTTAGAATGTACCCTCAGCAAGTTTGCTGATGACACAAAACTGGGAGGTGTGGTAGATACACCAGAAGGCCTTGCTGCCATTCAGCGTGACCTGGACAGGCTGGAAAGTTGGGCAGAGAGGAACCTGATGAGGTTCAACATGGGCAAATGCAGGGTCCTGCACCTGGGGAGGAACCCTATGCATCAGTACAGGCTTGGGGCGGACCTGCTGGAGAGCAGCTCTGCAGAGGGGGACCTGGGAGTGCTGGTGGATGACGGGTTGACCATGAGCCAGCAGTGTGCCCTGGCTGCCAAGAAAGCTAATGGGATCCTGGGGTGCATTAGGAGGAGTGTGGCCAGCAGGACGAGGGAGGTTCTCCTTCCCCTCTACACTGCCCTAGTGAGGCCCCATCTGGAGTACTCTCCAGTTCTGGGCTCCCCAGTTCAAGAAAGATGAAGAGCTACTGGAGAGAGTCCAGCGGAGGGCTACGAGGATGATGAGGGGACTGGAGTATCTCTCCTATGAAGAGAGGCTGAGGGAGCTGGGCTTGTTCAGCCTGAAGAAGAGAAGGCTGCAAGGGGACCTTATAAACGTTTATAAATATCTGAAGGGTGGGTGTCAGGAGGATGGGGCCAGACTCTCTTCAGTGGTGCCCAGCGACAGGACAAGGGGCAATGGGCACAAACTGAATCACAGGAAGTTCCATCTGAACAGGAGAAAGAACTTCTTCCCTCTGAGGGTGACGGAGCACTGGAACAGGCTGCCCAGGGAGGTTGTGGAGTCTCCCTCTCTGGAGATATTCAAGACCCGCCTGGACAAGGTCTTGTGCAGCCTACTGTAGGTGACCCTGCTTCGGCAGGAGGGTTGGACTAGATGACTCACAGAGGTCCCTTCCAACCCTGAACATTCTGTGTGATTCTGTGACTCTGTGATGGGAAACGTGAAGCTCAAGGGCAGCATTGGCTACAGTGACCATTAAATGATGGAGTTCAGGATCCTTAGGGCAGCAAGGAGGGTGCACAGCAAGCTCACTGCCCTGGACTTCAGGAGAGAAGACTCTGGCATCTGCAGGGATCTGCTCAGTATGAGTGCCATGGGGTAAAGCCCTGGATGGAGGAGGGGCCCAAGAAAGCTAGTTAATACTCAAGGATCACCTCCCTCAAGCTCAGGAGTGATGCATTCCAACAAAGAGGAAGTCAGGCAAAAATGCCAGGAGGCCTGTGTGGATGAACAAGGAGCTCCTGGACAAACTCAGGCACAAAAAGGAAGCCTGCAGAAGGTGGAAGCAAGGACAGGTAGCCTGGAGGAATATAGAGAAATTGTCCAAGCAGCCAGGGATTGGGTTAGGAAAGCTAAAGCCCTGATAGAATTTAATCTGGCCAGGAATGTCAGGAGCAACAAGAAAAGCTTCTATAGGTATGTTGATGATAAAAGAGAGACTAGGGAAAATGTGGGCCCTCTATGGAAGGAAACAGGAGACGTGGTTACCCAGGATATGGGGAAGGCTGAGGTACTAAATGACTATTTTGTCTCAGTCTTCACCAGCAAGTGCTCCAGGCACACTGCCTAAGTCGGAGACAGAATAGACAGGGACTGGGAAAATGATGAACTGCCCACTGTAGGAGAAGATCAGGTTCAAGGCTATCTAAAGAATCTGCAGACACACATGTCCGTGGGACCTGATGAGCTGCATTTGCGGGTTTTGAGGGAACTGGCAGAGGAAGTTGCTAAGCCACCATCCATCATATGTGAGAAGTCTTGGCAGTCCAGTGAAGCTCCCACTGGTTGCAAAAGGGGAAACATAATCCCCATTTTTAAAAAAGGTAAAAAGGAAGACCCGGTGAACTACAGCCCAGTCAGTGTCACCTGGCAAGATCATGGAGCAGATCCTCCTGCAGTGTGTGGAAGTGTTTCCTCCTGGAAACTATGCTAAGGCCCATGGAAAATAAGGAGGTGATTGGTGACAGCCAACATGGCTTCACTGAGGGCAAATTGTGCCTGACAAGTTTGGTGGCCTTCTACAATGGATTGGTGGATAAGGGAAGAGCAACTGATGTCATGCACCTGCTCATAAGCAAAGCATTTGACTCTGTCCTGCACAACATCCTTATTTCTCAAATGGAGAGACATGGATTTGATGGATGGACCACTCGGTGGATAAGGATTTGGCTGGATGGTTGCACTTAAAAGTTGCCATCAGCGGCTCAATGTCTAAGTAGAGATCAGTGACGAGTGACATTCCTCAGGGGTCAGTATTGGGTCCACTGCTGTTTAACATCTTTGTTGGTGACATAGACAGTGGAATTGAGTGCACTGTCAGCAAGTCTGCTGATGACACTAAGCTGTGTGGTGCGGTCGACACGCTGGAGGGAAGGGATGCCATTCAGAGGGACCTTGATAGACTTGAGAAGTGAGCCTGTGCAAACCTCATGAAGTTCGACGAGGCCAAGTGCAAGGTCCTGAATCTGGGTCAGGGCACTCCCAAGCACAATACAGGCTGGACAGAGAACGGGTTGAGAGCAGTTCTGAGGAGAAGGACTTGGAGTGCTGGTTGATGAGAATTTTAACATGACCCAACAATGTGCACTTGCAACCTAGAAAGCCAACCACATCCTGGACTGCATCAAGAGAAGCATGGCCAGCAGGTCAATGGAGGTGATTCTGCCACTCTACTCTGCTCTGGTGAGAGCGTACCTCAAGTCCTGTGTCCAGCTCTGGAGCCCTCAGCACAGGAAAGATATGGGCCTGTTGGAGCAGGTCCAGAGGCATGGACAAAAATGGTCAGAGGGCTGGAAGATCTCTCCTATGAGGAAAGGCTGAGAGAGTTGGATTTGTTCAGCCTGGAGAAGAGAAGGCTGATGGGTAACCTTATAGCAGCCTTTCAATACATGAAGGGGGCCTACAAGAAAGCTAGAGAGGTTCTTTTTACGAGGGCATGTAATGATAGGACAAGGGGTAATGGCTTTAAACTAAGGGAGGGTAGATTTCAACTAGATGTAAGAAAAAAATTATTCACTATGACAGTGGTGAGGCACTGGCACAGGCTGCCTAGAGAATTTGTGGCTGCCCCCTCCCTGGAAGTGTTCAACGCCGTGTTGGATGGGTCTTTGAGCAACCTGGTCTAGTGGAAGGTGTCCCTGCCCATAGCAGGGGGATTTGGAAGTAGGTGATCTTTAAGGTCCCTTCCAGCCCAAACCATTGAATGATCCTATGGGTCATGCTAAATAATCGACTTAGTTCCTGTAATCACGGCATTAAACCAGTTACCAGTTTGCAGTCCATGTCTCCCTCTGCTGCTGGAACTGGCGGTGTGCGGCACAGGGCAGTGCCTGGCCTCCTCTCACAGAGGCCACCCCTGTAGACGCCTGATGTCAGAACCTGGACATGTAAACCCAACACAGTGTGGCTTCCCAGGCCTTGTCCTTTGTGCTGTAGAAATGCCCTGCGTTTTTAAAGCGTGGTGCAGAGGTGAGTTGCTGTAGTGTCTGAAGTTTTGCTTTTTGTTTTTACTGTACTTTCCAGACGATATCCCATCATGAAAAGCTACAGAGCAAAGTGGGAAAAATATTGTTAATGTCTTCTAATTAATTTTACTGAAACAAAGTAGCTTCCTGCTTCCTGTGTTCTTGATTGTCTGCAGCGCTGCTGTCCCTCCTCCAGCAAGAGCTGGCACCTTCTTCTTTTGGGAGCCCCACAGCTGCTCTTGTAAAGGCTGCTGAAGTTAGCACCACAGAAAAGTAATTTTCTAAACACAAGCCTGAACAGCCAGGTAAATAGCATTTCCACACAGTATTACTGAATAATAGCACAATCTCCTGACGCTTGCTGTGCTGTGCTGGGAAGCCGGTGTGTGATGGAATATTAATGGGTAGAGAGCAAGGAGGTGCTTTTTAGAGCCAGCTATGATCATGCTGTCAGTGAGTTGTTCTATCTTCAGACAATTAGAGACTGTGTGTCTCTAAGGCTGCTGCTTTTTTCTCCTGACACACCTGAGGGAGGGGCTGGTTTCTTTGTGGAGAGAGAACCAAGTCAAACAAGAGCAGGAACTGGGGCTGAGAAACCTGTCACACTGGGAAAGTGAAAGGCAAGCTGTTACCAGTAAGGATGCCCAGAATGTGTGAATATGTAAATAGGAGGGAAATTTTATATCAGCAAGAAAACTCACACAATGTTTCCCACTCTCTTTGAAAGAACTCCAGAATTAGAAGCTTGTGCCCAGCTTAAAAATATGCACACAAGTTTTTTCCAATGTGCAAATTTCCTATGCTCCCACACTCTACAAGCCCCTGGGGCAGTGCAGATTGGGTATTTCCACCCTCAAAGCACATCAGGTCAAGAGAAGCAAGTGCCAGAACTCAAACACATACCTCAGCATCTGCTAAGCAAGATCTGAAAGGTAATCACAAGGTAATATACCTGCTCTACCTGTTGACATGGTCCCAGGAGCTGCCCATCAGTGGGCATGACACAATATATCCTTTCAGTTCTGCAACCCAGCCACCTCAGACACAGATCATCATTTCTACTTTTCGCTTGTCCTGCCCTGGGTTTAGCTTGGGCTGAACTGATTGCTGGCTTCTCTGTTTTGCACACAGAGAGCCCTTTCTTTCTCATGCTTTTCAGAGGCAACAATATTCCTTCTACCAGTATCAGAGTTTCTGTTTTCTTCACTGCATTTGTGCTAGCTTCTTCTGTGTGTACTTGCATGGTAGTCATTCCTGAAGTACTCAGCTGTTAGTGAGAGACACTTCCACTAACACAGGACTTCTTTCAGGGCAGCAAACACTGAGATTTGAAAAGGGTTTTCTCCCAGCTTCTCTGAAAAAGTTATTGCATGAAAAGATTCCAGGTTTTAGCAGCTATTTGTATAACTAGGGCCTTTGCCCAAATGTGCTCAGGCTTTGGCAAAAAAAAAAACCAACCCATCTGATCCAAAGAAGCTCATGTATGTTTTAGTGAAGTGTGTTCTTAGTTGTTCTTTTTAATAACTCCTTTTACATTTGAAGAATAACTGTTCATTAATAGCCTGTAGAGATGGAAATTTCTGAAGTGATAGCATTGCCACTGGTTCATGGCTGTGTTAGGCATGCACAGATGTTTTATGAAGGGAAAATTATGGGAAGGTGCTAAATAGTGATTGGGGGCATAGAACAGTATGATCAGCTGAGCTTGCTTTTGATGTGAGTGGTCAGAGGCAAGTGCAGGCTCAGTTACTGATGTGTTTGCTTCCAACATTCCTTGCCATTTCACATCATCCAAGGCTAAATTTTGGTGCTCTCTCACCCCTTTCTGCATCCTCCTCTCCCCACTCCCCGCCCCCGCCAAAGAGTACTGGAAGTCTCATTAATGATGCCAAAGTGCTCAGACTTATCCTAGAAGTGAGAACTTAGAACTGCTGCTTTTTTGAATGGACACAAAAAAAGCCAACATGCCACTGCAAAGGAACCCATTTGTTTCTGTGTCAGAAAAAAAGCACTTAGTCAGACCGAGAAAGAAAATAGGCTTGTGACTCCTCTCGTGACTCACTGTCTGGAGCATGAATGCCTCCACCCAGCAAGAGGTTAACATTTCAGCAGTTCCATTCCATCTTGTCTGAATTGCTCTGAGGTCCTGCATATATTGAGAGAGCAAGAAAAACTGCAGGTCACAACCAAGAGCTAAAGGACCTTTGAAAATTATGGTAGTAACTGTTCTCCCTTGAAAAGGCTTCTTTCCTTACTTTTGTAAATAGAAGCTGGTAGGAGTAAAACTTTTTTATCCTGTTGCTATAAAAGAAAGGCATGCCTATAGGAAACATACAGTAGAGTCAGCAAGGTCTTGTGTACAAGATTTGTCTCTCCTTTTAGCTGTACAGCTCATAGCTTGATGTGGGTTGTGAGCTTTATGGGATCTGCCCCTGCTCACATATCAGTGACAACGCTTAAATATTTTTTCCCTGACCATGGCCAGTCAACAGAAAGCTTGAGAAAAGGTTAACAGCTGTTTCCATCTGCAAGAACTGTGAAACATGTACTTTGTCTTTAGTGTGGGTTTTGACCTGTCAGCCCAAGCTGGTTGCAGGCTGTTGCAATGATGGGAGCTTTATTACGCAGTGAATGTTTAGAGGTGACAGCAGTTCTCCAAATTTGTAATAGCAATGCAGCCTTGCAGTGCTGTGGAGCCTCAGTGGGTCCCTCTGGCACTGTAACAACATTAATACTATTCAATAGGGTTGTTAAGATGAATCAGATATTCTCCCTTACCAACTTTCATTCACTACAAAGATGACTTCCACAGCTTCTTGGGGAGCAAGAAAACTACCCTGAATTACAAAAGGGAGAGACTGGTGTGCCAGATCAAAAAAGGCTAGAGAAAGATAATTGGTTTGCCCTGCAACTTTTTCAGGTCCCTTCAAAGGGCTACAGCATGTGAACAAACACTCATACTTTCTTACTTCCTCTTTTTGGGTGTCAGAAGTGTTTCTTCCCATTTTAAAAGCATTTTGATGACAGAGTTCTTCTTTCTGTTGCCAGCTAATGGGATTGAGAAGTACTTTTTGTACTTCAGAGGGAAGTGTATGTCAAAGGTTTGAAACTAATTGATTAACTACCTTTGATTTTACTCAGTCTTGGCCCTGAGCTTGTGGCGATGCCTTGGTCTCCACAGATGTACTGTCAGGGTGGGTGTGTTAGTTCAACCTTAGCCACAATGGGGTATGGCAGGATTTATTCCACACAGAAGGATCTCCAAGGAGATGGTGACAACAATAAAATAGTCTCACAGCAAAGACTAAAGATAAATCACGTAACTAATCTTTCTTGAGCTCTTACTATTGCAGAATTACATAGTCTTGTGCTGTCATCAAAGTCAGCATTAAAAACATTGGTGTAGGCTCCTGAAGGTAAAAAAATTCTTAGTGAAAAATTTGAGGGAGCTTAACGTCCTGTCAAATTCACCCTATCAATCGAGGCGTGTTACTGAGGAAAGAATAACCTTATAAGAATGGCGTGGAAGCAATTTGTTATATTTAAGTGTGGCATCATTATAAGCAATGACTGTGTTTCAGAGCAGACTTTCTCAGTATAGCCCCTCTATCCACCAAAAAGAAATGAATTCTCTCCCATACAAGTCACACAGAGAGCTGGGAAGAAAGTGCAGATACATATGTAAATGTCAGTCTAGGGGACTATTTTCCTTCCAGGTTAGTCCCCAGGATTCTCAGCAGTGGCGATATGAGTGCTCACTTTATTTCTGGGACTCTTAGCTGGATCTCTTCTAATATTTTGGATTCTCTGTGTTTTAGCTTATGTAACAATTAAGCTATGTATATGATCTGTTGTCTTTGTTCAGATATAATTTAATCTTTTTAATTTCTCTCAAATCTGCTGTCCAATAGAAGAGTATGATTGAATGCAACTATCCCTCACAGTGCTGAAGTACAGTAGGGAACATAAATTGAGCTGGAGCTTACTTTCAGTCATGTACAATGTCACTTCCAGAATGCTTTCTAAGTTCCTTCTTGATCTGCTGTGATGAGCTCTGTTACCTGCCGCTTTTCTTTGCTGGTATCACACTGCTACATATTGAAGTGCACTTTTTGCTGTACTACAAGATGCCAAGGACAACCTAAAGTTCATAATAGCAAGAGCTATGTGCACAGAGAAATGAAGGCAACATTCTAGAAACAAAACTAGCACTCCAAAACTTTTTTTAAAAAAATCTACTTTTACTGGCCTCCCAGAGATTTGCAAAGAGGTCGGATACAGAGACCTCATGTGGTTTATCTACTAAAAGCTGAACTTGAAATGAATCAGCTTTGAATTTCAGCTGGCTTCAACCTCCAGTCTGTCAAAGTGCTTGTGATCTATTAGGCAATGAAATGGTGAAACCTAGCAAGCACAAACCAAGCAATGCAGGATGATAATAATTTCTAAGACACATGAACAGTCAATGAGTTCCCTGTGCCCCTGAAGAGGACAAACATTTCTTTTGGCAGTTATCTGGATCTTCACCGCACTTTGCACTGTAAGACAAAGCTGACTGCTCATGCTGCAGTGAACAACTCCTTATCCACTGGAGCACTTGTGTTAGGTTCTTGTAGAAACACAAGGGCAGACCTTCACTCACTGGACTAAAGAAGATTAAATAATACAAGAAGAAAAAGTAAAAAAAAAAAAAGAAGAAGAAAAAAAGTTTTTCACATATGATAAACAGAGACTATGGAAAATGAATAGCTATAATCTAAATTACTGAAGTGTTGTGGGGAATTAATTTTACCAGCCTTTTACTAAAAGGAAGACTTTCCTTTGGCAAAGGAAAAAATTGCAGGAGGCAGGAAGGAGAATGAGCAGCTTATACTCCGTGTTCTGATCTTGCAAAGTGCCCACATAGACACAGATATATCCTGTGGATTTATTTATGCTGTCAGATACATAGCCGTAACATAATTTTTTCTAAACTTATACAAGTGACTGCATTTGTGCAGTTCCAGGGTCCCTGTCATTGGCTTCTGGGAAGTTTTTCTTGTAAAAATCTAAGTGCAGACATTGGAAACACAAGAAATCATATCCCACTTTGGCTAGGAGCACACTTGCTCTGCATCACTGGAAAATACCTTTGTTCTCATGGGAACCTTCCACAGCTTGATCCCATCCTGGTGATCATGTAGCAAAACTAAATTTTCACAGTAACCTATAAGCAATTAAACTGTAATTGTTAGCATGGAATTTGTAACTTTTCGTTCTGCTTATCCTGTCTCAGCTGCTTTGAAGAATAGAATTGACTCAGATTTTCCTAACTGAAACTGCAAGTCAGGTTCTGGGGGAGAGATTTTTCCAAAGGACCTAACAGGCTTAGGAGTACAAAATGTAGAGTAGTTGTCTTGGCCCCTGTAGTCATGAGTCAGTGTGGTGATTTCAGTCAACCCTCCAGGTACCTAAAATCAATATTTTGGAGCCGCTGATCCTCTGCTTTTCTTCTTAAGTCAGGTATTCTCTGCTTACTCTGGAGATTTCTTCTCTGATTACGAAATTGAAGTCTTTGTTATTCAGCAGTGATTTAATTACCTCCACTCCTGAAACTTTCTAAACCTTATTCCCTCTCACTGAGGCTTACCATCATGCAGTAAGACATTGTTTTAATATGGATGCTATGTACACAAGAGGAAGCAAATTAACATATTTGCAAACACAGAGAAAAAGAAAACATGTTTTTCTGCTGAGTATTCTGAAAAATTCATGTTATGTGATACCTAAGCCTTTTCTCTCTCATAGAGTCCTGCTTCCAAAAAGAAGTACATTAGTTCACAAATTGTAGTTCACACCACCTGCATGTAGTAATGGAAAAGAAGCATTTTGACTGGGACAACCTAGCACAGTCCAGGCAGTTGAGCAGTGAGCAGAATGGCCAATTTGCTTCAGCATAGAGTCAGCAACCGTAGTGGATCAAGCCAAAACGTGTTTCCTATCTCTCTCTTTTAACCATATGTCTTGTCCTGCCTCCATTGAGACCAGTGGAAAGATTCTCCTTGATCTGAGTTTGCAGCAAATTCACAGTGTGCTCTGCAACCAGGAGCCAGATGCAGCTCTCTTTTTCACTTCCATTTACATAAGGAGAAAACATTGGACAGATGCGATGTCACTTCCAATCAAGGTGAAGTAGCAAGGCTTGAGTACTTATCAGATCTGCTCAGGAGACCAGTCCTTTATCTTCCACTCTCCCCACTGTGTGGCAGCAGAAAGGCAACTTTCATGTCTATTGACTTGGGCAGTATTACTCTTAGATGCTGGGGGCAATGGATAGTCCCATAGGAAAGTGTGGCAATCCCACAGCTAATCAGAATGGAAAACAGGTGTGTGGTTCTCAGGCAGTGGTGTTGCCATGGGGGAGAAGGAAGTGGCTGCCATATCCCCCCCAGGTGTCACCAGAAGATGCTGATAGGAGGCAGATAAAGATCAGATGAGACCTTTGAAATCCACATCTGCATCTGATCTGTGCATATCATGCAAGCTGAAAACTGAAGGCCTCTGTGTTTCTGCCAGCTGTGCTTGTGACAGAGGTGAAAGCCTGAGCTAGCAGAAAGAAGCAAGGCACATGCAGCCACAGAGAACTTCTGGGGAGGTGGAGCCTTGGATAAAGTAAAGGACTCAAAGGACAGAAGCCATGTCTACAAATAACCTCTGCAGGAAAGCTGGCTGAAAAACTCTGATGGCCCCCAAGGAGATGGCTTGGGAAGATCTATTCCAGGAGAGACAAGGCATGAAGCAGAAACTGCTCATATATCCATAGCTTTGCCTTTGCCTTTTAAGTACCCCTTCCCAAAGTTTTCTTGTCCTGCTTTCTCTGTTTGTCACCTCTCTCCTCAGTTGTGGTCCTGTTTGGCTCACACGCAATTGAACAATGTAGTTTAGAACTGCAGCTTCCAGACTTTGCCTTGTTCTTTTCTATTATTAATCAGTCCTTTTCTACTAACACAGTGACAGGGTCCTGGTCAGCAGAGCTTTGCAGCAGTGTGTGGTGACAAGAACACTCAGAGACACACACACCCCCCGACCCATAGAGTGGCAGGGACTGAGATACTCAGCACTCTTTCTCTTACCTTTCATCCTCTACCACAGCTTGAAAGATGCAGGGTTCCTTATATTCTTTGTTTATTACTCCTCACAAAGCATGGAGGTTATCCAGGGTCAGCATGGCTGAGGTGCCTGAGGCAGTCTGGGTAATTCTGACAGTGCATGGCAGAGCTCAGATTCAAATGGAGAAACTGAGGGACAAAGATACTGTCCTCCTTTCAAAAGTGCTAAAAGGCTTCCTCAGAATTTTTCTGGGGACTAATCATCTCTCCCTCTCCATAGCAACTCATTGGACATCATGCCAGGGGTAAATTAACTGATCAGAAAGACAAGTAGACCGACAAAAACAAACAAAGAAAAATCTAAACAAACAGACAAGAACCAAAGCTCACACAAAAATGAAATCATGAGATTCCTAATGTTGAGGTGGAAGAAGAGCCAGTGCACATTGGTGGATGAGATCCATGTCAAAGCAGGCTTTGTGTGTGGAGAAGAGAGTACTTAGGGTCTGGGTTTCAGTCCTGTCTTCCTGTAGGAAAACCCTTCTCTCACTCTGTATCATCCCCAACTCAGGGGCTTGGAGACAATAGAGGTAGCGGAAGAAAAATACGCTGTTTCCATTGCCACATAAACACACAGCAGCACTCCCACCACAGGAAGATCTGTGAGCAATACTGTAGCATCAGTAAAAAGACAAAACCAGACCACAGGCCATCACAATGGCAGATATGTTCCTAAGCCTCTGACTGAAAACTGCCTCATCTTCACCTGAAAACTAAAGGCAAAGGTATGCTGAGCAGCCTGCCCACTCACAGAAAGACCAAAGAAATTGTGTAGAAAAACTTCAGACTTGTATAAATGAAAGACACATGGAGTCTTTTTCTGTACCCCCGACACTCACAGTTGTGGAGATAAAAGACAGTGCTAAACTCTGCCTATGGCTCTCAATTTGTTTCAGTCCTACATATGGTTCTGGGAGAAGGTTCCACAAGGTAATGATGGGAAGATCTTAACTGGGCTGGTGTTCTCTTTGGTAATGGAAGAGAAAAAAGTAACTTAGCACACATAGTAAATGAAGCCTAAAAGGGCAGTTGAAAGATAAATCTTTTTGCAGTAGCTGTGTCTGTTCAGTTTTCCAGATTTTTTTCTTTGAAAAAGGTGTTTCAGAAAGAATCAGGTTAGACATGGCAAGAAATATTTAAATTGTAAAGGACAGTTACAAGAGCAGATGAGAGTTCTTCACCAGCTGAGGTGTCTGAGAAAAAGACTGGTTCAGGTCAAGTTAAGCCTTGATGTGGAAGGGTGGGCAAGTTGCCCTCTCAGCATCTCCTCTAACCATATGCTTTCAAGTCTGGCAGATAATTGTGTTCTTTTTTTATCATGTTGTGGGTGGGAATGTGAATGAAATGTAATAGACAGGGATGTGTAAGAAGAGAACAAGGTCTCTCCTAGTTTGTATATGCAGCAACATAAGGAACAAGCATTGAAATCTCTCAGTAGCTTTTAAAAGCTCAGTTGGTAAATAAAATAGTAATTCCAGAGATGTCTGCATCTGCCACATCAGCTCAAACATAGATTCAGTACCACCTGCAGCTACACAAAAACACTGAGTAGAATAATTCGTTGAAGAGAAATGTAACCAGTATGCCAATGTTTTCCCAGAAAATAAAATGCAGTGTTGGCTGATATGCAGTATTATTTCTTGGGATACAGACTGAAGACAAATTTCAGGCTCTCAGAGCACCTTTGGAGGGAGAGGTGTTTCCTGAGTGAAAGAAGAGCAACTTTGCCAGTTGTCCACAGTGAAAACAATCAGCCATGACCAGTTCCTAGTGCCATGGGTGCACGGCTGTGTTGTGAGGTTCCTATATATAGGCCTTCAGATTTCAATCACTGAAATGCAATGGAGAAGACTTGGTTGACAGCTGCTATCAGCCATGAAAAATACTGGCCAGACAGTTCCACCTAGGACATGGTGTTCCATTGCAAAATTCGTGCTATCCAGACCTGCATGGGTTTATCTTAACAGGGCATTACATTTACTTGCATCTCACTACCTGCTCTAGGCTTCACACACACTCCCTAAGTCAGCTGAACCTTGTGTTAGTCAGAGTTGTAGACGTGTCAAGTTAGTCAAGGGAACACAGTTCATTTCTCTGCTCCAAGGACAGAAACATGCCTTTTTTTATCTTCTTTATATTCCCAGCAGCTGATACTAGAATTCTAGGCTGCAGGACAGGTGTGTAGTACCAAAATCACCAGTCCTTATTGCCTGCTTATCCATGTATTAGAAGGGAAGAAAAGTGTGCAATGAAAACATCCAGTAATGAAAGAAGCTGTGAATATAGGAAGTATATACATAGTGATATTTAATATTTTATAGAGACTCTAAAATATGGTACTTCAACCATGGCAATAGCAGATACAATTATGTGAGTAACTATAATAATCTTAACTGTACTAATCTTAGCAGCATACAATCATGATAAATATTAGTAGCATAATGTTTTGACTATTGTGTTATGGTTAATCCAACCTGCTAATATCAGCAAGACCACTCTGTTGGTCTTCTGAATCCCCATCCAAAGTATGGGAGTCCCAGGGGCATCCTGCCTGGCCTGTCAATGGCAAACACATTCATCCTGACAACGGTTTATTCTCAGACTCCAGGATCCTCTGCACTGATATCTTCTGCTGGTCGCAACACGCAATCTTTGAGTTGTCTTTGTATTCCCCACAAAACTCCTTCTGTATTTCCTTAGCTTCTCCAGATAAATCACTTGTTGTTCCTGAAAGGTTAGTTTCAAATCTGATCAAAAGATAACCACTCACTTGCACCTTGATTGCAGCTGTCTTCCTGGAAAGTCAGTTCCACAACTGACCCAGAGATAAGCAGTTATTTCTGCAAGTAGTAATTGTGATGCCACTGCTTTATTCATTCTGTGGCCTAGGTATTTGCTAGAAAGATATGTTCATTTTTAGTGAGTGATGTTTAGCTTGCCATAAGAAATGTAACTATATTTGTGGTGGATTGACATTTTAGCTGGTGATCCACCTTGGCTCAACTGTCCTCCTATTCCTTGACACCCTTACTGCCATTACACTTCGACTGAACTTCTAGCATGTTTTTACTTCGTGCACTTACTTTGACTTCCTGTGGATACAGAATAGGGAAGGAATATCGAACGTAAGAGATGGGGAGGAAGTTGATGATGGCAGCATTGTTGGTCTGGTCTTTTCCTGACGTGCAGTCAGTGAGTGCGCAGTAAACTAAGGGCCACAGTATTTTTTCCCTGCTTTTTCCAGTTGATGGCTGACTGCAGCCTGCTAGTATTTCACCAGCATATGACCAAATGAAAACAATCCTCATGTAATAGTAATGGTAATGACTTTAGGAGCAGCAAAGTGCTTCACATAAAATGTTTCAGTATCTTGCTAGGTTAGGTCCATAATTCTACTTTATTAACTATATGGTTGCAGGAGTGAAGGCCAAGCAGATAATAATACAAATCACAGAATCACAGAATCACAGAATGGTAGGGGTTGGAAGGGACCTCTGTGGATCATCTAGTCCAACCGTCCTGCCGAAGCAGGGTCACCTACAGCAGGCTGCACAGGACCTTGTCCAGGCGGGTCTTGAATATCTCCAGAGAAGGAGACTCCACAACCTCCCTGGGCA
>Ga0065711_1044141_pt1 | contig 14282 bp, 12 predicted proteins | sample Hoacrofraction12_FD_59098 | JGI IMG/M metagenome (GOLD analysis project Ga0065711, IMG submission 59098) | Hoatzin crop microbial communities from Cojedes, Venezuela - Epithelial fraction 12 v2 (version 2) | ecosystem: Host-associated > Birds > Digestive system > Esophagus > Crop | place...
AGGTCCTGTGCAGCCTGCTGTAGGTGACCCTGCTTCGGCAGGGGGGTTGGACTAGATGACCCACAGAGGTCCCTTCCAACCCCTACTCTTCTGTGATTCTGTGATTCTGTGAAACACGCAAGGTAGGTCTCAATGTCACTATTCCTTTTTTCGCTTTATTTTTTTAACCAATTTTAATTAACCAATTTTAACTCTAATGAAGATGCAAAGATACCCAACTACAGATCAATTTCAGGACAAGTGGAAATGGCAGTGTCTTGGAGGTGTGGTGGGAAGGAACACTTTGTATGTTGCAGTTCATAGGCTTTGTAGATGTTAGATATTTTGGACTGACGTGTCTTTAGAGATTCAAATTTCTGTTTAGGTGGGTGATGGCAGATTATGGTAGATTATATTTCCTGTGTAGCAGCATATAGTGTAGCATTTGTCAAGGTCAAACTAGAGCATTAATCTGTGTCCTTGGCGCTCAGTGGAGCTAAGCTGCTGTGCCTTGCCTGAGGGTCTGACTGGAGCAGTCCTCAGCCGAGGCTTGCAAAGGGATTTTTCGTGGTGCAAAACAGGATTTGTAAGCAGGGCTTGCTAGGTAAGTGAGGTAAAGGAAAATCTATATAAGTGCTAGGAATAAAGCATATGAAGAATGCAGCAAAGAGCCAGTGTGATTTCTATATAGTTTTGATTGCTCAAAATCCTGGATTTTTTTTACATTCAGTTTGTGTTTCTCATATATACATACACAGATGCACACACACACTTATAAATGTATATATATATGGAAATATGTACACACAGGTGCACAGAAACATTCATGCTTTCACACACGCACTGTCTCTCTTGTTCAGTATGCTTCATGATAGTTACTTGCCTCAAGAATTACTAACGATTTTGTGATTAAGAAGGTTATACAAGGAAAGTTGGCTAAAAATATGGAAATTTACCATCGCTTGACATGAACCTATATTTCTGATATTGGATAAATTCTCAAAGAATTACTTAAGAGTTTGGCTTGCATGAAAATGACTACTGTCAGTATCATCTGGTGACATGCTATTGCATTATGTGTGTTTATGACAGCAAAAAGAAAATGTTCTTTAAAAACAGTTACACATATGCTGGAAAACTTGTTTTGCTTAAGATCAGCAGTTCAATTTGTCTAACTTCACAGCTTCAGTATGTTGCTAAAGGCGTCTGTGTGACATTTTTGCTGCAGTCATCTGATGTAGATGAGTTTCAGATTAATAAATGCTTTATACTCAGCTCAGCACCACAATGTTTAGTGAATCAACTGGTACTATCGTCTACTCCAATAATTAATTTTCTGGTTGGGGAAATATTTTTGCTTTTGAAGATGTGGGGATGTCTGTGCAATTCACTAGGGATCTAATAGAAAAGTTTTGCTTGCTCTTCCCTTCCCGCCCTTTGCCATGATTCAGAGAAAAGTCTGTGCATATACACTGGTGTAGCAAATATCACAAATGAAGAATTATCTGTATCTCAATAGCAAAATAACATTTTCTTTTACCTTCTAGTGAAGTTCTGTCAGGAAACAGCAGTGTTACACATTTTTCATCCTCAGTTTTTTTAGAATTTTGGTGAATATTTGTTTCCTTCATTCGCAGTATATTCCAGCATTTAAAGACATTAAATATTTTTGTCCATAAATGAGACATTTTGTCCATAAATGGGAATTTTTAGAAAGAAAAATAGTAAGCATTTTTAAATAAATACTTTTATGTAAGGACTGGGAAACTCTTAAGATACTGAAAAGCTGATATGTAATCTCTGTCCTTTCCTAAATAACTAATCTAACAAGAAATTAACTGTATTAAGGCATTTGTTAGATCTCACTAATATTGATTCAAAGAAGCTGACTATGTAAATTCTGTCCAAGCTTTGTATATTTGTTTGTCATTCTGTTATTACTTATCATTTTTTCCTTACACACAAACTGAAATTATTTGAGATATGAGAGTTTCCACTTAACCTCTGTTGCAAATACTGAGCACTTTCTCGCTGAAGATATGTTTTGTACTATGGCATCATGAATATTGCATAGTTCAGAGGGTGCTCAAACGCTTCCTCAGATGTTCTACTTTGAGGCACAGTCATCAGTGATTTTAAGTTTGGTTAGACCTGGGACGTGTATGTGGAGTTGTCCTGTAACTTTCATAGAAAGTACTGCCATATACCCAATTTGTCTGTGTGAAGTCTTACTCTGAAACTGGAAATGTATTTCTGTTATATCCTTTTCCATAGCTATATTAGGTTGATTTGCTCTAGAGGACAGGAAGTGGATGGAGTGGAGAGATCAAATCTTCCCATGCTGGAGAGAAGTTAATTAAATAGAATGAAGTGTTATTGATATTCTGGATTTGAGTAGCTAATCAACATCTTGGATGTCCTGTGCTATTTTTGGTAGGATGGGAGAGAAGAATGCTGATGCTAGATAAAGAGCTACTGGAAGTCGTGCCATTTATTTCAGAGAATTTAGATAAAATCCTATTTATTTTGAACATAGTAGAAATCTGACAGCAAGGGGTAGGTTTTGGTCTCACTGCCAAGCCTCTCTTCCATCTAGCTCTGTAATGCTCCACTTTGGGTCTGTCTTCTGCTATTTTGATTTCCCGCATCTTTCTTCGTTTTTTAAAATATTGTTCCCTCTTCCTTTCTATAGAAAACACACACAATGGGCATTTCTTTTAATGTCCTGTCCATGTTTTATCCATTGTTTGAGAATTTTGACTTGATGCCTGATTCTGGTTTTTGGGTGGAGGCTACAATTTTCAAGCTCAGTCATTTGGATTGATGTTCAGCTGTAATACTTTTGACTCTTTATGAGATTTCACCATTATCCTAATATAACAAGAAGATGATGGATTCTGTGGCAAAGTTTTCATAAATGACCTGCTTATTATCCTGTATTTAAACTGGGGGTTTGGTGAGACAGGCAGTGGTCTATATAAATGCTTCATTGCCCTTCAGGGAGGAGGCAGATAACTGCAGTGCTGTAAAGCGGTCATGTTGAGTGAAAGTAAAAAGTGCAATGTGGGATATCACTGTTAAGCAGCTTGTTACAAGACTGTATGCAAAAGCCTGACTAGTGTCCTAGCAGAAAGCTAGCTTGCAAATTTCTACTTTCATTGGTAAATGATGTCCAAAAAATATTGTTCAAGTAATCTCCTTTCATATTTTGGCTCCTTTGATTGTTTAACTTGATGAGCTTTTTAAATTATGTAGTATTTTGATTTAGAAGCAGATAAAAAGGTAATACATGGTCATCATCAGAAAATCAAACACAAAACAATGATCTTACTGACTTTTTACCATATATTACATTTAAATTACAAGGAGAAGAAAATAGCTACTGGTTAATGGTAAATTAAATTAATCGCATAGATCATACATTCATTTGGTTTGTCTGGTGTATTCAATCCTGACTGTATTTTCAGTAGGTTTCTCTGTATAGCTAGTAAAATAAAAGCAATAAACTATTTTGTAGTCTTCTTTGAGTTCAGAATATAGAATGAAAATATATCTTTCTGGGTTTTGTTGGTGGCTTGTTTTTTTCCAGAGCTATTGTTTATGATTTATTCAGTATGCTTGAAATGTACTTAACATATTTTGGAGTTTTCTGGTAATAATGCAAGACATTTATCTTGCGTTTCCCAATTTGACTTACAGATTATATTGTTTTTCTCAAAGGGAGCTCTCATGATTTACCAGAAGTGTAATAGAGTTTGTGGGCTGTAGTATTTATCAGATTTCACCGATTATCAACACAGGACTTTATAAAACCAGACTTTCTCACAGTGTGATATTCGTGTTCCAGCTTACAAATGAGGGTTTCATCAGACAATGCTAGTTGGGCAAGAGGATGCTGTATTATTACAGTTTTGGAAAGAACAAGTAGAGCTATTATATGAATAGTATGGTGATGAGAAGGAAGAAAAATAAACTATCTTTATATAAACTTGCTACAGCGTGATTGGTGTGCTTGTGGAGTTCAGGTTAATAGGCTGGAAAAATAAAAAGTGGTGCAATTAAAGGATGATCTAAAGCAGCAGGAGAGCTCACTTTATTTTTCAGCTGAGCTGCCTGTTTGTCGTATTACTTTCAAGAGCATAGTGGGAGATTCTTAAGGGAAGGGTGGTATAGAGAGGACTGAGGGTGTTTAAATTGTCACTAGACCCACCTTTTAAGATCACTGCAGACATAAGTGTGCTCAGGCTATGGAACTTGCCATGCAAACGATCCTTCCTCACTTAACCAGCGTGAATAAGGATCAGTTTCTGGAAACTTGTGGAGTTTATTTTGTTGCATCTTGTTTAATGTATGGAACAAAGGTGTTTGCTTTTACTTCTCCCTCCAGTTCAGAACCACTGGGAAGATGTGATTCATCAGCTCCTTCCTCTCTATCCCTTCTTTCTGCTAGAGAAGCTTGACACCTTCTCTGGTACTATTTGATCTTTATTTGTCATAGCAGAGTTAGTAACTTATGCCTGTTTCTTTTGATTTTTAAACCTAAAATTTGTGGACCATTCTGCTTAGCCAGCAAAATTTAAGAAGTATCCAAACAGAGAGCATTTTTTGCATCCGTTGTTATTACCAAAATCTGTTTTTCTGCAGAATCATGAAAGCAGATTGAGGGGAGGGAAGAGAGTGTGCTGGTTCTTAACCAGTAAGGTGTCGATTAACTGGGAAGTGCAAAACCTACATAACCTGTAGGGAATCTGGAAGCTGCATGTTGCAGTTATCTGCATAGAAAGAAAGAACCCTAAAACAACGGCAAAGGCGAGGTTGTGTCTCTAATAATTCCTGGAATCAGTAGTGAATCATATCTGCAGACAAAGGGTCGTACAAAGTTCTTTCTTCATTCCATTTCAGGTTTGGTTTTCCTTTTTTTGTTAATTTTGTTAATTTATTTTTATTTATTTTTACTTATTAAAACCTCTCATATACATGAAGTCCCAAACAGGGAGTCTAATGAAAAGGGGAAACTGGTCTGATAAGGAATACATAAAATTCATCACGAGAAGAAGTAGATACAGTAAAGGCCTAGCAGTAACCATGCTGATACAGGCAGTCAATTGAATTGCAATTCTGTCTATGAGTAGTGCTGAACTCCAAACATTTTAAGTTTGGGCTATTCCATCTTTTCCCATGCACTGTTTGCTCAGTTACTGTGTTCAGCTGAACGTGAATCCCTATCCAAAGCCTACTGAGATCAAAAAATAACATAAAATAGAAACTAAACATTGCCCTCTAAGACCAGCTGCAGAACATAATAAACAGAAATTTATTGGAACGCTGTACTGTATAGTTACTAATATTCTCTCTGTGTTAGCTTTGATGCCGAAAATAGTGTTTCAAAAATGTACCAAGATATCATATGCAAATAAAAACTGTGTAGCCTACCAGTTTTTTGGTAAAGACTGCTAGAGCAAAAGCTGGTATCTTAAAATGGTGGGTAATTTAGGTGAGAAGGACCTCAGGGGTGCTCTAGTCCTACATCCCAGCTCAAAGCAGGGTTCACTTCAAAGTTAGACCACGTTGTTTAGGGCCTTTTCCAGCCATGTGTTGAAATTTGCCAGGGGTGGATAATCTGCAGCCTCCTTGGACGACTTGTCTAACCATTCCTGTGAAGAATTTTATTGTCTTGTGTCCAGCAGGAGTTTTTCTCATCCCAGCATGTGCTGTTGCTCTTTGCATTTCACTGTGCCCGCCTGAGAAGGATCTGGCGGCTGCTTCTCCATACCCTGTTTGATAATGGAAGAGAGCAAATAGATCCCCCTTTAGCCTTCCCTTCTCCAGAATGAACAAATCCATTTCCCGTAGGCCCTCCTTGTATGTCATTTGAGCCACCGTCTTAGTGGCCTGCACTCTCTCCAGTTTGCCTCCACCTCTTGTGCTGGGACCTCCAAAACAATGTGTGTTATTTTCACATGCAGCCTCCACAGCACTGATTAGAGCGGAAAAAACAGTTACAGCCGTTTGCTGGTTGTGTCCTTGGCATGGTAGCCCAGCGTACTGCTAAACTTCTGGTCTTACAGTCTAAGCATAAATCATATTATTAATGAATATCGTAATCAAATTCCATCATAATCAGATTATTATTTACATTATTGTATTTAAGGGGTGCTGGGCTAGATGAAAATATATTATATATCTATTATATATATTATATATATTATATATAATATATGAAATTATATTTATATAATTATATATATTATATGTAAGACATTAACTTCACTCAGAAATGATTATCACAAGCAGCATCTTTTCTATCAGATGCCATAGGGTTTCCTTCTCTAGACAGATTCATGTACTTAAAAATACATTAAACAAACACAGAAAAAGGGAGACTCAAGGCAGACCAGTATTCTCTTATACGTACTGCTTTGCCTGTGGAAAGGGTTAAAAGTACAATGTGTTATGACTGTTAGATATACTGTTAAGAAAAAAAGAATAAAGCTCTCCTGTTTGCTGTCAGAGTCTGTTTGGAAATACAAGTAAGCCTTAACAGTACAGGGCTTATTCTTTCATGCAAATAAATTCAATATTAAGATCTGCTTTAAAAAACACCTTATGAAATGATCAATGGCATGTCAGAGAAAATTTGAGTAAAGAGAGATTAAATAATGAGAAAGGAGTTCTGCTTCAAGCAAGCATATCTCAGTTGTATTGATTTGGTATTTGTGCAAATTTTAATTACAATTTTATTTTCAGCTCTACTTAGCTATCCAGAGGCCTTTAGGAAGGGATAAAAATAGATTAAAAAATCAACCTGTTTATCACAGGCACCGAATATTGTGTCTTAATTTTGTTCTCCTGTGTCTTTTCCTATACTGCTTTATTGATATGACTAAGCCCTGGAATGAAACTTACCATCCAACATGAAAGAGTCAAATCCAGACTGCTTGTTCATTTAATTTTTCATCATCTTGCTTAGGCTGTATGAAGGGTGGATACTACAGAAAGATGGGTGATTTGGTAGTATAGGTGCCTGCCCAGTAGGAGTAGGATTCAGCTCATTTTACTAAAGTGAGTAATCACCCAATAGTTAGTAAGGGCTTTTTACTCACTGTGGGTTTGAGCTAGATTTGATTTGATGACTTATAGGTGAAATACTTAGGTGTTTCTGCTGTCTGGTATTTTTCCTCTTAGAATGGGAGAAACTTACCCATGGAGAAGATTTTGCATTGTGGTGTGGGGTTTTGGGGGTGGTTTTTTGCTTCTTTTTTTTTTTTCTCCCCCTCTTTCTTGCTGTCTCAAGTGTAAAAAAGCTGGTGAGCATCAATTTGATTTTTCTTAAGCACAGGCTCTTAACAGTGAGCTTGAGTAATTCAAGTGAACTCCAGTTTGAGCATAAGCATTAGAAGTGAATATCCCAACAAGACGCCTTTATATATATATATACATGTATATATGTTAAAAAAATCTCTACACAGATACTGGCCTTTGGGGTAATCACAAAAAGACCTATTAGAAGGTGTCATTTAGAGCTGAGAATCAAGCATTGCTTCTGTTTAATTGAAACTTCAGGAATGCCTGTGTAACTACGGTATGCAAAATTGAACTGGGTTATATCTTTAAGGCAACAGGATATATTTTTAAGAATAAGACTTTTAAGAAAATTCATGTGTGGAAAAATGTTTTTCATGTCAAGGACATGTAATGGTATAAAACTCAGCTAGGTGAAATGATAGAAAAAACAAGGATGAGGAAGGGGAGGACTGCTGAAGTAATTACACCTCAGAATTTCAGCACTACATGGGACCACCAGGTGAGCAGCAGGCTCAAGTTGCTCTACTGTGCACCGGCTAGACAATTCTATGCTTTGTCACAGTGAATTGCAGGCTGCAATTACTCCTTAATTACTCCTTCTTCATAAAATAAGATGTTGAAGGCTTATGGGATCCCTTTTGAGAACAGACTTATTCTCACTTTCTTTTTCCACAGCTTTGGCCAATATGATTTGTATAACTTGTAGAATATTATTGACATAGCTTTTATTTTTACTGTTTTATTCAGTATGCATAGATAGGTACTGCTCAAAATTATATATTTTTTTAATGGTTACGTCTTGCTGTTGTAATTTTTGTGATTAGTATCATCCATTTACACAGAATGCTTTGTAGTTTAATCGTCTTTGGAGTTAGTGGAATACAATTAGCAGAAAGGACATCCCATGCTAATAGAGTTGATCAGCACAAAGAAGTTTGTTTAGAAAGGTAAGGAGGTTATGCACCTCTCCCTAGAGAGGTGCTGCCTGCTGCCCTGGAGGTAACTTTTGGAATGCTTTACAGGCTTTTATGTATACTTACACCAGTGTGCACTGAAAGTGCCAACATAAAAGTTTGCTCATTTAGTTTGCTGAACAGCTCTTCATAACTATATTGTACCATATCTCTAACTTATGGAACAGCTTCTTTAAAGGGGTCTTAAGGGCCTCACATTTACAAGTGACCTGAGTTTATCTCTCTGAATGTCTTAGAATTTCTTGAGCAGCTTTCTTGGTAATGACTTCAGGCTGCAGAGTTACAGATGTTTATTGGTGAAGAATGTTAAAGAAGTGTTAAACTTGGTTACTTAACCTTTCATTATGATTTTCACTTTTTTGTAGAGCACTATTAATCAGTAGCATCCCTTTCTGTGTTTTGTGGTGCTAGAGTCCTTGTACATACTGATATGAGTAAAAAAAACATACAATAATATTCCATAGCCCTGTAACGTTGCTATTATCCCACTAGACACTTGGTGAAGTTAAGTAGTTCCTGAATTCTACTATAAATAGTGCTATACTTCCCAGAAGGCGTGGGAGTAGAATTTTATACTTATGACTAATTAATGTAATTGAGAGTGATCATGTACAAGGAGACATCTTTCACAGCTCATCTGTTTTTATGCTAAAATAAGTGAAAAGAACTATCCTTCTTTTTTCTGTGAAATGTCGGCTGCTTTGGTTTTTCATGTGTAACTATTGTGAGAGAATAGCGTGGACAGGCTTCTGCATGGTTCTTTGCTGTTACCAAAAAAGTAATGCTTAATTCTAGTTGTTGGCTGTACATCATGTATGTTGACTTGATTCCCTATTGTGTCTGTTTTGAACTTAAATGCGGAATAGAAAGCAAGTTGATAGCATCCCGTTCATGTCTTAAGGTTAGAGCGATGTAATCTCTTATTCCATTGTAAGACTTCAAGTAATAAGGCAGTCTTTTTCTCATTCCTTGGTGCCTGCCCCAGAGTATTTGTTTTCTGTTTCCAACACAAGGTTGGGAAGCACCTTAAATCGTGTGATAAATGCTCTCATGTGTAGGCTTCATTTCTGACAACTATCTTTGGTTGTATCAATACCCACGTATGTTGTTTAGCAGAGGCAGGAAGTCTTTAAAAATTAAATAGGCAAACAAAAAAATAATTCTGAGCGAGAGCTTGTCTACTATAATCACAATGAAGCCATTATAATTTACATTATAATTTACATTATATAATGTCACAAAAATTTACTTTTTTTTTACTTGTGCTTTTTCTCTGCAAAATTTCGGTGTGAAATATGAGAAGAAAACTCTAATTCCTGCTCATGATGCTTTACCCATCAATAAGAGCTAGGTCTTTAGTAGGCACACAGAAGTGTAGCTACTTGATGTGCTGATGAGCTGTGCTGATTTACAGCAAGTCCTGTTGTTGTATGCCTAGAGGCGAAAAGGGTAAGTATCTATTTTGTAGCAGAATAATAGAATGCTTCATTTACTTAATGTATTTTTGATGGACAGGTATATTAATGTAATACCTCACGTGTAAAAGATTGTTGGCAGCTTACTTTGTTAGTCATTGGATCAGATTGTGTCTTTTGATTTAAAGATGATTTGTGTACTGTATTGGAAATAGAAGAGTGAAAAAAAGGCCAGTGTTAACTAAGTTGCATATCACCCTTTGTGATTAATAGTGTGACCTTGTTAACTAAATAACCAAATGAACAAAGTGTTATTTTCAACATCAGGCTGAAAATGAAGGGAAAAGTTTGACAATGCCATATGCTGTCTCACGTGCATAAAAACCCCTCATCCTTATCTGTATAGAAAATTGAAAGCGAATCTTTCTGAAGCATAATAGTAACAGTGTCTGCCAGACTTGACGTGGTAAAAATGAAGAAAACGGGAGTAATTTTGTAGGTTTAATAATTCTTTTCATTTTCTGAGGTTTTTTGGTTTGTGGTAGCTGAAGTACACAATAGCAGCTGTAAGAGTGCAATCACAAAATCAACTAGAGTGGCAGATAGCCTTTAGGGAAGATTTGAAAAAATTGTGCTTGAATGCTAGAGAAAATTTCTCTTCTACTCACAAGGTCGTCTGTTGGAGGTGATTATTACTGTCCTTTTCACTGCAGCTGCTGTGAATCCTGTAATATTTTTGTCACCCAGAGGAATCAGAAATGCATTAAAATGCGTCTAAACTTTAATGAAACTTAGGTAGGAAATGACTTTGAGTGGTTTTTAGGCACTAGCATCAGCTTAAAGGGTTGTTTTAGTTGTCCTGAAAAAAAGGTTTTATGAAGTCAGAATGTGTTAGCTTTGACAGAGGAGCTACCAAAAAGCTAAATATTGTATGAGATTTCTTTTTGTGAAAAGAAATTGGACATTACTTTTATTGCAGACTGTCTTGGTGATGAGATATAAGAATTACATATAGTTATGTCCATCCAACTTTGGGGAACTTGAACAAGAATGAAAGAAAGAACAGCTGTGATCTTTTGAATCTTTTGCTTTCCATGGTCATACGAAGGAGATTCACCCAGCGAAAACTGTACTATTGTCTTCATGAATTTGGTAGACTACAATTTTATTGTTTAAAAAAAAATAAAAAAATATATTTTCTCTTGGGGCAGACATAGTTAAAACACTAAGAGCAGAGTACGGTTTTGCAGTTTGGCCATTTTTTGTAGATAGACACAATATACTATAATGAGTACCTAGAGAGATACAAAGCTCGCTTTGTAAGGAGACGTCTGCAACATGGTGTCACAGGGGTTTAAAACAGTATATTACCCTTTAGGCTTTAGAAGATGGAGTTTCAAATGATCATCTGAGAAGCCTCTACAGTCTATTTAACACAGTTTTTGGGTTTTTTACATTCTTAAAGTATGGCTGAACATACCATGCCATTCAGGCCATTCTTTTAAAAAATAATGGTGAACTCCATTTAAACCACTGTGGAGACCTCTCTTCTTCAGCGGGAATGAAAGTTCAGCAGTTCTAGCCTTTTTGCGTGCAGTTCCACAGGAGTTTAATACTTTTCTACAGATGACTTCTGAAAGTGCAAGTGAAGTGTTTTTTCTCTCCCTCGTGTCAAGATATTTAGATTCTAAAAATTTTAGTGTAACCTTTTATGTAGCTGATGATTTTTATTGTTGTTGTTATGAGGGTTTTGGAAAAGCTGATTTTCATTTCAAGTAGGACCAGAAAGAAATGACAGCTTATCGAGCCTCCTTTGTAAGGCCATCCATTACACATCAGGCTTTTTTTTTTTTTTAATGGACTTTTATAACATTTCTGAGAGTATGGCTAGGTTTTGAATCTGCTCAGATGAACATCCAGATGAGTACCTCCAGGTCAGCAAGGAAGGTCTAGTGGCTTGAAGCATCTTTGATTTCACTTCTGTGACCAAATCAACACTCCGTGGATTTCAGTTTGAAATTGTATTGGAGGCCTTGAAGAGGAAAAACCTAAAGATTCAAACTTGCCTGATTTCGAGACAGAAATAATTTGTTAGTCAGAAATTGGGTTAAATTCCAAATCAAAGCTGAAGAAATGCATTTTTGATTTGTGTTTGAAGTTTGAAACTTTCAGAATCAACTTTGCTATCACTGTATTTTTTTTTCCTTGTGAACATTTTTTTAAAACCTGAGAAAAGAAAAATGATGGTAAGATACAAAGAATTTTTTAACATAGACAGGGTTCAAATCACTGTTTATTAGAACAGTTATTTGTTGCCAGGGAAGTTGTCTGCATTGCTTATGTTATGAGTTTGTAAACATCTGTTGTTTCTGTACTATCAAGTAGTATTTACCAGCATGAGTAGGAGTGGATCTGAAGATTATAGCAGTTGGTTCTGGTAATCCGGTATCCACTCTATGCAATTTCATGGGTTTTACTCTTAAATCTGGTCCTCTGGATTTGACCTCCATTAGGAGTTGAAGCATACTGAGTGTGTTCCTCAAATACACATTTTCGTTCAATTTGATCTGAAAGGAGCCAAGTTTGTGCACTCAGTTATCTGGTATGAACCAGAAGTTCATAGGGGAGTTGGTTTTGGAACCCTATCTGAACTCAGATGTCTATATGGATACACCCCTAGACAGGTTCAGGTTTTGGTGACTTTTTTTGCATGATTAAGCTAAATACCTTAATGACACATGGGTCAGGGCTCTAGAAGGCAGGAGGGGTCCAAGAGTGCTGGTTGCTGTTTAAACATCACTTCCTCCATGCTCAGGAGCGGTGCATCCCGCTGAGAAAGAAATCTAGAAAAGGAGGCAGGAGACCCGCATGGATGAGTAAGGAGCTTCTAGCAGAGCTCAGGCGTAAGAGAAAGGTCCATGGAATGTGGAAAGAGAGATAGGCCACTTGGGAAGAGTACAGGAATGTTGTCAAAGCATGCAGGGATGCAACGAGGAAGGCTAAGGTTCACTTGGAATTGAAGCTGGCAAGGAATGTCAAAGACAACAAGAAGGGCTTCTTCAACTACATCAGCAGCAAAAGGGAGACTAGGGAAAATGTGGGGCCGCTGCTGAACGAGGCAGGTGTCCTGGTGATGGAGGATGCAGAGAAGGCAGAGCTACTGAATGCCTTCTTTGCTTCCGTCTTCAGTGCTAAGTCCAGCCCTCAGGAATCCCAGGCCCTGGAGGTAAGAGAGGAAGCCTACAGAGAGGATGACTTTCCCTTGGTTGAGGAGGACTGTGTGAGGGATCGCTTAAGTGATCTGGACGTCCACAAATCCATGGGCCCCAATCGAATGCACCCACGAGTGCCGAGGGAGCTGGCGGATGTCGTTGCTGAGCCACTCTCCATCATCTTTGAGAGGTCCTGGAGGACAGGAGAGGTACCCAAGGACTGGAGCAAGGCCAGTGTCACTCCAATCTTCAAAAAGGGCAAGAAGGAGGACCCAGGGAACTACAGGCTGGTCGGCTTCACCTCCATCCCAGGAAAGGTGATGTAGCAACTCATTCTAGAAGTCATCATCAGGCAAGTGGAGGAAAAGAAGGTTCTCAGGAGTAGTCAACATGGATTCATCAAGGGGAAATCATGCCTGACCAATCTGATAGCTTTCTACGATGACATGACTGGCTGGGTAGATGAGGCGAGAGCTGTGGATGTTGTCTACCTTGACTTCAGCAAGGCTTTTGACACTGTCTCCCATAACATCCTCCTAGGGAAACTCAGGAAGTGTGGGCTGGATGAGTGGTCGGTGAGGTGGACTGAGAACTGGCTGAATGGCAGAACTCGGAGGGCTGTCATCAGTGGCGCTGAGTCTAGTTGGAGGCCGGTAACTAGTGGTGTCCCCCAGGGGTCAGTACTGGGCCCAGTCTTGTTTAACTTCTTCATCAATAACCTGGATGAAGGGACGGAATGTACTCTCAGCAGGTTTGTGGATGACACTAAACTGGGAGGAGTGGTGGACACACTAGCAGCTTGTGGTGCCGTTCAGTGAGACCTGGACAGGCTGAAAAGTTGGGCAGAGAGGAACCTGATGAAATTCAACAAGGGCAAGTGCAGGGTCCTGCACCTGGGGAGGAACAACCCCATGCATCAGTACAGGCTCAGGGCGGACCTTCTGGAGAGCAGCTCTGCGGAGAGGGACCTGGGTATGCTGGTGGATGACAAGTTGACTATGAGCCAGCAGTATGCCCTGGTTGCCAAGAAGGCCAGTGGGATCCTGGGATGCTTCAAGAGGAATGAGGCCACTAGGTCGAGGGAGATTCTTCTCCCCCTCTACTCTGCCCTACTGAGGCCCCATCTGGAGTACTGTGTCCAGTTCTGGGCTCCCTGTCGCGTTAAAGGGGGGGGTAAGGGGAGTCTGATATTCAGCTAGCCTGCCAGAGCCCTTGCAAGGACTTTCACTGAAACAGTTTCGCAAAGTTGAAACAATAGGTAATTTATTCAAGCGACAGTAATCACAGATTCGGAATTGCCGTTGATAAATTCACTGTCTACAAAAGTTGAGCTCAAAGTAATAGTTTAGCGCTTTAGTTAACAATGTGTTCCCGGGGATACGTCTGACAAAGTCAGA